>ENA-OQAA01000200-OQAA01000200.1-human-gut-metagenome-genome-assembly--contig:-NODE-200-length-43460-cov-2.944200_pt1 | contig 43460 bp, 45 predicted proteins | sample MGYA00242489_ERZ504515 | MGnify/ENA primary metagenome ERZ504515 (study PRJEB26092, sample SAMD00036237) | human gut metagenome | host: Homo sapiens | study: EMG produced TPA metagenomics assembly of... | reverse complement strand
CAAATCTTCCGTATATGGTTTTGTCGGAATGATATTATTATAATCCGGTATAAACTTTGTATGGACACCAGATTTTTCACACATACCTACAATCTTTTCTAATTTATGATATTCTGCCAACCGAGAGTGATTGCTATCTCATCCAGTTTATTTTCCGGAAGAACAATCATAAGATTATCGATTCTTCCAAGTACCTTAATTCCTTTATACTCTGTTCCTCTTGGTACATTATCCGCAAGAATTCCTCTCACGATATATCCCCATTCCGGATTTGCTTTAATTCTGTCAATATACTGTTCCGCCGCACGGCTATATCCGATCAGCAGAATGTGCTTCTGGTTATATCCCTGCTTCCGCATATCCCGCAGCACTTCACGGATAATATTTCTTACAACAACCTCTAAAAATACATTCACCAGGAAAAATACAAAAATCATTCCCCTTGAAAAATCAGGCTGCTTCCACACATATAACAGTAAAATAAATGCCATCAGACCAATTACATTCGCCTGAATGATATGCCATGCTTCCAGTCTGCGTCCCTGCACACGTTTTGGTGTATATAACTGGAATCCATAATATAAGACCAGATATCCCGGCACAATTACAATCAACACTTTTGCATATTCCTGCAACGATAAAAACCATGGATCCAATTCAAAAATCCCGCTTTTAAATCTCAGGTACCACGATGCAATATATGAAAATACAATTACGACTGCATCTATTACTACATGTAATCTGTTTAATAACTTTTGATTATCCTTTATCAATGTTCCTCACCCATATTTATCTAATTTTACATTACGTTTTATCTTACAATAATTTTTTCCTTACGGCAACCCATTATACCACAGTTTTTCTTAATACTTTATTAATAATATTGAAATATATTTAAAAAATTATTTTACCCAATCTTCATATAGCACCCTCTTCTTTTTTTTGCTATAATAGACACAAATCAGAAAATAGAGATCGGAGAATTTCTCAAACTATGAAAGTAACAATTATCATCCCAAACTATAACGGGAAACATTTTATGGAGCCCTGCCTCCAGTCATTATCAGAACAGACCTGCAGGGATTTCAAAGTATTAGTGGTTGACAACGCATCTTCTGATGGAAGTCTGGAATATATGAGTGAGCACTACCCAGATATAGAAGTTATCTCCTTAAAGAAAAATTACGGTTTCAGTAAAGCGGTCAATGTCGGAATCGAACATTCCACTACACCTTATGTGATATTGCTCAATAATGATACGACCGTTGATACACACTATGTAGAAGAAATGATCAAAGCGATTGAAAAATCTCCGCGCATCTTTTCTGTCAGCAGTAAGATGATCCAGATGTATCATCCAGAACTGATCGACAGTGCCGGTGATCTTTATACTTTAATGGGTTGGGGCGTGTGCCGCGGAACCGGACGTCCTGTCTCCAATTACACAAAAGCAGATCAGATATTTACCTCATGCGCCGGGGCAGCCATCTACCGCCGAAATGCTTTTTCAAAAATCGGCTTATTTGATGAAAACCATTTTGCATACCTTGAAGATATCGATGTCGGATACCGTGCAAAAATTTACGGCTACAAAAATATATACTGTCCCACAGCACTTGTCTACCATGTAGGAAGCGGTACAAGCGGTTCAAAATATAACTCTTTCAAGGTTAAATTATCTGCCCGCAACAACATTTACCTGAATTACAAAAACATGCCTTTCTTACAGCTGATTTTGAACTTTATTCCTCTTTTTCTCGGCTGTGTTGTCAAATATCTGTTTTTCATGCATAAGGGGTTCGGTAAAGACTATGCCTGCGGAATAAAAGAAGGGCTTTCCCATGCCCGGGAACAGAAAAAAGTTGCTTTTAAGCTGCGGCATCTGCCTAACTATATTTTGATCGAGTTTGAACTGATTCTTCATACTCTTTCTTATGCCAGAGACTGGTTTACACGAAAATTATTCAAAAAATAAAAAACAGGAACCGTATCATTTTACTTTTGATACGGTTCCTGCTTTTTATTAAAATACATATTGAGCATCAATAATCCGATCATCTGAAATCCATTCTGTAGTCCGAGAAATGCAGGATTAAATGCAGGTCTTATCACAAACCAGCCCAATCCAATCAAAGTAAATACTTTAATGACCCAGGTGTTTTTTCTGGCATACTTTACGATTTTTTTATGTATATCAGGAGAACTCCTCCAACAAAAACTACAAATCCTAAAATTCCCATCTGGTAACAAAATGACAGATATTCTATTTCATATGAAAACGGTATCGATCCACTTCTTGTATAATCACTTATGTAACTTCCAAATCCATGTCCGAATACCGGTGACTCCTTCACTCCGTTTATCAATTCTATCATTTGTATCTGCCTGACATCATCTGATTCTATAGCAAATGAAGAAAAAAACCGGAATTCTATCATTTGTATCACAGGCTTCAACCATAATACCGACGAAGCAAGCACAAGAATCACCCCGATGCATCTTACCTTCTTCGGGATTTTCTTCCAATAATATAACACTGCAACAAACGCAAAGCAGCAGAATTCAACCATCAAAACTCTCGAAAATACAATCAATGTATAAATCCCGCTCAATGCAAACAGCAGAATTCTGATGCTTTTTTTATATTTCTCCATCATCCAGTAAAACGGCATCAATGTCACCACTATAATATCAGATGAAGTCTGCACACGGATCAGCAATAATCTGCCAAATGCATTGTCATCGTCGATGCTTCCGTTCCAAACATGTTTAGATAAAATTCTATTACAGCCTCATATTCTATCAACTTACATACAAAGACGATTTCTATGATTATTTTTCCCAGAATCTTCAAAAGCATCATATAAAGGATACATTCTACAATCTTTTCCGGTTCAGCCAATTCATATCTGACCAGAAAATACAATTCTACAAACACAATTACCGAGATATAAAATAATCCCGTAAATTTTATGCTCCATTCATTTCCAAGAATGTAACTGACTATACATGCCAACAATCCCAAAACACCTAAAGTAATCTCCAGCTTCGCACTTTTTATAATCTCAAGGCTTTTTCTTTGTAAAACCAGGCATATTCCTCCCAGAATAATCAACAGGCATACCAATATTTTCTGAATTGGTATGCCCTTCATTACTCCCGTTGGAAGTGCATAACTTATGATGCACAGATAAATCACAACATTCAGTAATTTTGATAACTTATTCATAGTTTATCCTAAAAATGGAACGTATCTTTCAGTCCAACCCACAGCTGATCCTTATCACTTAAGTTCAGTGCAGTACCGTCTTCCAACGCATAACCTTCTCCGGATGCTGTTCCTTTATACTCTCCTGTCAGTGTCGGCCACTCAATACCGATCTCAGGATCGTTCCATGCAAGACCACCTTCGTCTCCCGGATGATAGAAGTCTGTACACTTGTAGCAGAACTCGGCAAGATCACTTAATACCAGGAAGCCGTGTGCGAATCCTTCCGGAATATAGAACTGTTTCTTATTTTCTTCTGTCAGTTCTACACCGAACCATTTTCCGTATGTCTCGCTGTCACTTCTTAAGTCTACTGCCACGTCAAATACAGAACCTTTTACGACACGTACCAGTTTCCCTGTGGAAATTCTTTCTGGAAATGTAATCCTCTTAAGACTCCCTTTGTAGAACTTGACTGGTTGTCCTGAACGAACTGCATTGTAAGTCCTGCTTCTTCCATATCTTTCTGGTTATATGTCTCCATAAAGTATCCTCTTGCGTCACCATGTACTGTTGGTTCAATTACACAGAGTCCCTGGATACCGCCTGCGTTTTTTTCTACTTTAATCTGTCCCATTATTACGTCTCCTTATTGATTTAAATGATTTATACGTGAGTTAATCCCAGCCACGTCATGTGGCTGAGATTATTCTTCACCTATATAAAATTTAGAATTCGATTTCTTTTAGATATCTTCCAAGCGCATCCTGCCATGTCGGAAGTGGAGTAAATCCATTTTCCACAAGTTTACTCTTGTCCAGTCTGCTGTTGAAAGGTCTTGCTGCTTTGGATACACCGTACTCTTCTGTTGTTACCGGCAGAACCGTCACCTTGTCTTCGCCGTATTCGTCATGACCAAGCTCTGCTGCCTGGCGGAAGATTTCCTTTGTAAAATCATACCAGCTGATATATCCGCCTTCATTTGTTGCATGATAGTAACCATATTTGTCAGTCTCGATCATGTCAACGAGAAGTCTTGCAAGGTCAAATGTATAGGTTGGTGTTCCGATCTGGTCATTTACAACTTTCAATGTATCGTGTGTCTTTGCTACATTGAGCATTGTCTTGATAAAGTTCTTACCATTCTTTCCGAATACCCACGCGATACGTACGATGAAGTATTTATCCAGCGTCTCCGATACCGCAAGCTCTCCGGCAAGTTTTGTCTCTCCATATACATTCAGTGGTTTGTAATCCTTACAGTCAGGTTCCCAGGCTTTCTCTCCCTGTCCGTCAAATACATAGTCTGTACTGATGTATACCATCTTACAGTCTAACTTTTTACACACATCTGCAATGTTCTTTGTTCCTGTTGCATTGACTGCTTTTACGATGTCTTTCTTATCTTCGTCTTCTGCAAGATCTACGGCCGTCCATGCAGCACAGTGTACCACTACATCCGGTTTTGCATCTGTCAGAACTTTTTCTACAGAAGATGCATCTGTGATATCCATCGGCACATATGGCATTGTTGTTACCGCTGTACCATCCTGGATTCCGCTGTATGTTTCTTTGATGTCAGAACCGATTCCCTCATAACCACGGGATGCCAGTTCGTTCATCACGTCATGACCAAGCTGTCCGCCAACACCTGTCACTAATACTTTCATTCTTAAATCTCCTCCCGGTGAGCATACATTTTCTCATAATAGTTCTGGTATTCTCCGGAAATGATCGTCTCCCACCATTCCTTATTTTCAAGATACCATTTGATCGTCTTCTTAATACCATCTTCGAATTTGGTCTCCGGAAGCCATCCAAGTTCGTTGTGGATCTTTGTAGGATCGATCGCATAACGCATATCATGTCCCTTACGGTCTGCAACGTGAGTGATCAGACTTTCCGGTTTTCCGAGCTCTTTACAGATGATCTTAACGATCTCGATGTTTGTCTTCTCGTTGTGTCCACCTACGTTGTACACTTCTCCGACTCTTCCGTTATGAATGATCAGATCGATTGCCTTGCAGTGATCTTCTACATATAACCAGTCACGTACATTTAATCCTTCTCCGTATACCGGAAGCGGCTTGTCATTCAGTGCATTGGCGATCATCAGCGGGATCAGTTTCTCCGGGAAGTGATATGGTCCGTAGTTATTAGAACATCTGCTGATAGATACCGGCAGTCCGTATGTTCTGTGATAAGCAAGAACTAACAGGTCTGCTGCTGCCTTAGATGAGCTGTATGGGCTGCTTGTGTGGATCGGTGTCTCCTCTGTGAAGAACAGGTCTGGTCTGTCAAGCGGCAGATCGCCGTATACTTCATCTGTAGATACCTGATGGTAACGTTTGATACCATATTTTCTGCAGGCATCCATCAGTACAGCAGTACCTTTGATGTTTGTATCCAGGAATACTTCCGGGTTCTCGATAGAACGGTCTACGTGGCTTTCTGCTGCGAAGTTTACAACCATGTCCGGTTTCTCTTCTTCGAATAATTTGTACACTGCTTCACGGTCTGTAATGCTTTCTTTTACAAAACGGAAATTCGGATTGTCCATTACAGGCTCCAGTGTAGATAAGTTACCTGCATATGTCAGGCAGTCCAGACAAACGATGCGATAGTCCGGGTATTTGTTTAACATATGAAATACAAAGTTACTTCCGATAAATCCGGCTCCTCCGGTTACAATAATTGTCATTTTTTGCTTTCTCCTTTTTTGTATCATTTCTTAGTATAGATTTTAGTACAGATTTTCTTTATATTTTCCATCCAGGACGTCTTTTAAGTACTGTCCATACTGGTTCTTCTTCAGAACTTCATATACTTCCATTACCTCGTCCTTGCTGATCCATCCGTTCAGGTATGCGATCTCTTCCAGGCATGCGATCTTACGGTGCTGATGTGTCTCAACCGTCTTCACGAAGTTGGTTGCATCTACAAGGCTTTCGTGTGTACCTGTATCCAGCCATGTGAATCCCTGTCCGAGAAGTTCTACATTCAGATCACCTTTCTCAAGATATACACGGTTCAGATCTGTGATCTCCAGTTCTCCACGTGCACTTGGCTTTAACTCTTTTGCATACTTCACAACATTATTATCATAGAAATACAATCCTGTTACACAGTAGTTGCTCTTTGGCTGCGCCGGCTTTTCTTCGATGGAAATAGCTTTTCCTTCGTGATCAAATTCTACGATACCGAAACGTTCCGGATCATCTACATAATATCCAAATACAGTAGCTCCCTTTCCGGTCTCTGCATTCTCAACAGCAGCTTTCAGACGTTTGTTCAGTCCGTGACCTGCAAAAATGTTATCTCCGAGAACCATTGCTACTGTATCATCACCGATGAATTCTTCTCCGATGATAAATGCCTGAGCAAGTCCGTCCGGGCTTGGCTGTACTGCATATGACAGATTCACACCAAACTGATGTCCGTCTCCTAACAATTCTTGGAATCTTGGTGTATCCTGTGGTGTTGAGATGATCAGGATATCACGGATACCTGCGTTCATCAGCACTGACATTGGATAATAGATCATCGGCTTGTCATAGATTGGCAGTAACTGCTTTGATGTTACCATTGTTAATGGATACAGACGTGTGCCTGAACCACCTGCTAAAATAATTCCTTTCATTTCAGGAACCTCCTCGTTTTGTATAAATAGGTTATCAAGTTCTTTACTTTCTATTCTAGTCTCCATGTTCCGTGTTAATTAGATTATAAAAGGTGACCTTAGGTCACCTTCAAGTACTTTTTTTTATTTTTTTGTAACTTTCCTGTAATATTTAAGAAGTTCTTAAGAATTACGACTTGTCGCTGATCATAACTTTAATTTTCCGTAATCAAACAACTGCTTCAATCAACAGCTTCTCTCCTAACACCACTTCTTTTACACCAATCTTCTTATTCTTATTAAAATTAAAGCTCAGCATATATCCCTTATCCACATGATAATACTCCAGATAATCCGAAGTTGCTTTTCTCCTCTTTCATTGTAGGCATTCCCATGCCATATCTTCATCTCAATGATATACTGCTGTCCCAAATAATCAATGATCATATCCGTCTGTTCATCATTCCTTGTTCTTGCCTCAATATAATAATTCCCTGTTCCATTAATGATCGGTTTCAAAAAAGCATAAAATATCTCCGGCCATCCGCTTCCAGGAATTTTTCATCTCTATCACCGTAAATATCATCAAAATATTCTACAAACTTTTCAAGAATACGCCACATATCCAACGCACCATCATGTATAAACTGATTTTTTAATCTTGCCCCTTCTCTATATACATCCTTTTCCTGTTCATCTGTTGACATAAGAAACATATTGTAAAGACGTGTTTCAAAAATGCGGTTTGCAATATAGACATTTCCATTTCGAACTTTTATAAATCCAAACATTTCAGCCATATCTATTCCACTGTCATCTGGATTATAACCTATATTTTCACCTCTGAACAGCAATCTGTAAATCAGATTTTTCACTCCCGGATATTCATTCAATTTTCCGATTAAAGATTCAAATAATGGATTTTTATCATTCAACAACATTTTCACAGCAGTCAGTACATCCTGTTTACTCCATGCTGTCTTGCTTTCACCTTTGATATCTTCATCTATCATTTACATAAACATGACACAAGATACGGATATCCCGATGTATAAGAATAAATCATTTCTGCAATCTCCACTACATCCATTCCTGTCTGATAATCCTGTTCATATTCATTCAGCATTCCCGATATATCATCTACTGAAAAATTCATATCTATCTTAAATTTCGCCGCTATATTCCACGGACTGTTCATCTTATGATTTTCTTCCGGCCTGATCTTACTTTTTACATTTCTCACGTCGTATACTCCTGCAAGTATCACGGACCGAAATGTAGGCATCTGCATCCTACGCAGATAATATGCACGCAGTTGAGCCAAAAAATCAACAAACACCTGATTATTTGTAGCTGTATCAACTTCATCAATAATCAATACCAGCGGTTTTTCCGAAATTCTGCACCACTGCAACAACGTACGAAACAGCACTGATAAGGTTACATTCCTCTCTTTTCCATCCGCCATACGCGACAAACCACTTCGTATATCCTCCGGTATATCATATTCTGATATCAATACCTCGTTAGAGAAGGCAGCAACAAATTTTTCTTCATTCTCAAAATCTCCATAACTGATTGTCTGAAAATCAAGACTGATCACCTTATAATCACTTTTCAAATATTCTGTCAAAGCAGCCAGCAATGTTGTCTTTCCATACTGTCTTGCCCTGTTAATTGTAAAGTACTCTCCGGCATCTACCATTTTTTTAATCTCTGATAGACGTTCCGATAAATCTATCATATAGTGTATTTGCGGATTACAACTCCCATTTACATTAAAAAACTTTTTCAACTCTGCCACCTGCCGATCTTCACCAACACTCTACACTTTTTTATACTTACTTTTATTATGCACGATATTTCTATTATTCTCAACCATTATATCCAACAAAAATCCCGGCATCTTTCGTAATGTGGAACCCGCCTTTCGTCTTCTTCCGCACATAAGACTGGAACTCCTTGTAATGATCCAGAATGTACTGTCCCTGATTCCCATGGCACGACAAGATATAAGAAATCAATGGCTCCGGTTCCGGCACGATAAGCGAATCCTCATACCGCCTCCACTCTATCTTTTCAAAATCCTTCTTAAGAATCTCTTCTCCGTTCTCTTTTCCAAAACGCTCGTACAGATTCTTTGCTGCCAGTACGATCCGGTCATCGAACTTCTGTACCAGTCACTCACTTCTCTCATATGATCATTGCCATATGTACTGCAGACAAATCTTCCTCCCGGCTTCAATACACGTTTTGCTTCCTTGCAGACTTTCGGAATATCCTCGCAATAAAACAACACATGATTGGCAATTACAAGATCAAATGAATCCTCATCATAAGGTATTCTTCCCGCATCAAATACACGGAATCTGAACCTGCTGTCGTCTGCACCGATCGTACGCCTTGCATCTCTTAACATTCCATCCGATATATCTGATACTACAATCTCCGTCTGTTCCGGGATCTTATCCCTGTCCACGTTCCAGAGTGTACCATCTCCACATCCCAGCTCCAGAACCTTCATTCCCGGCTTTAATTCCAGTTGTTCGAAAATCCATGGAAACCATCCTTTCGTATTCTGTGAATACAGACTGTGTAGGTTAATTCTTGCGGAAATGTTTGACGCATCCTGATACTGGTTCTTCATACTTTTCTCCATACCGGTCAGATGGATCAGATTCAACATCTGGCTCCAGTCGATGGAATGTTCTTTCTTTATCAGATCCGACGTATCCTGAATTGCCTGCTCCACTAGTTGCATCTGTTCGATGCGGTCACGGACTAATTTTAACTGAATGTTAAGAGAGTTGAGCATGAAGTGGTAATCTGCATCATCGATCGTCATATCACGGATATCATCCAGGGAAAATCCCAGATATTTCAGAAGTAAAATCTGCTGAAGTCTTGCAAAGTCTTCATCTGTGTAGAATCTTGCGCCCGCTTCTGTGACGTAAGATGGTTTTAATATATTCTGTTTGTCGTAATAGCGAATTTGTCCGCAGGGTCACGTGGGCCATGCGGCAAATTCACCGGATGAATAGTAGCCTGGTTTTTTCATAAACTTCCTTTTCTCCTCTATTCATTCTCAACTATTCATTCTCAACTATTCAGAAATAATTTCTAAATCACTATCAAACACTATCGTTGAAATTCTTCTCTTATTCATATTTACAATAAAACATGGATCTTGCGATGATATTCTTTTCCACTCTCCACGCTGAAATCTTCCCACATGCGGTATTGATACGTCCATTTTCTGATTGTCTATTTTAAAGGAATAATTTCTAAATCTGATATACTCATGTTCTATTGGGTCAATCCGCACACTTTGTACTTCCAGATTTAATTTTAATCCTAATAAATAATGTTTTCCTTTATTCTGCATTGGTACAATAACCGAATCGGCTTCGCTAAATCCTGAACCAAAATCAAAATATACTCTTGCATATTTCAAATTATATTCAAAATACTCATTATATACATCTTTATCATATACAGGATTCATTAAACGATAATGAAATAACTCTTTTTCATTTGTATCAATATCTTTTTCATTCTCAATAATATATGCACCACTCCAAAACACTTTATCTTTTTCATCTCTCATATGTTGTAAATTATTATTTTGAATTTCATTTTCTTTTAAAATATCTTCAAATTTTGCCACATACGATTTATTTTTTGAATTACCTATTAAAAAATCAGATGTTAACTCTTCAAATTCTCTTATATCATCTTCGTTTTTTTCTTCAAGAAATTTTCTATATTGTTCTGTGGCAACCACCGGATTAATTATATCCATATAATCATTATATTTTATAGCTACCTTACACAATTCTAATGCAGTTTCTTGAAACTCTTTAATAACTTGATTAAATATAACATTATCATTTAAAACAGGAATAATTTTTTCATTCTCTTCTTTATAATCAATTGTTGAACCATGAGGAGCAGAAAACAGTAACTCATACATATTTATATAACGATATACTTCACTGGCAACAGTTGTCGGGTTCCAATCATCAAATATCCATCCATACATAGTACAAAACTTATTTCTTGACAATGTATCGGCTGTTCCAAAATAATATCCTATTACATCTTTGCCTAATATTTTTCTATTACTTCCTGTGAGCTTCCCTTCCATCCAACGTCCATTACATTTAATTTATTCCAACAATTAACTTTTTCCTGTTCGAAATACCTTTCTAACAACTTTCTTTTATCAGAAAAATACTTTCTAACCTCTCCACTCAATTTTACTATTAAGTTCTGTGCCATATACAATTTTTCTGGCGAAACTATCTCATCCAAATTCAAAAAACCAAAAGCATTCATGTACTTTTCGGCTTTATCCATATCTCTGATTCCAACCTTATAAAGAGTTTCGCGCAATGTAATTTCTCCGTCCAATTCCGTTCTATCTGTCAGTTGGCGAATCACTTTGTCCAATTCAGGCATAGTCCCTAATAAAGGAAGTTGTAAAACTTTTCTAGAAACATATATATAATTTGTAAAAATAGTATTTTCATCCATTTTGCAAAACATATCATATATTTTTTTTATTATATAACCGTCTCGTGCCAAAAAAAACAGATTGTCTTCCTCTTTTGTCAAATCATACAGCCATTTTGCAAACCCAAAATAAATAGGAAATGCATTTTTTGCTCCGAATTTATTCCAGTAATTTTCCTGAATTCCATTATATAAATAGTTATTCTGAATTCCAATTAAAACAGATTCACTAATTGACAGTTCCTTTGTTCCTTCATAATATGTCGATACATTTTTATAATGATATGCATTTATTCCAAATTCTTTTGCCTGTTTATAATCACTATACTCATTGTCGCCTATATGCAGCCAATTTGTTTTTTTACAATTTAACTCTTGCCCAACAAGTTCATAAAGTTCTTTACTCCCTTTATTTTTTCTGTATTCATTCGATACATATAAGTGCTCTACTTTATATCCATTTTTTTTCAACAGTTTTTTTATAAAATCTGATGATAAATACATATCAGAAATGAATATTATTGTTTTTTTCTGTTCCGACGCATATTTCCAAATTTCCATCATATAAGGGTTAATTACAGAAAATTCCATCTCCAATTGTAATTCCATTTGTTTGATTTTCTCAATATTGCATCCACACAGTTTTTCTACTTCATCATAAATTTCTTGAAAATCTGCTTCTTGAATTTTTCACTTTATCTCTTGCTTTTTTTTCACCTTCTACTCTTTTTTGAAAAAAATCATCTATATCAAATTCATCTTTCGCAAATTTAGCCAATATTCTAAATATATCTGTCGGTTGAAAGATATTCCTTAATATCAATGTGTCAAATATATCAAAACTTATTATATTATTCTTATCAATTAACTGTTTTAATGCTAACATATCCCTCAAAATCTCCTACAAAAAAATTTTATAAAGAAACATTTTTTCTAAACATACGCTTTTATTAGTGGAACAACAACATTTTGTTTGGCTTTCTTTCTTAATGTATAACATATTTCTCTTTCATCTGTATTTTCGTCACAATTTACCTCTTTCGCTAAATCCGTTCTCATCATCATAAACTTATCAGTAACACCATCTACACATTGTGTCAATTCATCTCTATGGAAATAACCAACTGCTTCTACAGGCTGTCCCTGAAATGCATACCCTTTTTGTCCTTTTAAGAACCCATTATGGTATATTGTCTGATTCTTTTTATTTATCAATTGGATTCCAACCACTCCATTTTCCGGGAACTGACAGATACCGATCATTTCTCGCATCCAGTTTTTGCTGATCATTCTGATAGAAGAATCTACAAATAAAACATATTCATATCTGATTTGTTCTTCTTTTACTTCTTTTATAGATTTTACTGCTATGAACTGGCATTTCACTTTTCCGGCTGTCTTTTTTATTGATTTCATGCATTTTTTCACATCTGTTTTATTGTTACCTACAAAGCAGACAGTGACTCCTGCTTTCTCTTTCACTTTATATGTCACATGATAAAAGCCACGATAATACAGTTCCCGTACTTTTCCAGCTCGGTCAACACGTTTAAGATGTTCTTCTATCGCACGCTTTCCCGCATCATATGCATACAATTTACTTTCCGGATTCTCTGCTGTTGAACTTTGATGTACTCGCCAATGATACAATATCTTAGGAATATGATATATCTCCTCTGCCTTTTCTATGCACCGCAAAATCAAGTCATAATCCTGTGCTCCATCAAAATCATTCCGGAATCCACCTATCTCTTCTACAATCAATCTTTTTACAACAAACAGATGGCAAATATAATTATTGGATCTTAACAATTCAATATTAAAATCCGTTTTAAAATGAGGTTCAAATCTTCTTGCACTGTCGGCAGTAATTTTATCTTCATCACTGTAAATAACATCTGCCTTTTCATTATCATTTACACACCGCACTACTTCAAACAGTGCATCTGGTGCCAGAAGATCATCATGATCCAGCAATGCAATATATTCTCCTGATGCTATTGCGATTGCAGCATTGGTATTATCCGCAATTCCTTTATTTTTCGTTAACTTCTTTACAATTATCCTTTTATCTGCCTGTGTATATGCCTGTATCACCTGCATTACCTGATCAGATACACTTCCATCCGCAATACATAACTCCCAGTTTGAATATGTTTGCTGCTGTACCGACTCAATCATCTCTCTTAAAAACATTTCCGGTGTTTCATAAGTCGGAACGATTATACTTATTTTAGGATTATAAGCGAATTCATATTTTTTTTGCTTTTCCAGTTCTGCTTCAGTAATCGCATTTTTTTTCAGCCATGAATCATAATCGAAATTTTCTGCAGAATTATTTCTGAAAAGCTTTAATAATAACATTTTCATTCCATAATAGTGATAATACCTTTTTAAGATGTCAATCTTACTCATTTATAATCGTTCCTTTGCTTTTATTAATCTTCGTATAAAGCTACGATTTCTTTACGGATACTCTCCCAGTCTCTTGACTGTGCAGTTTTGATACCACCTTCATACAGATGCTCCTGTAATCCTTTGTCTGTACAGATTCTTTCAATTGCGGCAATTCCTTCTTCAATCTTGCCAAGTGGATAAAGCAGGCAGTTTTCACCATCTAGCAGATATTCTTTGTTTCCATCATTCGGAACAACCACTGCATATCCACCTGTTGCCATCATCTCTAACGGCGGATATGAAAAACTTTCCAGATAACTTGTCTTTAACAGAATATCACACTGATTATATACATCAGCCACCTGATCAAACGGTACCTTATGAAGGAATTTATCTACACGATACCAGTCTTTTGGTTCTGCGTTATAAGACATATACCATATCTCATACTTTTCTTTATCGAGTTTATTTGTGATTTTGAAACTTTCATCAACATTTTTGTACTCTACTCCGCAATCTCCCTCGATCAGAATACGGATCTTTCCGTTCATCTCACGTTTATGATGTGGAAAGTTTTCTTTTTCAATTCCATTTGGTGCATATCTGGCAATCTGTTCATAATCGTCTCTTAACCAGTCTTCACACCACTTTGAAATGGTAAGATACTGGATTGGTACCTTCGGGATATAACTCTGATTTGCAAATACTCTGAGCGGAATTCCCGGCTCATAGAAATCCGTTTCAAAATTCTGTACCAAATAATATCTCTTTTCGATATTCTGATAATTTTCAAGAAATGCAACCGTCGTCCACATAGTCGCAACAGCTTTGTCAATTCTTCCTTCTACCAGTCTGAGATCCTGACTCATTACCGGTATCTGATGTTCTTTAAATGTACACCATTGAATTGAATTATCTACATTGAAAAGTGTGACATCCATTCCCGCATCCTGAAGCATAACAGCATGCCACAGTGCCACCATAATTCCGCCACTGATATTCAGAGAAGGCAGTATAAATGCAATATTTGGTGTTGTATATTTTTTTATAAATTTAACCAGTGGGAACCCTGTATATACAGTTACACATTTTTTTGTACAATATCTGTGTGCGTTTTCTGCAATCCGTTCCCTTTCTTTCTTATCTTCTACCAGTCTGCTTAACTGTTCTACCCATTCATCTTCTGTATCACAGAGAATTCCTGTCTCTCCTGATACGATCATTCTCTGAAATGCCCCCACATTACTTGCTACCGTTGGAACTTTCACCAGTGCTGCTTCCACCCATTTATTTTCGGATTTTGCTTCATTAAAGATGCTCTGCTCTAACGGTGCCAGATTAATATCCACTTCCGCAATCAGCGACGGTAACTTCTTCCAGTCAACAAACGGATGAGATACCACACGTGCTTTATACTGCTGTAACGCTTCCGGAAGATCCAGTTCTCCGACCACATGCAGCTGAACCTGTGGATATTTTTCCATCACTTTAGTCAGTGCCGGTAACACCAGTTCAAAATCATCGTTGTGTGTCAGGCTTCCGCTAAAATATCCGATTCCCACATGATCGTCTTTACGGGTTTTATTTTTTAACGCTTCTTTTGATAACGCACACATTTCTTCTGAAGCCGTATTTCTGTTAATAAATACTTCCGGTACATAATGTCCCAACTCTTCAGCAAGTCTTTCTGTTGTTGTAATTGCGGCATCACATAATTTTAATGTTCTACCCATGCGCATGACACCATCATCGTATAAAGCTCGTTCTTCTTTCGACATAGAATCCAGATATTTGATCGTATCTGTGTACTTTGTATCAACCACAAGATCATCAATATCAAATAGTACTCTTTTATTCAGCTTCTTGGCTAATTTTATAAATTCACCGATCATATCTGTGTATGGACATCTGAAAAAGACAAATGTACGATAATATCTGACCTGATCCAACTGCAGATTTACATAATATACTTCGCCTGTAGAAATATTATTCGCTGCCAGCTGTTCTCTCTGATGTGTCACACGGTATCTCGCCGGATGAGGTACACTTTCGTCACAACCATTGATGAATAATACATCTTTATAGACTCTGTCTTTTGCATCTCTTCCTACCGTTCTTGCCGTATGAACGTAACTCTTTGCTTTTCTTCCGACACTGATAATTCCTTCTTCTTTCAATGTATGAAGTGTTTTCGCCGTTAACTCTCGTATATCTGCCATCGTTTCCTCCTAATAATTATAAAATACCCAGTTCTGCCAGATTTTGATTGTAAAAATTATCTTTTTTACTGATTCTGCTTTCCCATTTTGAAATAAACTTCTGAATCTCTGTATCATCAACCTCAATTGTCAATGCTTTGGAATAAGAAAATTCTGCAAAACATGTCCAGACTGTCCAAAGTCCCCGTTTTTCTCCATTCAGGCAATAATCAATTATTTCGTATCCCGGAACGTCTTCTTTCAATCCTCCAAGACTTCTCCACGCATTCTTTGATATCATACAGCAATCTTTCCATGCTGCCGTAGTATTACGGACATGCCGTAACATTGCTTCATATCCTTGTTCTGCACCATTAATCCCCTGGCACAAGAATTTCACTTTTGCATTATCTCTGACATCCAAAGCAATACCTGCGTATGCAATCAGATTATTTTCAAAATATACTTTCGGGGATACTGCACATACATCTTTCCTCTGTGCAAACATCAACATTTCTTCTACCCAGTCCGGATTCATTGGTAGACAATGAACATTTATCATAACTGCGTATTCCTCTTCCATACTGTCTATCTGCTTATTTACATTATCAGCAAATGTACCGTTCTCTTTATTTGCATATACGACACGAATATTTTTATATGTGGTTTTTCCCAAAATCTTTTCTTTTGCTCTGTCATATTCTGTGTTCTTTTCTGCTCCATGCAAAATAAGCAGCACACCTACATTGTCCGGAATTTCGTAATGTACACGGTAAATAGTCCGATACGGAAGATTACTTTCAACTCTCCCCGGCTCTTTCGTTCTTTCTAACTGTTCGCTGACCGCATGTATTGCAGCATCAACCGCATAACTTTTTGAGTCCAGATTCATCGAAACTGACTGTGGATGAACTCTCCAGTAATACAGAACCTTTGGAATGTGTACAATTTTTTCTGCCTTTTCCGTCAGTCTTAAAACCATATCATGATCCTGGCTCCCGTCAAATTCCGGTCTGTATGCCTGTCCGATCTGATCTAAAAGTGATTTTTTGAATACTGTAAAATGACAAATATAATTATGGGCTCTAAGTTCATCTTTTCCAAATCCAGGTTTGAAGTTAAAATCTGATGCATCCTCGATTTTTCCAGAAAACTTTACTTCATCCGAATATAAGAAATCTGCTTTCTCCTCTTCAATTACTTTCATCATTTCATATAATGCCGACTCATGTAAGATATCATCATGATCCAAAAGACCTATGTAGTCCCCTGTTGCAAATTTCAGACATTCATTAGTATTTTCTGATATTCCTTTGTTTTCTTCCAATACCTCATAGCAGATTCTTGAATCTTTTGAAGCATATTCTCTGCATATTTCACCTACGTATTCATGCTCAGTGTCACTTCCGTCTGCCAGGCATAACTGCCAGTTTGAATAGGTCTGTTTTTGTCAGCGATTCCAATAATTCTCTCAGATAATTCTCTGGTGTATTATACAGTGGTGTAATAATACTGAATGATACCGATGCTAGAAATTTCCTGTTTTTTTGATTTTCCCGCTCATCATCCGAAATCAGATGAATTGAGCGCACCCGGTTTCTGAATTCCTCTTCTTCTCTTTTTTTTCTGCAATGATCTCTTACTGCTCTAAAGACTGCAAATGGTCCCTGCTTTATCAACATCTTTATTACTTTCTTAATTTCCACTTTTGCACTCCACTATTTGAATAATTTATATAAGAATTTCATAAAAGCTATTACGTAAATGATAAATAACAATAATACACAAAATGTCTCTGCATCAAACCGGTTCGTAACCGCTTTCATGATCAACGTTCCATCTGTCTCTTCATCATTGATCCAGAACTTTGTTCCTTGTTCTGTATTTCTTTCAAAGCAGAACAATACTGCATTATCCGGAATTTCTCCTTCTGTGCCGATAGCAAAAATGTATTCTTTATCTTTACAGTTTTTCACGGTATCAAATTTAAAATTATAGAATTTTCCATTTTCCAGCTCCGTCGCATTCGTTTTCGCCACTTGCGACTACCTTCTGTGTCTCTGCATCTGTAAGACTATATTTGATAACCGTATCAGACGGTGTCCCTGTAATCCTGCATTTTACTCTAACACCATCCAATGTATCTTCATTACTTTTGAACTGTTCCTGTACAGTTTCATTCAGGAACGATCCTGTTGTTATATATTCACTGGTATCAACATCTCTGTCATAGATATAATTATTCTTTGCTATATGAGCATATAAGAACGAACCTGCAACAATAATGATACCCGCAATTATTATCTGAATCTTTTTCTTCATGTTCCTACCTCATCTAATAAGACTGACTATATTCTTTACAAATTTCTTCTGCATCTCCGAATCTCTTCACATGTCCATGCTCCAGCCATACGATCTTCTCACACAGACTTTCTACCTGTGCAATACTGTGTGACACAAATAAGATTGTCGTACCGTGTTCCATCATTTTCCTGATACGCTCCTCACATTTCTGCTGGAACCGGAAGTCTCCAACCGAAAGCACTTCGTCGACGATCAATATATCCGGTGTTCCTATCGTCGCAATTGCAAATGCCAGACGGGATACCATACCAGATGAAAAGTTCTTAACCGGGACATCCATAAAGTTCTCAAGTTCCGAAAAATCCACTATATTATCATAATGTTTTTCCATCTCTTCACGCCCATATCCCAGAAGGGCTCCGTTAAGGAATACATTTTCTCTTGCCGTAAGATCCATGTCAAAACCTGCTCCAAGCTCGATCAGAGGTGCAACCGTTCCGCAGACCTCTACCTTTCCTGTTGTCGGCTTCAGCACACCTGCAATAGTTTTCAGCATCGTACTCTTTCCGCTTCCGTTCAGACCAATCAGACCAAGCGACTCTCCCTTGTACACTTCAAAAGAGACATTCTTCAATGCCCAGAATTCATCAAACTTAACCTGCTTTTTCAGTCTCTTAATCACATATTCCTTAAAGCTGTCAAATTTTTCAGATGAAAGATTGAACTTCATCGAGACATCTTCAACTTTTATAATTGCCTGTTTTTCCATATTTTCACCGCTCCTATATGTTCAAAATAAATTCGTCCTGTGTTTTATAGAATACTCTGAGACCGATCACCAGAGCAAGTCCCGCTTCCACAATCGCAATAATAATTGATTTCCATCCAAAGATCGTATTATACAGCATTACATCTCTGAACATCAGCATAATATTCGTAATCGGATTCAGCTCTACGATCGGAGTCAGCCAATTCGGTAAAATTGACATTGGATAAATAACAGGAGTCAGATACATTAGCGCCGTGATAAATACAGAGTATAAATGCATAATATCTCTGAATTTAACAGCAATTGCCGAAAGGATCAGACCAATTCCCATCGAAAATGCTACCAGTAGCACCAATGGAATCGGAACTAATATTACAGTCCAGTGTAACTCTGCTCTTGTCACAACCATAACTAAAAGCAGTGCCGTAAAAGAGGCCATCAGGTTAATAAAGCTGGAAAAAATTCTTGAAATAACAAACAGGTATTTCGGTACATAAATCTTTCTAATCAGAGATGCATTTCCAAGAATTGCTCCCATCGCATTTGTCGTTGATTCAGAGAAAAAGTTAAAGATTACCTGTCCACTCAAAATAAACAACGGGAAATTCTCCACATCAAATTTAAACAGATTTGAGAAAACAACAGATAATACGATCATCATCAATAATGGATTCAGGAGTGTCCATAACACTCCCAAAACAGATCTACGATATTTAATTTTTATATCTCTAGCAACCAGCTCTTCCAATAGTGGCTGGAATTTCTTAAAATTCTGGATATATTGTTTCATATTCAGCTCCTCTTATTTTTATAAAATCACTACAAACATTTTCTTACCAGTAAGACTTCCCACATTTGCTGGAATATGATGAAATTACTTGCAAGCATAATCATCATCTGATATTTTTCCAGTTCTATTGTATTTTTTATTTTATCAGTCTGGAAGCAAAGATAAAATATAAATATAAACGGATAATAATACCTTGCCTGTGTTCCTAGTATTTCTTCAATACCCGCCTCCGTAAATGATATATACAATGCCGTCCATACCAGACCTATTACCAGAATCATCTCTATTGCAAATATACACTTCGTCTTAATGTCCAGTACTCTTTCTTTACTTTTTCCATCTCCATAAGTGTCTGTCAGTGTTGTTCCTACCACCAGTGCTGCACAACATGTCGACAGACTGCCTCCGCCTAAATAGCCAAAACTTGTAAAAGCTGAACCTCCCATGATGTATTCCTGGAAAGTTTTCAATACATTCTTCAACCACACAATTGCATATGCAATTGGCTGCCCCAGAATATATTTCATCTGTTGTCCACTATCCGTTTTGCTTCCCCTGGAATCTGACATATCATTGGATGGATTCAGTGCCGGCAATACAAATGAAGCCATCAACGCTAAAAATGCTATTATAATACCACCTTTAAAGATATATTCATCTCTCTTTGAATAGAACTTGTCTTTTCCAAGGAACAGACCGCTCAGTATCAATGGTGCATACACTGCTTTCGGAAGACATCCCAGAACAAAGCATGCTATCATTAATATTCTCCACTTATACTCAAACTTTTCCGTCTTATTCACATGTTCTCTGATCAGTATACTGCTGCCCAATACCAGGAATGCAACCACCCATATATCATATGTATATACCGTTCCCTGGAAGATCAGTTCCGGCATCATACCGATTACCATCAGCAAACGTTTTCCTATTGGAAGAATCGCTATCGCAAAGCTCATAACCACTGCATAAAGCAATAAATTTCCAAGCTTTCCTAATAACCATTGGAAATAAAATGGCAAATGCAAAATTTGACCGATTTTTAGCAGAAATGCCTGATTCAGGTATCCTACACTACTAAGTTTGAATTCATACTTATCAGTCATCACTCCCGTATATCTTGTCTTATCATTCATGACTCTAAAGAAATCCATTCGCTCTTCGATCGACTCGTTTGCACTAATGGTCGTCGTATTGATTTCCCATGGATATCCGTAATAATAATCTTCAACCTGAGTAGACGGTTCTTCATATTTCGTACACCCGATCCAATGTGCGTTCAAATAATGTATCTGTTCATCAAATCCTGTTACATATATCGGCTCCAGCAACATCAGACAGATGCCTGCCACAAAACTGCATACAAAGAATGTAATTGCCGGATGTCTTTTATTTTCCTTTCTAAAAGAAAGTATAAACAGAAAAGCAAACACACATGCAGCCGTAAACACGCCTAAAATCGGGTTCAGTTTCAATGTGTTATCTACTTCGAAATGATTAATCACAACTTCATTTTCCGATTTTTCAAACTTTATTTCAATCTCTGCTACTTTTCCGCCTACATTCACAACAGAACGCGGCATATCTTTCATATATTCATCTTCTATATGCATATCTTTATAAGCACCATATATATTCTGTTTGCGTATTCTTAGATGTGCTTTTGAAAAGTATTCCGAAGTATATTCATACGATAATTTATTTACGTATTCTTTGTGGAGTTTTATTAACATCTCTCCACCTTTTTTTCCGATATAATACTTCCCGTTACGTCTTTTTATATCTCCCTTAATCAATACATTCTCATTGCCGATTTCTATCTTACCTTTATTATCGCCTGCTTTTATATAATGTATTCCCGCATATGCTCCCATTACGATACATCCGGCTATCACCGCTATACACGCGATAATCAACAGCTTGCCTTTTTTCTTCCAATAATCTTTCATTTACATTTCCCCAAACGATTACCTATTTTTCAATTCATCATTCATCTTCTTCTCATACAACGCCAATTCCTGTGTCAACTGTTTCATTCTGATTGATACTCTTGAAATCGCAACTGTAAGTACAAATATAATCACCAGAGAAAAACAGAATCCCAAAAAGAACAGCATATTAATCGGACTCGCCACACCGATCAGTTCTGCTAACTTCGTAGTTAATATCGGAAAACAATCTAGTACCAATGTTCCGACACCAACAATCAGCCATGCCAGAGCATACCTCAATTCCAATCGTTTCTTACGAATCATATTCACGATGACACATAACGCAATAATCAAAATAATTGCTATTATAATCTGTAATCTGATATTCATTTTTCTTCTCCTAATACTTTCTAATTCTTTCAATCAAAATCGCCAAAGGAACTTTTATCATATAGTAGACTGACTTTTTCAGAGAAATCGAAGAAACTCCTCCTTCTCTCGCCTTCATAACTACCGGAATCTCTTCCACTTTCATGTTTCTTCTCAGAATCGCAACTACACTTTCCGGCTCCGGATAATCTCTCGGATAATCATACGCAAACAGTCCCATTGCATTTCTTCCGATCATACGCAACCCGGATGTCGGATCTGTTATCGTCTTCCCGGTCATCAATTTAATCAGACCGGTGAAAAATTTGATTCCCATTCTTCTGGTATAAGAAGACTGAAATCCTTTCTTTTCAATAAATCTTGATCCGATCACCATATCCAGATTATGATCGACCAGATATGCAGCCATCGTATCAAGGAATTCCGGATCATGCTGACCATCGCCATCTACCTGAACTGCCACATCATAGCCATGCTCATACGCATATCTGTATCCCGTCTGCACAGCTCCTCCGATTCCCAGATTAATCGGAAGATTCACAATATTAAATCCATTATCTTCACAGATTTTTCTGGTATTATCAACTGAGCAGTCATTTATTATTACATAGTCAAACCCCTTCGCATCCTTCTTAATCGAAGCTACCGTCTTTTCTATATTCGCCGACTCATTGTATGCGGGTATAATAATCAACTTCTTCACTTTATTTCTCCTCACAAATACGTTCTACCTGTTTTGCAACAATTTTCCAAGTAAAATGATTTTGAATCATCTCATACGTTAATTCTATGCCTTTTTCTCTCCTGTCAGGATCTGCAATCACTTCCCTCAACGCCTTATAAAGATGTCTTCCTGATTATTAGGTATAATACATCCGTACTCTTTATTGACCAACAATTCTTTCGCACCACCTCTGGCTGTTGTGACAATATAGCACCCACAAGCTGATGCCTCAAGTATGGAGGTTGAAAAACCTTCTGAGAAAGATGGCAGGCAAAAAATATCACTTTCCTTCAACAGTGCTACAATATGCTCAAAATCAAGTCGTCCGACAGGAATAATATAATCCGTCTTTCTTTCCTCAATTTCTTCCTGCATATCCCCATCTCCCGCAATGAACAGGCACACTTTTACTCCGTCTCTATTCAATCTATCCATTACATTTAACAGGCTAGGTAATCCTTTTTCCTTCAACAATCTTCCTGTAAATGTTATAACTATCGTATCTTCCGGTATGTTATATTCTTCTTTGTAAGAAGCTGTTACTTTTTTCTTTATCTCTTCAACCTCTTCCAGATCTATAGAATTATATAACACTCCTTTTGCCTTGATATGAAAATGTCCCAGCCATTGATTGCAAGCTTTCGACACCCCATAATACTCCTTACAGAACAAATAGTCAATCTTGGTAAATGCATGTTCAAAGATTTCACCGACCGTATCCCAGAATCTATTATGCACCGACAAATGGCTTGTCCCATGATCCAAAGTAATACATTTCGCCTTTTTCTGTCTGGCAAAAAGCATTCCATATAATGAATGTAGATAAAACCTCGTATTCACAATTACCATATCTATTTTCTTACTTTTCAATTTTCTGTGAATCCGCCAGAATTCCTTATTGAATTTGATTACCGGATATCGTCCTTCCAGCAGATTATAACACGGTATTCTATATACCGGTATTCCATTTACCAACTCGTGATTTTTCAGATGATATACATTAGATGTTACAATGATTACCTTATTCCCATCCTGTATCAACTGCTTGGCAAGATTGTATGTATATCTTTCCACACCTCCCAAATGCGGAAAATATTGTGCTGCAAATATGCAATATGTCTTACTTTTCTGCATATATCGGCTCCTCTCCTTCAAATTGAATGATTAATGGCATATGATTGACCCGTTCATTTTCCGGCGGAATCTTCATATAATCACCATATACTTTTTTCAAGAATTTATCATTATTATTCGGAATGTTTATCTCTGTGTTTTCAAACGGAACTTTCTTCAACGGAAAGATATCCTTCGCAGCAATCTTATCTTTCAAACTTCCCACATATTCATAAGACGTTACATATCTTCCTTTCTCATCACTTTTATTATACTTTGTAGCATTGTCTACATATTTCTTATAAATCCAAGAAGGTTTTATCCTCAAAAGTTTCAATGCAACATAAACCAACCGACATCCCAGACTCATAATCTCTCCTTTTATTCCGTCGTAGTCAATAATAGGATTCGGATTGCCGGATAGGAACAACAACTTTCCAAGTATATTTGCTTTTCTACTCTGTGCAACCTGTTTTTTTCTGTCCCGTGGCACATAGTCAAAAGGGAAGATGTCCATGAAAATGCACTGTTCACATTTTAAATTCTGTGTTACCTCTGACACAAATTTCGTATTTTTTCTTTGGATATGTGTTACAGTTACAGCTATATCGTCCATCTATCTGCGGTGTCAGCAGATTATATTTATCAGACATCTCCTTTGAGAATATTTCCATGAATTTATCATAATCCACTCTTAGCATCCCGACATCTATATCATCATCCCACGGAATAAATCCGGCATGTCTGACTGCACCGATGGCTGTGCCATATACCGCAAAATATGGTAGTTTATATTTCTCACATACTTGCGCAAAGTCATGTAGCATTTCCACCTGAACACCATGCAGCTTTTTCAGAACTATTTCATCGTATTGTTTTGACCTACTGTATTTTTTCACTCTTTTTCCCTCTCTCTTTATGTGTTTCCATATAGAAACAAATTACAAATATCATTGCCGTTACTACCAAAAATATAAGCATCGCCGTGGTATATCCCATGGACGCCCCAAACAATTTCCATTTATTCACAAATGGTTCTGCCACAACCTTTATGTATATCCATGACACAATATAAGAAACGATCAGAAGATATTGCTTGCGGATAACGACCAATGCATTATCCAGAACCGCCGCAAATGTATAGCAGCATCCGCCGACAATAATCAGCAGCAACTGACTCTTATATTTATCAAGGTTCATTCCATAAATAACAGAAAGCACCGGAATCCCCAAAATCGCACTTCCGATGATCAGCACAATTGCCATTCCGAACAGGCACAGCAAGATTCTTCCTAATATTTTAATGAACTCACGATACTTTTTATCTCCCCATACAATCGCCATCTGTGTAATCAACGGTCTGAACACGATATACGCCAATGACAATACAGATGCCGGCATAAAAAGAATATTAAATACCGTTTGTGCCCCCTGTTCAATCCTTCCATCCTGTATCGCCGTATCAATCACCATCTTAGGCGTATTCATAATAGACATGATAATAAATGCATTTACAAACAATGGAAGACCTTCTCGAAAAAGGGCAACGATCCATTTCACATTCTTTCCTAAATTGCCACTTGATTTCAGAGCCGCAACACGTTTCTGATAGCTCACATCAAATGCAAAGAAACATATTACATATATAATTACGAGACTCCAGCAAGCATACAGAAGATTGTGTGTATTAACCAATATCACACCAAATACAATACTTGAAAAGACAATTCTGTATGTAAGCGCCTTACCCGCCAGGTCCAGTCTCTCTTTTTGCTGAAACCAACCTTCATACACGTCAGCAATTGAATCCACAGCTCTATATGCACAGACAATCATTACTATCTGCGCTTTATAATCTACATACCCACACATTCTTATATAAACAGCACTACTTATCAACATTGCCACAACTGTCAGGAACCTGAATACGCAATATTGTTTAAACTGAAACGTTTGCTTTATGTCTGTTGCCTGATATACTCTGATCTGAAATGTTCCAATTGTAACCATCAGCTGACTGATCGACCATGCGATACTGAAGATATCCGTATCTTCTTTGTTAAGCATTCTGGTTACCAGCATTAATGCAACAACAGAAAGTAACGCATTTGCCATACTTCCCGTAATGTTCCATATATATATTTCCTTTTCTGTCGGTTGATTTTTTATCGATTGCATTCTTTCTTCTCCATTATTTTATTCCACACAAAATCTTGCAGCAACTCGTTTCACACAATCAAATACCTTACTTCGAATCAAATCCACCAGGCTGCAAATCACATATACGGCTGGCACTACTATAATTAATTTAACTAATGCCCATTTATACATACCATTTTTCAATTCATCTTCAAACAAATGCGCTACTACTTCATTCCGGATCAAACCATTATCATGAATCAGATACACTCCTAATGTCACACCTGATAAAATCGTGATCACCTGTTTAAGCTTTATACTGTCAACTCTGATATTTACAAAAAATATCAACAGCGCAATACTTCCAAGAACAATTGTCGGAGATGTATAATCAACCAACACATTTGCATTCTCTGTATTGCCAACTTTTTCCATTATAATCTTACTCAAAAATGTAAGAAGCACCATGCATCCAAAAACTGACAAAGACAATCTTTTCTTAACTGCATGGTAATTGAAATATTTACGTATATATGCCCCAAACAGGTACATGATACATAACCACAAGGATGAATATCCTCGATTCACATTAAAAGGATCCGGATAGTATGAACCTGCAACAAATAACTGACCAGAGTCGGTAGAGCAATATATATTGCAAATATTCCAATCAGCATGCGCTTATATATTCTCTGGTCAATATAGTCCATCGCCAACCGTATCATCGGTATCAGACACATCATTCCAAAATAAGCTGTAACATACCAGTTTTTTCCTGATGTAACAGGAAAAATGAATAAATCCACTCTTCTCTTGAAATCGTTCCATGTAACACTGTACAGTCCATAACAATCGTAATCATTAAACTATAAAACATAACTTGTAACCACAATTCCATGAGCTTACGAATGTTACACCGTGCAGTCAGAAAGCCACTTGCCAATGCATAACAATTCACTGCTCCATAACATGCGATTTCAATTAACCATGCTACCTGATAGCATCGAGACATGGGCGGCATATCATCCAGTACACCTCCATGACCTAGCATATGTAATGTTACAATCATCAGCATAGATACAATCTTCAACAAATCTATTCCTATATTCCTCTCGGTCTGCATTCATTACTCTCCTACTCATTACTCATACCGATTGATTATATCATATCTTGTATTTCTTTACCAGAGCGAACACCAAAACCTGGCAAAAACCATTTAGAGTTACATTTCTTATTGACACATGCCTTTCCAAACTGTATAATATCCATATGTTCACAAAATTATAAGGTGGTGCAGTACATGAACACGCAAGAGTGTGATATTTTGAACTTAATATTATCCAATACATATACAAATCAAAGAACACTGGCAGAGGACTCCGGTCATTCCCTTGGAATTGTCAATCGTTCTATCAAGACATTGATTGCCGAAGGTTATCTGGACGAATCCATCCAGCCAACGCTGAAAGCCCTCCGGGAACTCACAGAGGCTTCCCCAAAAAGAGCCATTATTCTCGCTGCCGGCTTCGGGATGCGGATGGTTCCGATCAATACAGAAGCACCAAAGGGGCTTCTTGAGGTACACGGCGAACCATTGATCGAGCGTCAGATCCGGCAGCTACATGCTGCCGGCATTCACGAAATCTACATCGTCGTCGGCTTCATGAAAGAACAATACGAATATCTCATGGATGATTACAGTGTAGAGCTGATCGTGAATCCGGACTATGCGGAAAAGAATAATCTCCACTCTCTGTATCTTGCGAGAGAACATTTGTCAAATGCATATGTGATTCCATGCGATATCTGGTGTGATCAAAGTCCATTCCGCAGGCACGAACTTTATTCCTGGTACATGGTCAGTGATCTGGTAGATAACGACAGTTCGGTCCGTGTAAACCGTAAGCTGGAACTGACTACGATCTCTGCTTCTTCCGGGGGCAACTCGATGGTCGGCATCAGTTATCTTCTCAGTAAAGATGCAAGATCATTCAGGAACGGCTGGAAAGATATGACAAAGATCCGGCATATGCTGATAAATTTTGGGAGGAAACACTGTACGAAAAAGGTAAAATGATCATTCCTGCAAAAGTCGTGCATGCCGCTAATATCGTAGAGATTAATACATTCGAACAGCTCCGGGAACTGGACAGCAATTCCAATCATTTGCAGTCTGATGTTCTTGAAATTGCTGCCGAAGCACTCCACACACATCCGGAAGACATATCAAACATCACGGTTCTGAAAAAAGGCATGACCAACCGTTCTTTCCTGTTCGACTGCAATGGTTGCAAGCATATCATGCGTATTCCCGGCGAGGGAACCGATCAGCTCATCAATCGCCGCGAAGAAGCACAGGTATACCAGATCATCCGCGATAAGCACTTATGTGATCACATCGAATACATCAATCCGGAAAACGGATACAAAATTACTCGTTTTCTGAATCACGCCCGTGTATGTGATCCACACAACTTAGACGATATTCAAAAATGTATGCATCGTCTGAGACAGTTTCATGAGATGAAATTAAAGGTGGATCACCGTTTTGATCTGTTTGGCCAGATCGATTTTTATGAAAAACTATGGAACGGGCGCAGTTCCGCATATCGGGATTATCAGAAAACAAAAGAGAATGTATTTTCACTGCAATCTTATATAGAGCGATACAAATCAGAAGATGTTCTCACCCATATAGATGCCGTTCCTGATAATTTCTTATTTACGACTGATACCGACGGTAACGAAGATATCCGCCTGATCGACTGGGAATATGCCGGAATGCAGGATCCCCATCTGGACATCGCCATGTTCTGTATCTATTCACTTTATAACAAGGAGCAGGTGGATCAGCTGATCTCTCTGTATTTTACAGAAGGATGTCCAGACGCTATCCGTATCAAGATCTATTGTTACATTGCCTCTGCCGGACTTCTCTGGAGCAACTGGTGCGAGTATAAAAGACATCTCGGTGTCGATTTCGGCGAATATTCTCTGCGTCAGTACCGATACGCCAAAGAATATTACCGCATTGTACAAAATGAATTAAACAACATTACCAAATAAAACATTCAAGCTAAGGAGCATCAAATCATGCACACTGTAAAAAGAGCAATTATCATGGCTGCCGGATTCGGTTCCAGAATGCAGCCTGTCACATTAACAACCCCAAAACCTCTCGTCAAAGTAAACGGGATGCGTATGATCGATACGGTAATTCAGGGATTACATCACAATGGTATTCAGGAAATCTACATCGTTGCAGGATATCTGAAAGAACAGTTCTATGCATTGGAAACACAGTATCCCGGTGTGAAGATCATCGAGAACCCTTATTATGACACCTGTAATAACATCTCTTCTCTTTATGTTGCACGCGAGCATCTGGAAGATGTAATGATTCTCGACGGAGATCAGATAATCTACCATGACAAGATTCTGGATCCTTCCTTCGAGCGTTCCGGTTATAACTGCGTCTGGACCGATTCGCAGACCGATGAGTGCTCATGACTGTCAAAGACGGAGTCGTAACCTCCTGCAGCCGGACCGGCGGAACAGGTGGCTGGCAGCTCTACAGCATCTCACGCTGGTCCGTCGAAGACGGCAGAAAACTAAGACAACATCTGGAAATCGAATTTGAGCAAAACAAAAACCGTCAGATCTACTGGGATGATATCGCCATGTTCTGTTATCCGGGAGAATACCATCTGGGAATCTATCCGATGAAGAAAGACGATATTATAGAAATTGACAATCTAAGCGAGCTGGCCGCCCTGGATTCCAGCTACCAACAATATATGGAGGCGCAATAATATGAACACAAAAAAATCACAAGGAAAAATAGACTGGATGATCACACTGCTTCCGCTAGGCATCGTCATCGCACTTTGCATCCTCTTCTTCTTCCTGCCGAAACAATCCAATGCAGTATTAAGCCAGATCCGGTTCTTCTTCGGCGACACTTTCGGCACTTACTATCTGGTCATCGGTCTTGGAATCTTTATCCTGTCCCTGTACATAGCCGGTTCCAGATATGGTAACATCGTTCTCGGCGAACCCGACGAAAAGCCAAAGTATTCTTTCTTTGCATGGGGATCTATGATGTTCACCTGCGGACTTGCAGCTGACATCTTATTCTACTCATTCTCCGAATGGGTACTCTATGCTACCGATCCGCATATTAAAGAAATGGGAAGTATCCAGGACTGGGCCGGTGTATATCCGCTCTTCCACTGGAGCTTTATCCCTTGGGGATTCTATCTGGTGCTGGCAGTCGCTTTCGGTTTCATGCTTCATGTCAGAAAAAGAAATCGTCAGAAATACTCCGAAGCCTGCCGTCCGATCCTCGGGAAACACACCGATGGCTTAGCCGGACGTATCATCGATCTGTTGGCAGTATTCGCACTGCTTGCCGGTACCGCAACTACATTCAGCGTAGCCACTCCACTGATGGCAACCATCATCGGCGAGCTCTTTCATATTACAGTCAGCAGAACCGTTATCAATATTATCATTCTTCTGATTACATGCGCCGTATATACTTATTCTTTACTGCACGGATTCAAGGGAATCAGCAAATTAGCCAATATCTGCATCTACATGTTCTTTGGTCTGATCGCATTCGTATTATTATTCGGTGGTGAGACCCGCTACATTATCGAGACAGGATTCTCTTCTCTCGGCCGGATGATGCAGAACTTTATCGATCTGTCCACTTTCACCGATCCGTTGCGTACTTCTAATTTTCCGCAGAACTGGACGATCTATTACTGGGCTTACTGGATGGTATGGTGTGTTGCAGCCCCATTCTTTATCGGAAGTATCTCACGCGGAAGAACCGTACGTCAGACTATTCTTGGCGGATACGTATTCGGTGTAGGTTCTACATTGACAAGCTTTATCGTCCTTGGAAATTATTCTATGGGAATGCAGGTAACTGAAAAAGCAGATTTCATTAAGCAGTATCTCGACAACGGTGATCTGTATGGCATGATCGTAAGTATCATCAAGACCTTGCCTTGCGCTCCGGTTATCATGGTCGTCGTATTGCTCACAATGATCGCTTTTTACGCCACCTCCTTTGATTCTATCGCATTAACCGCTTCCTGCTATAGCTATCATACTCTGGAAGACGGGGAACAACCAAACAAAGGAATTCAGCTTATGTGGTGTATCCTACTTATCTTACTTCCGATCGCACTGTTATTTGCTGAAAGTTCTATGAGCAATCTGCAATCGGTCAGCATCGTCGCAGCCTTTCCGATTGGTGCCGTCATCGTAATGATAGCACTCAGTTTTCTGAAAGATGCAAAAAAATATTTGCAGGAAATGAAAAACGAATAAAAATATAAAAAGAACAGAGGCCGGGATTACAGCCATACAACTGCTGTTTCCCGTCTCTGTTCTTTTTTTCGCTCTAAGGAGCCCAGATCCCCCGTTCATCTACATAATATCGATTATAATCTACCCATTCCGAGACATCCATCGCACCGCTTGACTTCAGGTAGCATACGCCTTGAATCCACATATCGTGATCCATTGCACCGCTCACCTCGAAGAAATACCAGCTACCACCAATCTTCTGCCAGCCACACTGCATCTCTCCTTTTTCATCGAAATAATACCAGGCATTACCAATATAGCCCCATCCTGTTGTCACACGCCCGTTCGAGTCAAAATAATAATAGGTTCCGTCCAGCAGGACCCATTCACTTTCTGTCTTTACATATTCCGTAGCAATTCCATAAAAAGAAAAATCCGCCACCACTGCCGCCGAATCAGACATCGTCGAATACACATTTGTATTCGGAATACACGCTCTCATTCTCGTATTAAACCATGATGACGGCCCTGTCATAACGGCTGTTTTCGGATTTAGAGAAGTCAGGAAATCCGATGGATTGTTATAATCCATCCATGGTGCGGCAATTTTAACAAGTCTATCTTTACTCTCTTTACCTGTTCGGCAATCTTCTCCGTATCTCCGTCTACCGGATCCAGATCCGATGTGATCACTGTGCGCATGCGTTGCAATGTAAAAATCCAGCTTTTCCACACCAAGTTGTTTCAAATAGTGAATAACCTGCTGCTCATATCCTTCATTCGTTGTAATTCCATATCGATATGGATATTTACTTCCCGTAGAACCACTCGGATAATCCCAGTCTTCTCCGGAGTCGACCATTCCGAAATGACCGTTACTCTCCAGCAAAATTGCATCCGATGCCCCGTACAGTGATATAAAATGAATTCTTGTTGTGTTGCCAGATGCCGCATAGGTATCTATGTGTAGAAAGAATAGTGTCCATGCAAAAAGCAGCATGATTCTGACAGCTTTTTTGCGAATACTTTTCACCTCGTCTGTAAATTTCGTTTTTTATTCTATCATAGAATACTGCTTTTTCTTACTTTTAACAATATTTTTATTTTTTCATTTTTCAAACTAAAAAAACCTTTCCGGTAACTGCTTGCAATCCTTGTGTAATATAGCAAAACAAAGCTATACAATTTATATGGAGGAAATGACATGAAGAAGTACTTAAAGAAAAGTTTTGCAGTTCTGACTTGTACGACAATGTGTATTCAGACAACGATGGCGATACTAGCGGAAAAGATACCGGGAAGTGATACCAGTCAGCAAATCTCCATACAGGCACTGACAACGGGCCAGTGGAAGAAGGATAGCACTGGCTGGTGGTATCAAAATGCAGATGGAAGCTATCCGAAAAAACAGTGGAAGATGATCAACGAACAATGGTATCACCTTGACTCCAACGGTTACATGCAGACCGGCTGGCTAACACTCAACGGAATCTGGTACTACTTAAAATCCGGTGGTGAGATGGCAACCGGCTGGGAAAAGATCAGCGGAGCCTGGTATTACCTTGGCGACAGCGGCGCAATGGCTACCGGATGGCAGAAGATCGGAAGCACATGGTATTATCTGCGGTCAGATGGAAGTATGATGGAGAATCAATGGGCACAGATCAGCGGAAACTGGTATTATTTTACTTCCGGCGGTGCAATGCAGCACGATACCTGGATTGAGGATTATTATGTTGATTCCAACGGAGTATGGCAGCAGAATTATCGTCCGGCGCAGTGGATTGAAGAAAAGAATGGAAAACGATGGTACCGCAGAAAAGACGGAAGCTATCCTGCGAATGAGTGGATGCTTCTTGATGCCGGAAACAGGGATTGGTGGTACTACTTTGATGGATCAGGCTATATGGTAACCGGTTGGAAAAAAATCGGTGGAGCCTGGTATTATTTCAGAGAAAACAGAGAAAAACTATATGGGGCAATGTGTCTAGATGGAATGTTCCAGATCAACGGTACCTATTACAGTTTCGCTGCCGACGGAAAGATGCAGACCGGCTGGGTAGCGCATGGCTTATGGTATTATTTTGATCCTGATACGGGAGCTCCTGCAAAAGGCTGGAAAGAATTGAATCATACGATGTATTATTTTGATGAATCGAATGGATATATGGTTACAGGTCGCCGGACCATTGATGATGAGGAATATTGTTTCAATTCAGATGGAAGTATGCACACCGGCTGGTATAAAGAGATTAACAAATGGGCCGATGATAATTCTGACTGTATTGACTTTCTGTATTTCGATCCGGATGGAAAGTTACATAAGAAATGGCTTACAGTAGACGGAAAAACCTATTGGACAGGTGATTATGGCTATGTTGCCAAAAGTTATCCGGATAGATATGAATCCATCGCATTTCGTAAGATTGATGGATATTTGTATGGATTTGACGAAAACGGTGTCATGTTGACAGGATACCAGCAATCAGTAGATAAGAGAACAGGGAAGACTGCCGATTATTTCTTTGACGAACAGGGACGTCAGGACCCGGATCATACCGGCTGGATCGAGATTGATGGTCAGCAGCATTATATGTCACATGGATTTATGCTGGTAAGTACTCGTTACAAGATTGATGGTGTGATTTATAATTTTGATGAAAATGGAGTGGCAACGGCAGAAAAGCATTGATTTGTTAGTTCCGCTTCCGAGAGACTGTAGACAAAAATGGTGTTGGGTCTTATGCCCAGCACCATTTTTCAGTAACTTCTTATTTATTTTTTGTCAGGATTCCAAACTCCGTCGACATCAACATAATAATTACCGTTTACCCACTTATTCGTTGCTTTCGCACCGGAGCTTTCCAGGTAATACCATTTTCCGTTAACGATCTGCCAGCCTGTCAGCATCCAGCCGTTTGCATCAAAGAGGTAATCATTTTCCCCGATGTTCTCCCATCCGTTGCATGCATAACTTCCATCGGAATGGCGATACCACCAACGATTTCCGCTGACCATCCACTGTGCTGTCACTCTGGTCTTTGTCCAGCATCCGGTATTGTCCACATAATAGTTACCAATCCATTTATTAGTAGCCATCACACCGTTGGCCTCTACATAATAATTGCCAATCCATCTTCCGGCTGCCATCGCTCCTGAGTTATCCATATAATACCAGTTATCATCGATATTCTGCCAGCCTGTTATCATCGTTCCACCGGCATTAAAGTAATACCAGGTTCCTCTGATTATCTGCCATTTCGTCTGCATCACTCCCGAAGGATTCATATAATACCACTGGTTTCCAACGATACACCAACCAGTTAGCATATAGCCATTCTGGTCAAATCTGTACCATTCATCAGAGATCTTCATCCAGCAATTCTTTGGATAACTTCCATCAACATTGCGGTACCACCAGCGTCCGTTTGTCTGCATCCATTTGGCCGGTCTGTAATTTTTGACCCACACACCGTTAGCATCTACATAATAATCACCGATCCATGCATCTGTCAGCATTGCTCCCGATTCATCTACATAATAATAGTTTCCATTATCCTGGATCCATGTATTTTTCTGCTTTTTACCATTCTGATAGTAATACCATTTACCATCCTGCTTTGTCCATCCGTTCTTTGCAGCCCACTGTGCAGTAACTGTAATGTCTGCCTTTACGTTCGTATAATCTCCGGACCATCCGGTTAACGTATATCCTTCTGTCTGCAGATCCGGCGCTGTTGCATCTTCTCCGGATACCACCTGTTGTGTAGATATGACCGTATCTCCGTCTTTGAAAATAACCGTATGTACGTTCTTCTCAAACTCAATGCTATGCTGTGCTGCATATCGCTCTGCTTCCGAACCGGCTTCTCCATAGATTACAAATCCCGGAATAACCGTATGGTATCCAAATGTTGCATAGTCTGACGAATAGTGTTCACCCTGTGTTTCGTCTGCTACCTCTTTATATCCAATGGCAAATTCTCCAATTTCCTTCACACTGTCCGGAATAGAAATTGTCGTCATAGACGGACAGTTGTGGAATGCATAATCTCCGATATTCGTCACGCCATCCGGAATAATAATTGCTTTCAGATTCTCTTCGTCCGCAAATGCAAAACTTGAGATTCCCTTTGTTCCTGCTTTTACAGTAACCGTAGTGCCTTTTGGCATAGTTCCTTTATAGTTATACAGAACCTTTCCGGCATATACTACTCCGTCTTTCTGATTGGCATACCATTTCGTCCATTTGAAACTGTTACCGCCAATCTTTTCTATGGTGTCCGGAATGTCAATTTTCTCTAACGATTCACATCCTCTGAATACTGCATACTGAATCTCCGTGACATTCTCCGGGATACTGATCTGTTTCAGATTTTTGCACTCCTCAAAAGCATAATTATGCAAAGATTTTACATGGTTACCAATTTTTACATTTGTAATACCTGAATTCCAGAATGCTGATTCAGACACATATGCCATTCCATTACCGATCGTAACATCTTGTAAATTCTTACAATCTCCAAATGCTACCTCTCCTATACTTGTTACCGTATCAGGAATGTCGATCGTTGTAAGTCCACTTCTTTCAAATGCAAATTGGCCAATGCTTGTTACATTCTCCGGAATCTTTATGGTTTTTAACTTGGAACAAGAATTGAACGTGTAGTCTTTGATTTCTTTTATTCCTTTTCCGAGTCTTACATTCTGTAGATCTTTACAATAATAAAAAGCATATTGTTCCAGATTCGTCACGCTATCCTTAATATCAATTGATCGTATTCCACTTCCGCAAAATGCCAGAACGCCGATTTCTTTCAGTCCATCATTCAGTTCTACTTCTGCAAGACTTCCACAGCCACCAAACGCATTTTCTCCGATGCTCTGTAATTTCTGAGGACATGTAATTTTTTCCAGCTTGCTGTCATCATAGAATACGGCATCTTCAATCTTTCCCAATTCACTTCCAGAAGCAAACGTGATGTTCTTCAGATTCTTACAAGATGCAAATGACTGGTATTGCAGAGAGGTTACACTCTTCGGAATGGTAGCACTTTCTATCGTATTATTTTCGAAAAATGCTTCTTTTCCTATCGCACTGACCTTTTTATTCGCCAGTGTATCTGGGATTGATAAGATTCTTACTCATTTCCCTTGTATCTGTAATCTCAACCGTTCCGTCTCCCAACACTGCATAGTCATAGCTCTGTTCCGAACCGGTCCCATTCTGCACTGCTATCTGTTCTGCATCCGCTTTACTCTGCACTGCTGTCTGATCTTCTGTTGCAGCCTTGCTGTCATTCTGATCATCCGCTTCTTTGCTATCGACTTGCCGACTCTCTGTATCTTCCTGCTCAACCGTCCATGAAATCTTTCCGGTCTGATCATCCAGGAAATATCCTGCTGCCAGATAATACTCTTCTCCGGCTTTCAGCTCCATATCAATACTGAAGTTTAACCCTTCTCCGCTGTCATTGTCCGAAGCGATCATATTCTGATCTGCGTCATAGACATAACCGTAGGTATCTTCAATTCCGGTCGAGTAGAAGCGATATGTTCCTGTCTCTTCCGGCGAGAAGCGGTATTTCTGAATATTCTTCGCAGACTCTACCGTTGTCTCATACTGCTTTCCACTTTCAACACTTTCGACTGAAGCAGGATTATCTTCTGCATAGACAGCCAATCCTGTTGTCGATACCGTCGCAGTACAAGTCATTGCAGCCATCACAATTGCCACAATTCGTCTTTCCGCTTTTGTAATCATTCCTCTTTCCTCCTTCTTTCTTGATTACCTGCTCTTCTTTCCATCACCTCCTTCAAAAGTACACTCTATTCACAAGTGCATACATCCGGAACATTCTTGACATTATAGTATCCGTCCGCAGTTTCTGCACAATGTTCATTCGCTATAAGCCCTGTTTTCTTGCAATACTTCATCTTTACTACATTTTTGCAATCCGGGAATTCCTTCTGTGTATCGATCTTCATATTCTTCAATATATTGTGGAAAATAACCGGAGATTCATTTTCTATGTAAGCCTCCGGGCTTTTTTCTTCATACCACACTGTGCAGGAGTATTCCGGTGTCATTCCTACAAACCAGTTATCTTTATAATCCCGGCTCGTCCCTGTCTTTCCACAGACTTCCACATTCTTGAGCGCTGCTGCTTTCCCTGTTCCATCTTTGGATACAACTTCTTTCAGCAGTCGATTCATAATGTACGCTGTCTCCTCCACTATCACCTGTTTCCCGGACTTGTCCCAAGACTCATAGTACACACTCCCGTTCACCTGAACCTTCTCGATCGTATACAGATCATATCTTTTTCCGCCATTCCCGAACATCAGATACGCGCTCTGCAGTTCACGCATTGTAACCCCGTTTTTCAGATATCCCAGTGCAATATTCGAAAGGACACTGTCCTCTCCCTCTTTTTGCATAATTTTCTGTTCTTTCCCGGTAGCTATCTGCAGATCACTGTCCAGGAATCTGCAGGCCTCCTCTACTCCACACAATTTCAGTGTTTTTACTGCGATTGCATTATTCGATTCTTTGAGTGCCTGCTCCACGGTAACCGGCTGATTCGTATAAGGTTTTGTATTCTGTGGCCAGTCTGTCATATTTCCATCCGAATCTTTTACTTTCGTATATGGACTGTCTTCACCCATAGACGACCAGGTAACCTGTCCATGTTCGATTCCCAGTGCATATACACTCAACGGTTTTATCGTCGATCCGGCGTATGTCGCATAATCCACATAATCAATCCCGTTCTCTCCCTCACTGTAGCAGGCGGTTATCTTTCCTGTGTAGTCACTTACCAACGCTGCGAAATTATCTCCGCTGATAGTTTCGACACTCTCCTGTCCTTTCTGAATAGCCTCCAGTGTCTTTTCCTCCAGGGCCGTATGAATCTTCATTTTATCCGCCACTATTTTCTTCCCTGCTTTTTTTTCAGAGAGATGTTCTTTGTTCTCTACGATCTTCAGTAGATCTTTACACGTTATATCGACATAGGCATCGTATTTATCATCACACTGATATTGCAGTTTCCCGTCATGATAATATAATTCTGCAATCACTTTCCCTTCTTTATCTCTGATAACAGAATTCTCCTTATTCTCCATCCTGCTCCCTGCGATTGCAATCCCCACGCATACACATCCGACAATTCCTATTCCCACTGCTCTTTTTTTATTCATTGATCTTCTTTTCCATTTCTTTTATCAGTTCCAGCTTCTCATGCGACAGCAACACCGTCGGCGTATCATTGATCTTCCATCCAGGCTGCTCGTCTTTTCTTTTACATCGTTTAACAATCCCGGAATGGTGTTCGCACGTTTGACACACTCCTGTGCACTTTTTGTATCTTTGCCCTTTAGATATTCTCCTTCTGCATATGCTAACGTGTCCAGATAATCCTCGTATTCTTCATATTGATACGGAGCAATCTGTATCGCGATCAGCTTATTCTTTATATATCCTTCCATGTCTCCTCCGGCAAAGCATACCTGCGCTCTTGCACTGTAAGCAACCGCAACCTTCGAATTGTCTTCAATGATTTTATCGGATATCCTTTTCATCTTTTTCACCGTATCCGCTTTTTTCAGCAATTCAATCCTTGCTTCTGTGTTCCCCTGATATGTCTTCAATGCCTTTTGCGGCATATTCTTCATATAATAATAATCGGATAATCCCGTCCTGTAAGAGACAGCCATCACACCGATCGCAGCAAACAGACTGCATATCCTTGTAAACCAGGAAATCGGTATCTCTTTCACATTTTCATCTTCCAGCAGCAGTATCACAACCATTCCGATAACCAGGAACTGGAAGTCGTAATCAAATAAACTGTGCAATATCACTATAAGTAACAAAAGCCTGTTCCGCCCACTCACATTTTTGGAAATACAGGATTTTACCAGCATTCCGTAAAATAGAATCGCCGGAAGGATTCCTACATCAAGCAGCAATTGCAGCAATTCATTATGTACACTCACAACTGAATATACACCTGTCTGACAGGAGGTCTGCAGATAATGATATCCATAATATCCCAGTCCGAACGGATGTGTCAGAATCATTCCGGCCGCATCCTTCATGTACAGTAATCGTCCCCAGAATGTACTGCCATTCGTGCTGAACACCCTGATCAGCACCTCTTTTCCCACTCCTGTGATCCATAGAAGAACGACCAACACCGCACATCCTCCGGCCGCCATCAGAAGAACCTTCCCCGGCAGTTTCCTTTTTACACAATACCAGGCGCCCAGAACCAGCATAAGCAGAAGAACCGTTCTGCTTCCGCTCATAATTATTCCAAATACAGCGATTCCCGCGTATGCACACCAGAGCCAATCTATCTTATCCCAATTCAGCTTATCTACCGCAATGACCAGGCAGATCAGCATGAATAGCGCATATGTATTCGGATACTGGAAAAATCCTGCAAGTCTTCCTGCAACTGACACGCTTTTTTCAAATATAGAAAACTGCATCATTACAAACGAAAAGAGCGTCATACACGCTCCTAATACAGGAAGAGTCTCTATCAGTCTTTCTTTTCTGTCTTTCTTTCCCGCGATCAAAAGAAACCACAACAATAACGGAAGGAACTTTACTCCTCCCATCAGAGACATCCCACTGTCAATCCCCCACAGTGCCGTGAGAAAATACATCAGGCATACGATAAAAATACTCAGCAGATTCATATTGAATGCCAGATATACTTCTTATTTTTCATAACACAGACAATGATTCCTATCAGCATTACCGCATTCAAAATTGCCGATGTGTAGACAAAATATCCTCCCTGTAATAATCCGGCCAGCACAATCGGCAGTGTGTACAGATATAATTCCATTTCCATTCCTCGTTTCACATTTCTGATAATATTTCAACAATAGAATTATAACACTTTTGGAATAAAAATTCACAAAAAATTATCTGACACCTCGTACGTCCCTATGACTTCTTTACTCGAATATTTCAATGTCTCAAACCGGTAGATCATCACACTGTCCTCAGATGTATCGATCACACGTCGTATCTCCCGTTTCAACCTGCCAACCTTGCTTCCGTAATCGTCCCTTCAAAGACAGACCTCTGTACATGCGTAAGAAAACGTCTGCACGTCTTCAATACTTTATTATTTCTCTTGGCATTCACATCATATACCACGATCACATACATATCCTCACCTCAGACGTATTTGTACGGTTTATACTTCTCACCGAATTCAATGTGTTTTTTCAGCCTCTGGATTTCCCGCTTTATCAGATAATCGTAGGTACGTTCCATCCCATCAATCTGTAATTTCTGATACAGCTTCTGCTCAAATTCTTTGATAAATTGTTTCTTCCCACTTTTACTCAGATATATCCCATTCTTCTCCACTTCCACAAAATCTTCTGCACTCAGCATCTTCCTGTTGACCAGTGTAAATATGGTTCTGTCTACCAATATTGGTTTAAAAAGGTCTGCCAGATCCAGATTCAGGCTTTCCGGTCGTTTTCCGGCTGCATGCACGATTCCGATTCTTATATCCAGTGCCGTTCTGTTAATCTCATTCGCAATCCGCTGGTAGAGAAGTGTATTCCCGAAGCTGATCATCGCATTCAACGGATCTTCCGGCGGACGTCTCGTTCTTTTTTCAAATATAAAGTCCGGATCATCCAAGATCCAGTTAAAACAATGATAATACTTCTGCCTTGCCTGTGCCTCTACCGTCATCAGTTGCGTGACAGACTTGGCTTCATTTAATTGCTGAATCAGCTTGCTCAAGTCATCTACTGCTGTTCCCAGCTTCTCATCTTCTTTTCTTCTCTTATAATATCTGAGATTCGCCCGTAAGTTGGATACACTTGCAAGCTCCAGTTTCCTGGCAAGTTCCAGCCGCTGCTTCTCATCATCGTATAATCTTAACTGCTTTAATTCTGTCTTGATATTCCTGCGGCTATTCTGGGGAACAAATCCACCTATCTTTTCCCCATAACGGTTGATCATATTAACATTCAGTCCTTTTTCATTGACAAATTCAAAGAACTTGCCACTGAAGATTACATTCGAATAGATATATAACGAATCAGTCGTCTCTACAGGAATATACTTTTTCCCGTTCTTTCCTTCAAACAATAGCGAAAAATCTCTCTTGGTCAAAATCCCTTCATTGATCAGATGATAATTCCGGTCTATCCTCTGTATCCCTGTTGTATACCAGTCTCTGTATACGGTTCTGTATGCCTTATTTTCTCTTTTTACAATCACCTTTTCGTCTTTTTTCTCGAATCTGTATCCGAGATATTTTCTGTTCAAGGCTTTATAGATTCCTGTCTTTTCCGTATTTAACGGGAGTTCTTCCTTTTCTGTCAAATGTTCTCTGACATCTTTCGACTGTTCGAATGCTTCTTCATATGACTGGCAGTAAATGTTGATATCATCTCCGAATCTGCAGAATTTATAGTCCTTTGATTCCATATAGTGATCTAATTCATCCATGTAGATATTACTGAGGAGTGGGCTTAGTGGGCCGCCTTGTAAGATTCCCTTTTCTCTTCGATAGTACATATGATCATCTACAACAGTACAATTCGAATACGCAATGATTAATTCTGTCACTTGTTCATCACTGATCACTCCTCGAACTTTTTCCAATAGATACTGTGATCTATATTATCAAAAAAGTGCTGTATATCTATCTCTACACACCACTCATATCCGTCTTCCATATATTCTGCAGCTTTTTCTACTGCGTTCTTTATCCCTTTATGCTCCTGATATGCATATGAATGTTCCGAGAACTTCGGAGCCCATTCTTTCGCCATCTCCTGCATCAATGCCCGATATATGAATCGGTCCACCGTATTCATCAGTGATATCGTTCTCTTCTTTCCCTTTGCATTCATAATCTCGTGTTGTTGCACAAGACCCATTCTATATTTTCCTTCCAGGATGGCTTTCTTAATCTTTTCTCCATTCGCTTCCCAGTACTCTCCCAATGCAGATAATTTCACACCATCTGTACCGCAGCTGTCTCTCTTGCCTTCAAATGATTCCATCGCCTCTAGTAAATTTTCTTCCGACAATACATCTTCAATCACTATACCTCTGCTGACATCTTCTGTTTCATTTAACATACCGTATACCTCCTTTCTTCTTTGGCAGATTCCACAATTATCATCGTTACTTCACTGAATGTACTTCTCTATTCTTTTTATGCTATGGCATTCACAAAGTATTAGAAAATTTTATACAAATCTGAATGTATGCTTTCCAGAATAAAAACGTGTGGCAATTCCTTATAGGTTAGGTACAACAGATTGTTTTGACGTACTCAGGGCAACTGAAAATCCTATGCTGTGTCAATTCCTCATAGGTAAGATACAACATCTTGCAAGAATTAAAGATTGGTCTAAAAACGATAACGTGTGTCAATTCCTCATAGGCAAGGTACAACAATGGGATATTAGAGATACTTTAATTGACAAGAAAATCATTGTGTCAATTCCTCACAGGCAAGGTACAACAGTAAATGCTCTTGATAAATCAGGGGAAGATTTTACCAGTGTCAATTCCTCATAGGCAAGGTACAACAAAATTGATGCTGTTCGTAGTGAAGATACTACAGCGTGTCAATTCCTCATAGGCAAGGTACAACGTTCCAGAATATGGAACAATTGAGAACCTTGGAGATGGCAAATGGATCGGTGCTAATGTGTCAATTCCTCATAGGCAAGGTACAACTCAATCAGTATGAGGATAGTGACATTGAATGTTTCTGTGGAAACGTGTCAATTCCTCATAGGCAAGGTACAACACTACTCCAACAAAAGTGGTTCAAGAAACACCAGCGAGTGTCAATTCCTCATAGGCAAGGTACAACAATGCATTACGTGATGGAGATTACGTCTTTGTTATAGAAGATGGGTGTCAATTCCTCATAGGCAAGGTACAACGAGTGAATGCTACAAATTTTGATGTATCTTATTTTCCAAATGTGTCAATTCCTCATAGGCAAGGTACAACTATAATTCTAATGAAG
>ENA-OQAA01000199-OQAA01000199.1-human-gut-metagenome-genome-assembly--contig:-NODE-199-length-43471-cov-3.565153_pt1 | contig 43471 bp, 52 predicted proteins | sample MGYA00242489_ERZ504515 | MGnify/ENA primary metagenome ERZ504515 (study PRJEB26092, sample SAMD00036237) | human gut metagenome | host: Homo sapiens | study: EMG produced TPA metagenomics assembly of... | reverse complement strand
TCAAATTATGCTAAAAACGGGCTTCCGAAATTTGCAACTCGCCATTCGGCTCAAACAGGCAAATTTTCGAAAACCCAACGCATAATTTTGACGCTTAACTATTTCCAACACCTTCTTCACATTCACTGGAACGGCTTTCTACTTTTTATTCCGTGGGTGTCGAATGCCTTACAAATTAAATGGCAAATGCGTAACGGTTGTGGCAACGGAAGGTTACAGTAATCAGCTGTCATTAGCGGATTGTCAAGGACTGAGAGGCCGCTTCCCTGTTAATAAATTAAATCCCAATTTACTTTTTTGCATCCAGCCTCTCATCCCAAAGCTTATCTGCCATTTTGGTCCACGCTTCGGCATAAGGTTTGCATTTATCGCAGAGATGTTGTACATCTTCCGGTGACTGTGGGTCGGTAGAGTGGGCACCGGTCTCTTTTACCATCTTTGGTAAGTATTCCGGATTCTCAAGCATTGGGCAAGGGCGCAGCATATTGTCATTGAACGGCTGTCCTTTTCTGTATGCCTGGAAGATCGGACTCTTTAAAGCATCCAGAAGACTGACTTCGTGAATATTTGCATTTGAATAATGAATGAATACACAAGGATCTACATCTCCCGCTGCATTGATATGCAGGTAATAGCGGCCGCCTGCGATACATCCACCGATATATTCGGCATCGTTCTGGAAGTCCAGGCTAAAGATTGGTTTGGAACTTCTGAACGCACGGATACGTTCGTATACAGCCGTTCTTTGTTCCGGATTCGGCATGAGTTCCGGAGCAGCATCATTTCCAACAGGCATATAATGGAAGAACCAGATGAACAATGCACCTGCTTCAATGATCATGTCATAGAATTCTTCACTTGTGATATCTTTGTAGTTTACGCTTGTGTAGCAGGTAGAGATACCGAATGGAAGATTATGATCCTTTAATAACTGCATGGCATGCTTTACTTTTTCAAATACACCCGGACCACGCCGTCCGTCATTGGCCGTCTCGAATCCTTCCAGACTGATTGCAGGAACGAAATTCTTAACTCTTAACATTTCCTGACAGAACTCTTCATCGATCAATGTACCATTTGTGAAAGATAAGAATTCGCAGTCAGGATGACGTTCACAGATCGTAATAATATCTTTTTTTCGTACCATAGGTTCTCCGCCGGTATAGATATACATATATGTACCAAGTTTCTTTCCCTGTGTTATGATATCATCGATTGTATCAAGAGAAAGATTCAGTTTGTGTCCGTATTCAGCGGCCCAGCATCCGGTACAGTGCAGATTGCAGCTGAAGTCGGATCTAATAAAATCGCCCAAGGAACATTACAGTCTTCTTTTTCCTCAGTTTCCTTCTGAAGGCAGAACCTTTCAAAGAAGCATTAACGATAAAGTTTGTAAAGAAAGTTTTTCGTACTTCCGGATCCAATGCCCATACTTTTGTGGCAAGTTCATACCAGTTTCCCTTTTCGGCGATTCCCTGGCGGATCGCATTACGCTGACCTGCATACCAGCCTTCTGGAGCAGCCTTGTCAACAATGCTCATGACTTTTGGAATATTTGTTTCAGGATCTTTATCCATGTACTTAAGTGCTGCCTGAATAGCGGAAGCAAAGGCGGCGTTTTTGATTGTGTCTACAACGTTCATAATGTTACCTCCTCATCTTACTGCATTATATTCTCTATGCAGTTACCTTATCTTAAAACTTTTGATTTCCGGATTCAAGCGAATGCGACATTAATCGTATATTGTCGTTTTTTTGACAAAAAAGGAAAAAAGTATTAGAAATAACGATAAAAGATTCAAAACTTAAATTGTACTTATAAAAAAACGAGATTTTTTAATTATACTTATAAAAAGGGGTGGAAAAATAAGACGCTTTTATATATAATAAGGATAGAAACGTTCAAAAACACAAACGAAAAGGAGATGTATTCATGGAAATGTTATCAATCGAGAAGGAACTGCAGGGCAATTCTTACCCGGGACGTGGCATTATTATAGGAAAGAGTGCAGATGGGACAAAAGCTGTAACTGCTTACTTCATTATGGGAAGAAGTGAGAATAGCCGTAACCGTGTGTTTGTAGAAGAAGGGGAAGGTATCCGCACACAGGCATTTGATCCATCAAAGCTGACAGATCCAAGCCTGATCATCTATGCACCGGTACGTGTACTTGGAAACAAGACGATCGTAACCAACGGAGATCAGACGGATACTATCTACGAGGGCATGGATAAACAACTTACATTTGAACAGTCACTCAGAAGCCGTGAATTTGAACCGGATGGACCGAACTATACACCTAGAATTTCAGGTGTTATGCATATTGAAAACGGAACTTTTAACTACGCAATGTCAATCTTAAAGAGCAACAACGGTAATCCGGAAAGCTGCAATCGCTATACATTTGCATATGAGAATCCGGCAGCAGGAGAGGGACATTTTATTCACACATACAAATGTGACGGCAATCCGCTTCCAAGCTTTGAAGGAGAACCGAAACTGATCGCAATTCCGGATGATATGGATGCATTTGCCGGAAGCTTATGGAACAGCCTGAATGCGGACAACAAAGTATCATTATTCGTACGCTATATTGATATCGCGACAGGTACATATGAGACAAAGATCATCAATAAGAACCAGTAAGAGGAATTGATAAGGAGAAGAGATATGAACGAATTAGAACTGAAATATGGATGTAATCCGAACCAGAAACCTTCCAGAATCTATATGGAAGACGGAAGTGAACTGCCAATCAAGGTTCTGAATGGAAGACCGGGATATATCAATTTCCTGGATGCATTTAACGGATGGCAGCTTGTAAGTGAGTTAAAGAAAGCAACCGGACTTCCGGCAGCTACATCATTCAAGCATGTATCTCCTGCAGGTGCCGCAGTCGGACTTCCACTGAGTGATACGCTTGCAAAGATCTACTGGGTAGATGATCTCGGAGAATTATCTCCGCTTGCATCTGCATACGCAAGAGCAAGAGGCGCAGACCGTATGTCTTCTTTCGGAGATTTTATTTCTCTGTCTGATGTATGTGACGTGGATACTGCCAAACTGATCAAACGTGAAGTATCCGATGGTGTAATCGCTCCTGGATATGAACCGGAAGCGCTGGAAATCTTAAAAGCAAAGAAAAAAGGAAACTACAATGTAATCCAGATCGATCCGGATTATGTACCGGCTCCGATCGAACACAAGCAGGTATTCGGTGTTACATTTGAGCAGGGAAGAAATGAATTAAAGATTGACGATGATTTCTTCTCAAATATCGTGACAGAGAACAAAAAACTGACAGAGCAGGCTAAGATTGATCTGGCAATCTCTATGATTACATTAAAATATACACAGTCCAATTCTGTATGTTTCGTAAAAGACGGACAGGCAATCGGTATCGGTGCAGGACAGCAGTCCAGAATCCATTGTACACGTCTTGCAGGAGGCAAAGCAGATAACTGGTGGCTCAGACAGTCACCGCAGGTTATGAATCTTCCATTCGTAGATGGAATCAGACGTGCAGACAGAGACAATGCGATCGATCTCTATATGGGAGACGATTACATGGACGTGCTTGCAGACGATGCATGGCCGGCAATCTTCAAAGAAAAACCGGAAGTATTCACAAGAGAAGCCAAGAGAGAATGGCTGGACAAACTGACCGATGTTGCACTTGGCTCAGATGCATTCTTCCATTTGGGGATAATATCGAGCGTGCGCATAAGAGTGGTGTAAAATACATTGCACAGCCGGGTGGATCCGTACGTGATGACAATGTAATTGCAACATGTAATAAATATGATATGGTGATGTCATTTACCGGAATCCGTTTATTCCATCACTAATCGGGATATAATATAAGAGACACATCCTAAAGTTGATACTATATATGTCGCAGAAAGCGGGAAGGTTACGTAAGAGCGTAGCTTCCCGTTTTTTATACATATGAAGAAAAATGTAGCAGGATTCCGGCAGTTGTCCGGCATTTATTTCTTCAAAAATAATTCTAAATAGGCTAAAATAGGAGAAAAGAAAGAAGGTGATGCAATGTCAGTGATAGAATTATTGATCGTATCCGTTGGATTATCGATTGATGTATTTGTAGCAGCGGTCTATATGGGGGCTGGATTTTCAAAAATCAGATGGAAGAACCTGATTCTGCTGAGTATCCTGTTTGGCGGTATCCAGTTGGGAACACTTGTTCTGGGCAATCTGATCACATTACTTCCGTTATTATCCATTACCAGGACGAAGACAGCGGCTGACAGATGGGAAGGTCTGACGGTACTGATTTTTGCTGCAATCGGAATCTATATGATTATCAAAGGGATAAAGAAAAAGAATGTACTGGAACGGAGAAAAGACGAGATTGAATGGAAGAAAACAACGCTTCTAGCCATGGTGACAAGTGTGGATGCATTCTTTGTCGGAATGGGGCTCGGTTTTTTGGATACAGCTATGATCGAGGAGTCATTGGTGTTACTTCCGGTGACGGTTCTGGAAGCTGTGATCGGTATATTTGCAGGATACAGATTAGGATTGAAAGAAAACAGGCGTGCATACTGGATTGGAGGAGCGCTCCTTTTACTTGCCAGTTTTGATGTAATTCTCCATTATTATATGTGAAAATGGAGCAAATTGACAGTAGATTTTGCCGGATAACAGGACTATAATTATTTATTACAGGATATCCGAGATAAATTAAGGTGATGAGATGGAGCGAAAAAGTGAATTGACAAAAGCACTATTGGGAGAAAAATTTAAAGAACTGGTAGCGAAAAAAGGATTTGAAAAACTGACAATCAAGATGATCACGGATGCAGCAGGAGTGATCCGTCCGACATTTTATAATTATTTTCAGGATAAATATGAAGTGATGGAATGGCTTCTGTGGGAAGATGTATTTAAAGAAGTCTCAGAACTTATGGAGCAGGAACGTGGAATGGAGTCCTTAAAGCTGCTGTTTCGGAAATTTGAAGAAGATAAGACTTATTACGAAAAAGTATTTGAAGTGACCGGTCAGAATTCTTTTGAGGAGATGCTGTATGGACAGATTTTTAATATGGAAGAAATTCTGGTAAAGCATCATCCGTTAAAACACTTAAGTAATATGCCGCACGTCGACGAAAAGGTATTTCTGGAATTTCATGCAATATCATTGGTGAATGGACTGAAATATTGGCTTATCCGGGAAAGCAAAAATATTTCGGCGGGAGATGCAATGGAATTTTATCAGTATATGATGTCACATTCAATCCTGGATCTGTTGGACATTGAGAATACGGAGAAAAAATAAAGGGTTTCACTATACAGAGTGGAACCCTTTTCCTATAATCTCGCTGGTATTGGATATCAGTAAGAATGCACCAGTTGTATGAGCTTTTATGAAATTACGAAGCTTGATTGCTTCATTTGGACTAAGTACAGTCAGGATGATATATTTGTCATCGCCTGTGAAGGCACCCTGTGCGAGTACGATTGTTGCACCTCGTTTCAGGTCATTTTTGATAAATTCACAGATTGGTTCCGGCTCGCTGCATACCACGTGGAAATACTTCGAGCGGTTCAGACTTTCAATCAGACTGTCGATCAGTGTCGAACGTATCGTAAGACCGAGCAGTGAATAAAGACCCGTCTTAATGTCAAATACGAAGAAACCGGCGATTGTGAATAAGATATCGGAAGCAAGCAAGCCTTTTCCGATGTCAACGCTGGTGTATTTCTTCAATATCATGGCAATAACATCCGTGCCCCCGCTGGATGCTCCGATATTGAACAGAATGGCCGAACCGATGGCAGGAAGTACAATCGCGAAGATCAGTTCCAGCAATGGTTCGTTGGTAAGCGGGTGGCTCATTGGATAGATACGTTCCAGTCCGGACAGCGTGACAGAAAGTAGGATACTACTGTATGCAGTCTGTGCAGCAAATTTTTTTCCGAGAACGAAAAGCCCTATGATCAGAAGGAGCATATTCGCAATGAAGGAAAATCACTGGCCGAAAGAGGAGTGAACTTGGCAACGAGTACCGCAAAACCGGTGATACCGCCAAACGTGAAGTTGTTGGCGAACTTGAAAAAGTAGATACCCACTGCCATGATCAACGTACTGACAGTGAGTAATGCAAAGTTTTTTAAATGTTCTTTCATTTGAAAATTCCCCAGTTTTCCTTTTGTAATTATTAAATTTTTATATCTTCAATGATTGTAACGCTCATATATGGAAAAGTCAACGGATTGATGCTATATTATTAAGAGACAAAATATTCAGAAAAATGACGGGGAGGACAAGAAAAAATGAAACTTTTTTGGCAGAAGGCGGAAGTTCAGAAGTTTGAGCACGCAAAAGATTTTGCAGAAGAATATAATATAGGAAAGAAAGACTTTATTCTTGCAAGTAAAAGCACGTATGAGGCGTATTTTGCAGCGCTTGGATTAGAGGCACATGTAGAATATAAAAGCAAATATGGAAAAGGTGAGCCTACGGACGAGATGATCGATGCATTACTGGCAGATTTCCGTAAGACAGACTGTGACAGAATTATTGCAATCGGAGGAGGAGCAGTTATCGATATGGCTAAGATCCTGGTGCTCGCAGGAGATTATAGTGCGGAAGAAATCTTTGGAAGAAAGGTTCCGCTTAAGAGAGCAAAAACGTTGATCGCAGTACCAACTACGTGTGGTGCGGGTTCTGAGGTCTCGAATGTATCAATTGCAGAATTTACAAAGCTGCATACCAAGATGGGGCTTGCTGTCGACGAGATTTATGCAGACCGTGCGGTATTGATTCCGGAATTGCTGACAGGACTTCCATATTCATTTTTTGCAACGAGTGCGATCGATGCATTTATCCATGCGATTGAATCTTATGTGTCTCCGAAAGCTACTTTGTATACACAGATGTTCAGTATGAAGGCAATGGAGATGATCATGGAAGGCTTCCGTAAAATTGCAGAACATGGAGAAGCATTCCGAATGAATCTGCTGGATGACTTCCTGACGGCAAGTAACCTTGCCGGAATTGCATTTGGCAATGCCGGAACGGGAGCGGTACATGCCATGTCTTATCCGTTAAGTGGTGTCTATCATGTTACACACGGAGAAGCAAATTACCAGTTCCTTACAGCGGTATTTGCAAAATATCAGGAATTGGATCCGGATGGCAGAATTAAGGAATTAAATAGTTTCTTAAGCAATGTTTTAGAGTGCGATGCAGACTTGGTATATGTGGAGATTGGAAAACTTTTGGATCAGATCATTGCAAGAAAACCATTGCATGAATATGGAATGAGGGAAGAAGAGATCGAGAGTTTTGCTAAGACTGTAGAAGAGACACAGCAGAGACTTCTGAATCAGAGTTATGTAAAACTGACATGGCAGCAGATGGCAGAGATTTATAAAGAACTGTATTAAATGTTGAATGGTTTATTCCGCATCGGAACATACTATCCTTCATAAGAGGAGGATAGAAATAATGTATAAGTATTTACCCATTACGGATGTATACGCAAGAGAAATACTTGATTCAAGAGGAAATCCGACGATAGAAGTGGAAGTGCTGGCAGGAGATGAATTCTGCGGTCGGGCAAGTGTGCCATCCGGTGCATCGACCGGAAAGTATGAAGCACTGGAATTACGGGATAAAGAAGAACGGTACGGAGGGCTTGGCGTACAACAGGCAGCAGATCATGTTAATGCAAGGATTGCACCGGAAGTGATAGGTATGAACGTGTTGGATCAGGCGGCAGTCGATCAGACGATGATCAGGCTTGACGGGACAAAGAACAAGTCCAATCTCGGAGCCAATGCCATGCTTGGCGTGTCTCTTGCGACTGCAAGAGCAGCGGCAGGGGCGCTTGGACTGCCGCTGTATTCGTATCTTGGCGGTACGAATGTAAAGAAACTTCCGGTTCCGATGATGAATATCATGAACGGGGGAAGACATGCAGATAATACGATCGATATTCAGGAATTTATGATCATGCCTGTAGGTGCAGGAAATTTTAAGAATGGACTTCAGATGTGTGCAGAAGTATATCATGAACTGAAACAGCTTTTGAAACAGCTGGAATATAGTACTGCAGTGGGAGATGAAGGTGGATTTGCACCGGATCTTCATAATGCGGATGAGGTTTTGCGCCTGATGGTAAAAGCGGTAGAGAAAGCAGGATACCAGCCGGGAAAAGAAGTTGCGATCGCACTGGATGTAGCTGCATCGGAATTGTATGATAAGAATTTTAAGAAATATGTTTTCGACGGTGAGGCGAAGAAAAAAGGGTACAAGATTGTCCGTTCAGCAGAAGAACTGATTGATTACTATGAAGAAATGATAGAAAAATATCCGGTTGTATCCATTGAAGATCCGTTGGATGAAGATGACTGGGAAGGATGGAAAACTCTGACAGACAGGCTTGGAGAGCGGGTACAGTTAGTCGGTGATGACCTGTTCGTGACGAATACCCGAAGGCTTGCGAAAGGAATACGGAGAAAAGCAGCCAATGCGATACTGATCAAGGTAAATCAGATCGGGACTTTGACAGAAAGCTTTGAAGCAGTGAAGATGGCGCAGAATGCAGGATATAAGACTGTGATCTCACACCGGTCAGGAGAGACTGCAGATACCTTTATTGCAGATATTGCAGTAGCGGCAGAGGCAGGGCAGATTAAGACCGGGGCTCCATGCCGGTCAGAACGGGTGGAAAAATATAATCAATTGCTGAGGATTGAGGAAAGACTGGGAGATGTGCTGAGTATCAGAACCCATTCGTACAAAAGACGGATGAGTTGAAAGATTCACTTGCCTTATAAGAAACCCTGTGATAAAATAAATATGGTTTATCCGCAGGAGGTGTGAATAGTGGACATTTTAAAGATTGTATTAATGATAATATTTGCAATAGACTGTATCGCATTAACCATAGTCGTGTTAATGCAGGAAGGTAAGTCAGCAGGCTTGGTGCCATTAGTGGTATCGCTGATACTTACTGGGGACAGAACAAGGGACGTTCTATGGAAGGTGCACTGGTGAAGTCTACAAAATTCCTTGCGATTTTGTTTATTGTACTGGCAGCAGTGTTGAATTTAAAAGTATTTGCATAGGATAGAGCATATTTTTAGAAGATGAAAGGGACACTCCTGTATGGGGGTGTCCCTTTTTCAACGATGCAGGAGAGTATATGAATATGAGTAAGAAATTTGATAAGAGAAAAAAAGTCGTCTATGACTGATCTGCGACGATTTATATACACCGATGAAATTTAAGGAACTGGCCATGCTTCTGCGTGTGGCAAAAGAAGACAGGGATGAGCTGCGCCAGATACTGGAATCACTGGAACAGGAAGGAAAGATTTATCTTTCCAAGAGAGGAAAGTACTGTAAAGGACATGCAAAGCGTCTGACCGGTGTATTCCGTGCAAGCCTTAAGGGATTCGGTTTTGTTGTACTGGATGAAGATGGTTCGGCAGATGTATTTATCGGAGAAGATGATATCTGTGGGGCGTTCGACGGAGACCATGTCGAGATTGTGCTGACAAAAGAGCCGGAGGGAAGAAGCCGTGAAGGAAAGATTGTGAAGATCCTGGAGCGTGGACTTTCGAAAGTGGTCGGACTGTATCGTATGAAGCCGGGCAAAAAGTATGGATTTGTAATTCCGGATAATCAGAGACTGGATCAGGATATATTTGTACCGGTTGAAAAATCAAGAGGAGCAGTGGACGGACATAAAGTTGTAGTGGAACTGACTTCTTATGGAGAAAATGGGAAAAAACCGGAAGGAAAGATCGTGGAGATTATCGGACATCTGAATGACCCTGGGACGGATATTATGTCAATCGTAAAGGGGTATGATCTTCCGGTAGAATTTCCGGATAAAGTGTTAAGACAGGCAGAACGCGTAGCAAAGCCGGTCAGTGAAGCGGATATGAATGGAAGAAAAGACTTGCGCGACTGGCAAATGGTCACGATCGATGGGGAAGATGCAAAGGATCTGGATGATGCCGTGTCACTGGTAAAAGACGGTGAAAATTATATTCTGGGTGTGCATATTGCAGATGTAACAAATTATGTGCAGGAGAATAGTGCGCTTGACAGAGAAGCTTTAGAAAGAGGAACCAGTGTTTATCTCGTAGACCGTGTAATCCCGATGCTTCCACATACGCTTTCGAACGGAATGTGTTCATTAAATGCAGGTGAGGACCGGTTGGCATTGAGCTGCATTATGACGGTAGATCCGTCAGGAGAAGTGATTGCCCACGAGATTGCCGAGACGGTAATCCATGTGAACCGTAGGATGTCTTATACCAGTGTGAAAAAGATTCTGACTGATCATGATGAAGCTGAAACAGAAGAATACAGGGAACTGATTCCGATGTTTGAACGGATGCAGGAGCTTTCCGGTATTTTAAGAGCCAGAAGAAAGAAACGAGGCTCGATTGATTTTGATTTTCCGGAGACCAAGATGATTCTGGATGAGAACGGAAAGCCGGTCGATATCAGACCATATGACAGAAATGTTGCGACGAAGATCATTGAAGATTTTATGCTTCTGGCAAATGAGACGGTGGCAGAAGACGGTTACTGGCAGGAACTTCCATTTTTATACCGGTCCCATGAAACACCGGATGAAGAAAAGATCCGTACGCTGGCAACATTTATCAATAATTTTGGATATTCTATGCACATAGGAGTAAATGAAATTAGACCAAAAGAAATTCAAAAGTTACTTACAAAAGTAGAAGATACTCCGGAAGAGGCAATGATCAGCGACTGGCATTACGTTCCATGAAGCAGGCAAAATATACGGTGGAGAATGATGGACATTTTGGACTGGCAGCTAATTATTATACACATTTTACTTCTCCGATCCGTAGATATCCGGATCTTCAGATTCACCGGATTATCAAAGATAATCTGCGGGGAAGAATGAATGCGGATAAGATGGAACATTATCGGTCTATCCTTCCGGAAGTGGCAAAGCGTTCCAGTGAGATGGAGCGTCGTGCAGATGAAGCAGAACGTGAGACAGTCAAATTAAAGAAAGTAGAATATATGCAGGCGCATATAGGAGAAGAATTTGAAGGTGTGATATCAGGAATAACAAAATGGGGCATGTATGTGGAACTTCCGAATACGATAGAAGGTCTGGTTCATGTAACGAATATGACGGATGATCATTATGAATATAATGAAGAACGCTATGAGATGATGGGGATGCATACACGGAAAGTGTATAAACTAGGCGAAGGACTAAGAGTCCGGGTGCTGGATGCAGACCGTCTGATGCGTACGATTGATTTTAAGATTGTAAATCAGGGAGGTGCCGGAGATGGCGAAGAGTAATGACAAGATGGTTGCAAATAATAAAAAGGCATATCATGATTATTTTATTCTGGATAAGATCGAAACGGGAATTGCTCTGCACGGGACAGAAGTGAAATCACTCCGTATGGGAAAATGCAGCATAAAAGAATCCTTCATCCGTATTGAGAACGGAGAGGTATTCATATATGGTATGCATATCAGCCTTATGAAAAAGGAAATATTTTCAATAAAGATCCGCTCAGAGTCAGAAAATTACTTCTTCATAAATCAGAGATCAACAAACTGATCGGTAAGACAAAAGAAAAAGGAATGGCGATCGTGCCTTTGAAAGTCTATTTTAAAGGAAGTCTTGTAAAAGTAGAGATCGGTCTGGCAAAAGGTAAGAAATTATATGATAAACGTCAGGATATCGCAAAGAAAGACCAGAAGCGTGAAGCAGAACGCGATTTCAAGATGAAACTCAGATAGAATACAGACAGGAGAGGACAAAATGGTACCGACAAAGAAAGAAGAATTAAGAGATCTGGTCACACAGACTACAATGGAGACTTATGAGGAGCTGACTCCGCATCTGGTACAGCTCATTAATGAGACAAACAGCAATCCGGAACTGACAGAGAGCCAGAAACAGGATGAGATTTCCTTACATATGATGGGATTTGTAAAGTCCTGTACCAATGAGATTATCATTGAAGTGCTTGGAGAAATCCTTGGACTGTGAAATTGTGGAAAAAAATATGAGAAAAATAAAATCTAGTTGTGATAATTGAACGAAATTATATATCACAACAGAAAAATATCAGAAAATTCCTTGACAAAGAAAGTTCTGAGCGTTAAACTACGGGACATAAAGCAAGGGCGCTTCGAAAATAATATTTCGAGGCGCTTTTTCTTTTTGACAAGATGAAGGAGGAACTATTATGACGAAAGAAGTATTATCAGCCATACAGGATGCTGTAGGCACACAGGTATTTGGAATCTGGTTTCTGATAGGTGCAGCATTGGTGTTTTTCATGCAGGCAGGATTTGCGATGGTAGAGACAGGATTTACCAGAGCGAAGAATGCAGGAAATATTATTATGAAGAATCTGATGGATTTCTGTATCGGAACTTGTGTATTTATCCCGCTTGGATTTGGAATTTTACTTGGTGAAGATGCACTTGGTGGATTTATCGGAACTCCGACACTTGGAATTTTTACAGATTATGCAAATTTTGACTGGTCTCATTTTGTATTTAACTTAGTGTTCTGTGCAACAACGGCAACAATCGTATCCGGAGCAATGGCAGAACGAACAAAATTCTTATCTTATTGTATTTATTCAGCTGTTATTTCAGCTATTGTATATCCAATCGAAGCACACTGGATCTGGGGAGGCGGATGGCTTGTAAGTCTAGGTTTCCATGATTTTGCCGGCTCATGTGCGATCCATATGGTAGGCGGTACAACTGCTTTTATCGGAGCTGCAATGGAAGGTGCCAGAATTGGTAAATTCACAAGAAATAAAGAAGGAAAAGTCACAAAAGTACATGCATTTCCTGGACATAATATTGTAATCGGTGCACTTGGATGCTTCATTCTCTGGTTTGGATGGTATGGATTCAATGGTGCGGCAGCAACAACCGGATCACAGCTTGCTTCAATTTTTATGGCAACAACGATCGCACCTGCAGTAGCAACGGTTGTATGTATGATCTTTACATGGGTCAAGTATGGAAAACCAGACGTTTCTATGTGTCTGAATGCTTCGCTTGCAGGTATGGTAGCAATTACAGCACCTTGTGATGTTGTAGATGCAGCAGGATCCATTATTATCGGTGTTGTAGCAGGACTGCTGGTAGTATTTGGAGTATGGTTCTGTGATAATGTAGCTCATGTGGACGATCCTGTCGGTGCAGTTGCAGTTCACTGTTTAAACGGTATCTGGGGAACAATCGCAGTTGGTCTTTTTGCAACAAAGACAGCACCGGAATGTACACTCAAAGGTCTGTTCTACGGTGGAGGGTTCCATCAGCTTGGATTACAGCTTCTTGGTGTTGTAAGTGTTATGGCATGGACAATTGTGACTATGACAATTGTATTCAAAATAATTGATAAAACCGTTGGACTGAGGGTATCAGAAGAAGAAGAAATTGTTGGTCTGGATTCAAAAGAGCATGGTCTTGCATCTGCATATGCAGGATTCAGCTTGATGGATATCACAGAAGGAAGTATGAGTGTCAATGAAAATACAGAGCTTGGTGAAAATGATTATGATGAAGCGTCAGATGTACAGCGAGCAGCATCTGTCAAAGTAACCACACCTGTAGATCCGTCAACAGGTATACATAAAGTAGTCATCATTGCAAAACTTTCAAGATATGAGAAACTGAAGACAGCCCTTAATGATCTTGGTGTAACAGGTATGACCGTCACCCAGGTTATGGGATGTGGAGTTCAGAAAGGTGCAGGTGAGAAATACCGTGGAGTTGAGATGGATGTAACGGTACTTCCAAAGGTTAAGGTAGAAGTTATCGTCGGAAGCATTTCAGTAGAGAAGGTGATTGACACTGTGAAGAGAACACTTTACACTGGGCATGTCGGAGATGGAAAGATCTTTGTTTACAATGTACAGAAAGTTGTGAAAGTTCGTACCGGTGAGGAAGATTACGAAGCATTGAAGGATGTAGAGTAAGGAGAATGTTTACGGTATTATACTGGTTTGCAGCGAAAAGAGATGTATATGATATAATTTCATGTACGTCTCTTTTTAGATGATTTTTATATTTGTTTTTTAGATTACATAAGAGGCTTGACAAATAAAACAACTTGAGATTATAATTAAATTTACGTAAAGACAGTCTGCAGACCAGAAGAAAGCATTTAGATTTAGGGCTTGTACTGGTTTCGACGGGGGTCTGGAAGTTGGAGAAGCCATCCGTAGCGGGACACTACGTTAAAAGTTCCACTTAAATATAAACGCAGACAATACAGAATTAGCGTACGCAGCCTAATTAGGCCGCAGTCGGCCCCGGATCATCCGCTGTCCGGGTCACCGGCTTCAAACAGGCGGAGCACTTCGTTTCCAAAGCTTTGAGGAGATGGAAGAACTTATGAAGCTACTAAAGTGAGGAACCTGTCATTAGGTGCCGCATGGAGGGAATGTTAATATAATGACTGTGATGGGAGATGCTCGAATGGATGGGCTTTCGGACGCGGGTTCAACTCCCGCCAGGTCCACTATAATATTAAGTAATACGGAGAACGTGCCATGGGCGGGTTTTCTTATATACTTAAGAACACAGAGGAAAGTCATAGTTTCTGAAGAATCGGTAAACTAGGGCTTTCCTTTTTATTTACGCGAGCAACGAGCCAAAGTCTGTGCTTGCACGAGACCTTGGCGACTGCCGCGATAACTTGAGAAACTCGCGAAGCGTGTTTCTCATAGTTCGTAATTATGAAAAACAAGGAAGCAGCAAAATAAGAGAAGAAACAAATAGATTAACAGGAGGGTATTATGAGTGAGAAATCGTTGAGTAAAAATACAAGAAAAAATGTGATCCTGCTGCATATTGCAGTTTATGTGCTTCAGCTTTTCAGGAGTGATCGGTCAGTATGTACAGGTACCGGCAGTACAGGTGGCAATGGGAAGAGTTATCTGTTCGTCACTGCTTTTGCTGGCAATATCTCTGGTCTGCAAGGATAAGCTGACGCTTGATTCAAAGAAAGATTATGGTCTTATGATCATGACAGGTGTGGTAATGGCAATTCACTGGTCAAGCTTCTTTCAATCCATCCAGACATCGTCTGTAGCAATTGGAACGATTACATTCTCTACATTCCCGCTGTTTCTGACATTTTTAGAGCCGTTATTATTTCATGAGAAGATTCGTGGCAGGAATATTTTAAATGCACTGATCCTTCTGCTGGGAGTATTGATCACAATTCCGGAGTTTTCTGTGGAGAATAAAGTGACGGTCGGAATTATTTGGGGAATGATTGCGAGCTTTACATATGCAGTGATGACATTGTCGAACCGGTATTTTGCCAACAGATACAAAGGACGTACAATCTGTCTATATGAACAGGGAACAGCAGCTGTTGCACTGCTTCCGGCACTGGGATTGGTGAAAGCGGACTGGCGTCCGGTGGATTTTGCAGGAGTTGTAACGATTGGCTTTTTGTGTACGGCAATTGCATATTCTTTATATGTGACGGCGCAAAAGGGTGTGAAAGCACAGACAGCGGGAATTATCTCAGGAATGGAGACGGTGTACGGCATCGTATTTGCACTTCTGTTCTTAAGAGAGATCCCGACAGTCAGGGAACTGGTCGGAGGAGCGGTGATACTTGGAATTGCATTTTATTCGTCCCTGCACAGTGAGGATGAATTATAAGAAATTTTTAAGAATTGTATCGGGAAATATTTAAATCATGAGCGGTATAGTATGGCTGTAAAGAAAAAGAGGGGAGAGACGAAAGAAATGGAGGCAGAAAAAATATTAGTAGTAGATGATAATAAAGAAATCGTCTATTCCATCAGTGAACTGTTAAAATATGAAGGCTATGAGACTTTGAAAGCTTATGACGGTATGGAAGCACTGGATATCATGGAGCGGGAGAATGTAGACCTGATCCTTCTGGATGTGATGATGCCAAGACTCAATGGTCTGTCAGCGCTGATGAAACTGCGTGAGAAAAGCAGAATCCCGGTGATCATCCTGTCGGCCAAGACAGAAGAAAGTGATAAGGTATCGGGACTTACGCTTGGGGCAGATGATTATATCGAAAAGCCATATAATCCGGCAGAATTGATTGCAAGAGTGAAAGCACATTTACGCAGATACCGTGTATGGAGTAACAAGGAAGCGGAAAAAAAGAAAGATCCGGATCAGATTGTGAATGGCGGACTGGTACTTGATAAGAAACAGAGAGTGATCTTTGTTGAAGGAGAAGAAGTGCATCTGACGGCAACGGAGTATAAGATCCTGGAGCTATTGATGGCGCATCCTGGCAGGTATTTCCGGCAGAGCAGATCTATGAGAATGTATGGCAGGAAACAGCAGATTATACTGTAGAGAATACTGTAATGGTACATATCCGTCATATCAGGGAAAAAGTGGAGATTGATGCGAAGAAGCCAAGATATGTAAAGGTGGTGTGGGGAATTGGATACAAAATGGAAAAATATGGTGAAAGCAATTAAAAAGTTTATAAAAGAATATTATGATTGCGTATTTGGATCTTTGCTGTTTATAATTGGAAGCTTCCTGTTCTTTGTGGTATTAGTGAACAGATATTATTTCAGTACATGGGGCGTATGGAGAATCTGCCTGATCGGCAATATCCTGGTGCAGCCGGGAATCTGCCTGCTCGTACGCAGGTATATGAAACTGAGATATCGGAACTGGAGTCAGAAAGGGATTGCAGAGACTTATCTGCAGGATGCAGAAGACAGTATCTATTATCAGACCTGGAAGGCGAAAGAAAAACAGTCGGAAAAAAGATTCCGAAATATACTGGCGGTAGAACTGTCGGCAGCAGCGGCATATCTTTTCTTTATCAGTTACAGCAGCGGATGGGGATGGAATTATGCAGCCGGATATATGATGGTAGCAACTGTGTTTATAGAATATATCTGCTGCCGGGAAGTGATCCAGAGATACTGGAGAAATGAACTGGATCAGATCATGGGGCAGACGGAGAGCTTCTTTCAGAAGCGTCTGGAACAGGCGCTGGAGATTGAACGGAAGAGTCTGGAAAAGGTATCGAGAAGTGACCAGTTAAGAGTAGACTTGATCACAAATGTATCGCATGATCTGAAGACACCGCTGACTTCCATCGTCGGATATCTGGAACTGATCAAAAAAGAAGAATTAAGTGATGTAGTGAGGGACTATGTAGACGTGATATCGACAAGAGCAGGAAAGCTTGGTGAGATGATCAACAGCCTGTTTTCGCTTGCAAAAGCGAGCAGTGGGAATGTAGAACTTCACAAAGAAACTTTTGAGCTTAATCGTCTGATGGAACAGATATTTGCAGATATGGATGACCGGATAAAAGAAAGCGGGCTGAAATTTGTAACTCAGCTTACGGAAGAAGATACGGCAATTTATTCTGATAATTCATATTTTTACCGGATCTGCCAGAATTTGGTGGAAAATGCGCTGAAGTATTCGGCGAAAGGAACCAGGGTATTTGTCAAGACGTATAAAAAGGAAGCGGGAACAGATCAGAAAATGGTATTGGAGATTACGAATACATCCGGATATGAGATGGATTTTGAAAAAGAAGATATCATCGAACGGTTTTCAAGAGGCGACAAGGCAAGAACCAGTGAGGGTAACGGACTGGGACTTGCAATCGTAAGTACCTATGCGAAAGCACTGGGAGGAGAATTTGATATTAAGATCGACTGCGATCAGTTCAAGGCAATTGTTTCGATATAATAAAATGTATAAAAGTAATCTGGATCCGGAGAAGGGAATGCAAAGGATGGTGTACGCAGGACGCCATCCTTCTTAATATGTATGTACCCGGTTTTTCTGAAAAGTCCTGTAAAAGAGTTTCGAAAATGATTTCGTTGACAAATAAATAAGTTTAAACTAACATTAGTTATATAAAAATAACTAATGGAGGAGAACGATGTTTCTGGAAATAAGAGGAATCAAAAAATCATTTGGAACAGGAGACAGCCGCGTAAATGTGTTGAAAGGGCTGGATCTGAATATAGAAAAAGGGGAATTCTGTGTCTTACTGGGGCCGTCGGGGTCTGGGTAAATCAACATTACTAAATATCATCGGAGGAATTGATGGTGCGGATGAGGGCAGTATTACAATCGAAGGCGAACGTCTGGAAGATATGACAGAGAAAAAGCTTTCCATGTATAGAAGAAAGCATCTGGGATACATATTCCAGATGTATAATCTGATACCGAATCTGACGGTTCGTGAGAACATTGAAGTGGGGGCATATTTAAGTGAGCAGCCATTAGATGTGGATGAATTATTACATACACTGGGACTTTACGAACATCAGAGAAAACTGCCGAATCAGTTATCCGGAGGACAGCAGCAGAGAACTGCGATCGGACGTGCGATCGTCAAGAATCCGGATATTCTGTTGTGTGATGAGCCGACCGGTGCGCTGGATTATCATACATCAAAGGAAATTCTGAAACTGATCGAGACCGTCAATCAGAGATATGGCAATACGATTATTATGGTTACACATAATGATGCGATCAAAGACATGGCCGACAGAGTAGTAAAGCTCAGAGATGGAATGATCAGGAAGAATTACAGAAATGAAGTGAAGATTCCGGCAATCGATCTGGAATGGTAAGGGGGACATGACAAATGAAAAGTCCTTTAAGAAAAAGATTACTACGGGAACTTAAAAGTGAATTTGGAAAGTATTTAGTTGTCTTCGTCATGATGGCGATTACAATTGCATTTGTATCCGGATTTCTGGTGGCAGATGGAAGTATGATTCGGGCGTACAATGACAGTTTTCAGAAATATAATATAGAAGATGGGTATTTCCGGACGAAAAAGAAGCTGACTACAACTCAGAAAGAAGACATCGAAAAATCGGATGTAAAAATATATGAGAATTTTTATATAGAACAAAAGCTGACGAACGGAAGCACTGTGCGGTTTTTTAAGAACCGGAAAGATGTAGATAAGGTATGTCTGATGAAAGGAAGGATGCCGGAAAAGTCCGGTGAGATTGTCGTGGACCGTATGTATGCAGAGAATAACAGTCTGGAAATCGGAGACTGGGTAAAGAGTGGAAAGAAGGCATTTCAGATTACGGGACTTGTGGCTCTTTCGGATTACAGTGCATTATTTCAGAATAATAATGATACGATGTTTGATTCTGTAAAGTTTGGAGTGGCGATCGTTACAGACAAAGATTTTGAAGCATTAAACCAGGTGAAACTACAGTATAATTACGCTTGGGTTTATGATAAAAAACCGGAAACAGAGAAGAAAGAAAAGAAAATGGCAGAAGATCTGATGGAAGACATGACTGGTGTTGTGACTCTGGAAAGTTTTGTGCCGCAATTTCAGAATCAGTCGATCTGTTTTACTGGGGATGATATGGGAAGTGACCGTGCGATGATGGTTATGCTGCTTTACATCGTAATGGCAATTCTTGCATTTGTCTTTGGAATTACGATCAGTAATACGATAAGAAAAGAAGCCGGAGTTATCGGTACGCTTCGTGCATCCGGGTATACAAGACGTGAACTGATCATACATTATATGTCACTTCCGGTTGTGATCACGCTGATCGGTGCGCTGGTTGGAAATATTCTTGGATATACGTTATTAAAGCAGGTATGTGCCGGTATGTACTATGGAAGTTACAGCCTTCCGACATACGTAACGATCTGGAATGCGGAAGCATTCTGGATGACGACGGTTGTGCCGGTTATTATTATGCTGATCATCAACTATGGTATTTTATATTACAAATTAAGGCTGTCACCACTTAAGTTTATAAGAAGAGATCTTTCTTCCAGAAAACAGAAGAGAGCGGTACATTTGAGCACAAAGCTTGGAATTTTCCGAAGATTCCGTCTGAGAGTTATTTTCCAGAATATCAGTAATTATATGGTGCTGTTTGTAGGAATCCTGTTTGCCAATCTGTTATTATTCTTCGGATTGTTGCTGCCATCCGTATTGGATCATTATCAGGAAGAAATTCAGGGAAATATGCTGGCGAAATATCAGTATATACTTGAGGTTCCGACAGAGGCAATGAGTGGAAGTAAATTGGAAAGTTTAACTTGGCGCTGATGCAGTATTCCAACGGGACAGAGACAGAGAATAAAACTGCAGAAAAATTCAGCGCATATACATTAAATACAATTCCGGGACAGGCGAAGAGTGAAGAAGTGATGCTGTACGGAGTAGAACCGGACAGCAGATATATCAAGGCAGATCTGGGGAAAGGAGTCTATGTATCAGCTGCATATGCAGACAAATATCAGGTGGAACCGGGAGATAAGATTACGTTAAAAGAAAAATACGAGCGGAAACGTTATACATTTAAAGTAGACGGAATCTATAATTACAGCGGAGCTGTCAGTGTATTTATGAGTCGTGATAAGCTGAACAGGACATTTGATCTTGGAAATGATTATTATGCAGGGTATTTTTCAAATACAAAGATCAGGGATATTGATGAGAAATACATCGGCACCGTGATTGATCTGGAGGCATTGACGAAGGTTTCGAGACAGCTGGACGTATCTATGGGAAATATGATGGGACTGGTCAATGGATTTGCAGTCATGATCTATATGATCGTCATCTATCTGTTGTCAAAGATCATTATCGAGAAAAATGCACAGTCTATCTCTATGACAAAGATACTTGGATATACGAACGGAGAGATCAGCAGGCTGTATATTATGTCGACAATGCTTGTGGTTATCATAGAACTGCTTATAAGTCTTCCGATTGAAAAGGCAGTGATGAATGTGATCTTCCGTGCAATGATGATGTCAAGTATGACAGGTTGGATCACACTGTGGATCGATCCGAAAATATATGTGGAAATGTTCCTGGTTGGATTTATTACCTATGTGGCGGTAGCGTTTCTTGAATATCGGAAGATCAGAAAGGTTCCGATGGATGAAGCATTGAAGAATGTAGAGTAGGAAAAAGCAGATGGCATGAAATTACAGCCGATGTATATGTGTAAAGAATAAATACAACAACTGTCTTGTCACATGTAAATAACAGTGGTATAATGTGAAAAGTTTAAGCGGTCAGAAGAATATATATGGAGGGACTGTCCGTAAACGGAAAGCAGTATAGAAAAGAGGATGTTGTATTATGAAACTGAATGCAGATGTAGTAATAGTCGGAAGTGGGGTTGCCGGACTTTTCAGTGCCTTGAATTTATCTGAAGAACAGGAAATCATACTAATTACCAAATCAGATCTGGAAAGCAGTGATTCTTTCCTTGCGCAAGGGGGAATCTGTGTATTAAGAGAATGAAAAAGACTATGACAGTTATTTCGAAGACACGATGAAGGCAGGACATTACGAGAATCGGAAAGAATCTGTGGATATTATGATCCGTAATTCCAGAGATATTATTAATGATCTTGTGAAATACGGTGTAGAATTTGAAAAGAAGGACGGAAAATTTGCCTATACAAGAGAAGGTGCACATTCCAGACCGAGAATCCTGTTCCATGAAGATGTGACAGGAAAAGAGATCACTAGCAAACTGCTTGCGCAGGTGAAAAAGCTTGAGAATGTAAAGATATATGAATATACAGAGATGACGGATGTAATCATCGAAAATGGGAAATGTGTGGGAGTCAAAGCAGAGAATGAAAACGGAACATACGAAATCTATGCGGAGAATACAATCCTTGCAAGCGGCGGAATCGGTGGAACATACCAGCATTCGACAAATTTTCCACATCTGACAGGAGATGCGATTGAAATAGCAAAGAAACACAATATTCGTCTGGAACATCTGGATTATGTACAGATTCATCCAACGACATTATATTCGAAGAAACCGGGAAGACGTTTCCTGATCTCAGAGTCTGTACGTGGAGAAGGTGCGGTTCTTTATAATAAGAATAAAGAGCGTTTTGTAGATGAGTTGCTGCCGAGGGACGTGGTGACAAAAGCAATTAGAGAAGAGATGAAAAAGGATGGAACCGATTATGTATGGCTTTCTATGGAACATATACCGAAAGAAACTATTTTAAATCATTTCCCGAACATTTATGAACACTGTCTGGAAGAAGGCTATGATGTAACAAAGGAATACATTCCGGTCGTACCGGCACAGCATTATTTCATGGGTGGAATCTGGGTTGATTCGGATAGCAGGACGTCTATGGAGCATTTGTATGCAGTTGGAGAGACAAGCTGCAATGGTGTTCATGGTGCGAACCGCCTGGCAAGTAATTCCCTTTTGGAAAGTCTTGTATTTGCAAAACGTGCAGCAACAAAGATCAAAAAGGAAGAAACTAAGAAAAAATTTGTCTGAACGAAAAGCAGTGTAAGATGGTATAATGAGTGCAGAGTGTGAATGCACGGATATGAAAGAGATAAATACAAAGTAGGGTAAAGGAGCACAACATGAATAATATAACAATGACATTACAGGTAGATCATCTGATCATGGAGGCATTAAGAGAAGATATTTCAAGCGAGGACGTGACCACCAATGCGGTCATGCATGAAGCTGTAACAGGAGAAGTAGATCTGATCTGCAAGCAGGATGGAGTGATCGCAGGGTTACAGGTATTTCAGAGAGTTTTCGAATTGTTAGATAAAGACACGAAAATAGAATTTTTTCTGCAAAGACGGTGATGAAGTAAAGAACGGGCAGTTAATGGGAAAAGTAACCGGAGATATCCGTGTCCTTCTTTCCGGAGAGCGGGTTGCACTGAATTATCTGCAGAGAATGAGCGGGATTGCAAGTTATACACGTTCGGTGGTTTCACTTCTGGGAGAGAGCAAGACAAAACTTTTAGATACCAGAAAGACAACTCCGAATATGAGAATTTTTGAAAAATATGCAGTCAGAGCAGGCGGCGGATATAATCACCGTTATAATCTGTCTGACGGTGTTCTGTTAAAGGATAATCATATCGGAGCAGCGGGAAGTGTAGCAAAGGCTATTCAGATGGCTAAAGAATATGCACCATTTGTACGCAAGATTGAAGTAGAAGTGGAGAATCTGGATATGGTAAAAGAAGCGGTAGAAGCGGGGGCAGATATTATCATGCTCGATAATATGTCCACAGAGGAGATGCAGGAGCAATCCGCATCATCGATGGACGCGCGGAGACCGAGTGTTCCGGTAATGTAACAAAAGAGAATATCGGCAGACTGACTGCGCTTGGTGTAGATTATATTTCCAGCGGGGCATTGACACACTCTGCTTCAATTTTAGATATTTCCTTAAAGCATCTTCATGCGGTATCATAATGTAGTTACTGTGTATAGAGAAAATACATGGACAGGCAGGTCATTTAGAAAAAGAACATGGGAGGTGGCAACAGGAAATGCATGGATCTGAAAGAAGAGAGCAGATAATCAGACAGATTCAGGAAAGTAAAGCTCCGGTATCCGGAACAAAGCTTGCTTCCTTTTATAATGTCAGCCGTCAGGTGATCGTGCAGGATATTGCACTGATCCGGGCAGCAGGATATGAGATCATATCTACAAACCGCGGCTATATATTGAATCAGCCGAAGACAGTGTGCCGGATATTTAAAGTCCAGCATACGGATGAACAACTGGAAGAAGAACTGAATACGATCGTTGATCTGGGAGGATGTGTGGATAATGTAGTGATCCATCACAGAGTCTATGGAAAAATGGAAGCGGAACTGGTCTTAAATTCCAGAAGAAAGGTTGGCGCATTTATGGAAGATATTCGGAGCGGAAAGTCAAGTCCGCTTAAGAATATCACATCTAATTATCATTATCATAAGGTCAGTGCCGACAGCGAAGAGACGCTGGATCTGATCGAGCAGGAACTGAGGGAAAAAGGATTTCTGGTAGAGGAAAGACGACAGGTAGTGTAAAATTGACAGAATAATCGAATGAAACATATGGTATTTTCTGACGGAAACAGGTATAATAGGGACAAAGAAATCGTGATACTTTCATCCGAAGGAGGGATACCTATGACGACACATAAGATTATAACAATAGGCAGACAGTTTGGAAGCGGCGGACATGAGATTGGCAATCTTCTTGCAACAAGACTGGATATTCCACTCTATGATAACAATCTTGTCAGAATGGCAGCAGAGAAGATGGATATCAGAGAAGAGACGGCAAAGGCAATTGATGAGACTTCTCTTAACAGTTTCGTATCCAGTTATCTGATCACACCGATGGGATATTCTTCCTATATTAATTCGGAAGAATATGTGCAGCCGTTATCTGAGCAGATGTATGAACTGCAGACGGAGATCATCAAAAAACTTGCAGAACGTGGGCCATGTGTGATCGTGGGCAGATGTGCAGACTATATCCTGAAGGACAATCCAAACTGCATTAACGTTTTCATCTGTGCTGACCGAGCTGACCGCATCAAACGTATAGCGGAAAGATACGATGTGTCTGAGAAGAAAGCTCTGGATCGCATCAAACGTATGGACAGAGAACGAAAATATTATTATGAAACTCATACAGGACAGGAATGGGGAAGCATCAGTCTCATGACATATTACTGAATGCAAGCCTTCTTGGAATCGAAGGAACGGTTAATGTGCTGGAAGGAATCTATAAAAGATAACGGACAATGAAATGAAAGATGTAATAAGAAATGAGCGGCGTATGTCGCTCATTTCTTATTGCCCTTAAACATTATGATTCAAATCCAAGTACCGTTTCTGTATTCTGAATATCTGAATATAATTTCAGATGCATGCCTTCTGTATGGCATACTTTTACAATATCCTCATACTCTTTGCAATCCGGAAGTATTTTCATAAGCATGTTAGGCATATTATGAAAATATTACGGTTAAATATACAGGGATCGTTCAAAAGTACTCATATGGCCACATCCTTTTTGTAAAAATAGTCTGTATATAATGTGTTATACAGAAAAAAGAGTGAAAATTACAGGATAAATGAGAAAAATATACAAAGTAAGACTACATATTTTGCTTGAAAAATACGACCATAACATCTAGAATAAAAATGTTATGAAAAAAATTAAGGAGAGACGGTAGATATGGAAATGTTTATTGATGTATTACTGGATGCGGCAATCGATTGTGTGAAGATGCTTCCATTCCTGTTTCTTGCATTTCTGCTGATAGAGGCACTGGAGCATTATTCCAGTGATTTTACAAAAAAACTCATGGTGAAAGTAGATAAGGCAGGACCGGTTGTAGGAGCAATCGTAGGATGTGTCCCTCAGTGTGGATTTTCGGTTATGGCAGCAAATCTGTATTCAGGCGGAATCATTACGGTTGGAACATTGATCGCAGTGTTTCTGGCCACATCGGATGAGGCAATACTTATTATAATGGGAAATCCGGAACATGCAGGAAAGATCGGTGTGCTGCTTCTGGCAAAAGTGATCATAGCAATTATTGCAGGATATCTGGTAGATATTTCTTTAAAAAAGAAATTGCAGTGCCGCATCATGAAGGAGAACTCTGTCATGACTGTGGATGTCACAATCATTCGGCTGGAATAGTAAAACCTGCACTTCGCCATACGGGAAAGATTTTTTTGTATCTGTTTGTATTTACGTTTATTTTAAATCTGTGTATTGACATACTTGGAATTGACAAGATTTCAGCTATGATGCTTGGAGATACTGTGTTCCAGCCGGCAATTGCGGCTTTGATCGGCCTAATCCCAAATTGTGCGGCGTCCGTGATTCTGACACAGCTGTATCTGAGCGGGGCAATTTCTTTTTCCTCTGTGATCGCGGGACTTTGCACGGGAGCCGGTATCGGGCTTGTAGTATTGTTCAAAGTGAATCCGGATAAGAAGGAAAATATAAAAATTATAGCAGTATTGTATGTGATTGCTGTGATCGCAGGTCTGATCCTGGAGCTGACCGGAGTGTAGAATGCTGTCTGTGGCATAGAATTGCATTTTTGGAAGAATGTGTTATAATATTGACAACTAGGTGATGAGGCTTAGAGAGATTTAGGAGGAAATGAAATGGCTACAAAAAAAGTAACAACAGCAACCACAAAGGATGTAACTGCAAAAGTAACTGCACCAGTGACAAAAGACATCAGAAAAAGCAGAGACAACGAAGAAAGCAGAGACAGTAAAGGCAGTGGCAGCAACAGAGCCGAAGAAGATAGAGAAGGAGCCGGTAAAAACAGCAGCTCCAAAGACCGAGCCAGTAAAACCGACTACAAAAGAAGAAACAGCTAAGCCGGAAGCAAAGAAGGCCGAGAAAAAAGTTGAAGACAAAGCTGTAAAGACAGAATCTGTCAAGAAAGCTGAAGCTGAGACAAAGACAGCGGCAAAGAAGACGACCACAAAGAAGACGACAGCAAAGAAGACAACTGCGAGAAAAACAACAGCAAAAAAAGAAATCAAAGTAAGTGCGTTTGTAGAATACTTTGGAAAACAGGTAGAAGAAAAAGATATGATCGCAAGAGTAAAGAAGGCATGGACATCTTCTGGAAAGAAAATCGGAGATATCAAGACGATGGAGTTATACATAAAACCAGAAGAATCTGCAGTATACTATGTTATTAATGGAACAGAGACAGGAGCAGTAGCATTCTAGAGGCGGATATAATGAACCAAAGGCTGTGAATCTTCGGAGGCACAGTCTTTTCTATTCTTAAAGCGTAATAAGGGGCAAAGGAGAAACGGGTATGAATATGGAGAACTTTACATCAGTTTTTAATTCGGCAGATGGGCCCACGAGTATATTTGTTGCAGGGAAGACACCGGAAATAATGGGTGTGCTGATTGCGATTGTTGTAGTGGGTGTAATTATTTCATTGTTTGGTCTGAAGCTTGTAAGAGTACTTTCGGCGATGATGGGACTTGGAACCGGAGCAGTGATCGGAGCAGTGATCGGAACAGTGGCAGGTCTTGATACGACAAAGATGGTTGCGACAATTGCCGTGTGCGGAGTGGTATTGTGTATCATGTGTGCAGTACTACGAAAATTCGGAATATTTGTTATGACTTTCTTTGGATCATGGGGGACATTTGTTACCCTTGTGGAAGCGCGGTCAGTTATAGTACTTGGAATCTGCGCAGCGGTTGCACTGGTCATCGCAATACTGACAGTCATCTTTGCGGAATTTCTGGTCATCTTTGTAACCGCTATTGTAGGAGGAGTGGAAGCAGGAATGGCGCTTCCGTTTCTTCTTGGGATGACAAAGATTGGCTGGATCGGATATGTAATGAGTGCAGCGATCGCTGTAATTGGCATCACGGTTCAGACAATGATGCAGTCGAGAAAGATCGGAAAGAGGGAAAAAATATTTTCGAAAAAGATCAAAGAACAGGTTTCGATGGAATCGGAAGTAGAAAAGGCCAGAATGCTTCTCGATGATGGAGATGTGGAAGAATCTCCGGAGGAAGAAACGGAAGCCGGAGATCAGGGAGATCAGGGAGAACCGGAAGAGACGGTGACAGAGATATTTGACATAGACGATGATAAGCCGGAGCCGGAAGATACCGATGATGAGGAAAATGTAGATGTCAAAATGACGGATGTGCCGGAAGGCGGATTCCTGGATGAAGATGATGTCGAGATATTCGAGACAGACGATTCGGATGTCGTAGTTCTTCATGCGGATGATATTGACTAAAGCAAAAAATATATACCCGTTGCAGAAAATTAAGATCTGCAACGGGTATTTTTGTTATATGGGATGTGCTATAATGTTGCTAAGAATAAAGTTAAGTTAAGGAGGCTTACTTATGAAATTGGATATGCATTGCCATGTGCGGGAAGGCTCAGTAGACAGCAGGGTAAGCTTGGATGAATACATCACAACCCTGAAGGAAAAAGGATTTGACGGGATGCTGATCACAGATCACGATACGTATCATGGTTATCGTCATTGGAAATATCATATGAAAGGCAAGGTACATGAAGATTTTGTTGTGTTGAAAGGAATCGAGTATGATACTCTGGATGCGGGACATATCATTTGTATTATGCCGGAAGGTGTAAAGATGCGTCTTCTGGAAGTAAAGGGACTCCCGGTGTCGGTTCTGATTGACTTTGTGCACAGACACGGAGGAATCCTCGGACCGGCACATCCATGCGGGGAAAAGTATCTGAGTTTTACTAATACGGGAAGGTTTTATAAATCACCGGAACTGATCAAAAGGTTTGATTTCATTGAGGCGTTTAATGCATGTGAATCAGCAGAATCGAATGAAGGAGCAAGGAAGCTTGCAGAGAAATACAAAAAGCCGGGAATCGGCGGAAGTGACGCACACAGACCGGACTGCATAGGGACAGGCTATACCATTCTTCCGGAAAGAGTGACCTGTGAGACGGAACTGATCGCCTGATACGGAGTAAAGCGGCAATCGAGGCCGGAGGCGTGTTGTACGGAAAGACAGCCAAAGACAAGATGGGACCGGCGCATAAGATCCTGACGTATTCATTCTGGTTCTATAATAAGGGCGGGGCACTTCTGAAAAAACGGAAAAGAACCTTGAAAGGAAAGATTGAAAATCCGGCAACACCAATTGATCCGATTGAAATTCCATACCTGCATAATATAAAAAAACAGAAATAAAAAGAAGATGTATTTTTGAAAAATTATGCATTAAAATTTATAATTTCTTGCATGCCCTTTTTTACTGTGCTAAAATACAGTATAAAATTATGAGAATCAAGGAGGTAAAGATTCGTTATGGGAATGACGATGACACAGAAGATATTGGCAGCACATGCTGGGCTCGACAGCGTGACAGCCGGTCAGTTAATAGAAGCAAAATTAGATGTAGTCATGGCAAATGATATTACAGGTCCTATGGCATTACCAATCTTCAGACAGATGGCAGATAAAGTATTTGATAAAGATAAAGTAGTTCTTGTTCCGGACCATTTTACACCGAACAAAGACATCAAGTCTGCGGAGAACTCAAAAGCAATCCGTGAGTTCGCCAAAGATCAGGGGCTCAGCTGGTATTTTGAACAGGGAAAATCAGGAGTAGAACATGCAATTCTTCCGGAAGCAGGAGTGGTTGCAGCAGGTGAATGTATCATCGGAGCAGATTCGCATACTTGCACATATGGTGCACTTGGTGCATTTTCGACAGGTGTCGGAACGACGGATATTGCAACAGGTATGGCAATGGGAGAACTGTGGTTCAAAGTTCCGAGTGCGATCAAGTTCGTACTGACAGGGAAGCCGGGAAGATATGTAAGCGGTAAAGATATCATCATTCATATCATCGGCAAGATCGGTGTAGATGGTGCACTTTATAAATCTATGGAATTTACCGGAGACGGAATCAGGAATCTTTCTATGGCAGACAGATTCACAATGGCAAATATGGCGATCGAAGCCGGAGCAAGAACGGAATCTTCCCGGTAGATGAGAAGACAGAAGAATATTTAAAAGAACATACAAAGAAAGACTATCATGTATATGAAGCGGACGAAGATGCGGAATACGAAAGTATTGTAGAGATTGATCTTTCAGAAGTCCGTCCAACCGTTGCATTTCCACATCTTCCGGGAAATGCGAAGACAATTGACGAGATCGAGGCAATGGAACCGATCAAAATCGATCAGGTTGTGATCGGATCCTGTACAAACGGAAGAATGGAAGATATGAGAAAAGCAGCTGCCATTCTTCAGGGACATACGGTTCATCCGGATGTACGTGTTATGGTCATTCCGGCTACACAGAAGATATACAAACAGTGTATCAGAGAAGGTCTTCTGGAAATTTTCGTAGACGCAGGATGTGCAGTCAATACACCAAGCTGCGGACCTTGTATGGGTGGACATATGGGCGTTATGGCAGCAGGAGAAAAATGTGTATCTACAACAAACCGTAACTTTGTAGGAAGAATGGGACATGTAGATTCTCTGATTTATCTGGCATCACCGGAAGTAGCAGCAGCAAGTGCGATCGCAGGATACATCGCAAATCCAGAGAAAGTAGGTGACAAATAATGAAAGCTTTAGGACATGTTTTTAAATACGGCGATAACGTAGATACAGACGTAATCATCCCGGCAAGATATCTGAATTCTTATGATGCACAGGAGCTTGCGAGCCATGCAATGGCAGATATCGATCCTGAATTCGTCAATAAGGTACAGCCTGGAGATATCATTGTTGCCAACAAGAACTTTGGATGTGGTTCTTCCAGGGAACATGCACCGTTATGTCTTAAGACAGCAGGTGTCAGTTGCGTTATTGCAGAGACATTTGCAAGAATTTTCTATCGCAATGCGATCAACATCGGACTTCCGATCATTGAGTGTCCGGAGGCTGCAAAAGCAATTGAAGCAGGTGATGAAGTAGAGATTGATTTTGACAGCGGTAAGATCTATGACAGAACAAAAGGAACAGAATTCAAGGGACAGCCGTTTCCAGAGTTCATGCAGAAACTGATCGCAGCAGGCGGACTGGTAAAATATACAAACAGTAAGAGAAAGTAATCATAATAAGGAGAGCGTTGGCATGGGTTTATATTACAAAAGTACAAGAAATTCTAATCTGAAAGTAACAGCATCAGAGGCAATTCTGAAAGGACTTGCTCCGGATGGCGGACTTTTTGTACCATCGGAACTTCCAAAGCTGGATGTAACAATGTCAGATCTGAAAGGAAAGACATATCAGGAGATCGCATATCTCGTAATGAAGCAGTTCCTGACAGATTTTACAGAAGAGGAACTGAAAAATTGTATTGATAAAGCATATGACAGCAAATTTGACACAGAAGAAATTGCGCCGCTCGTAAAAGTAGATGATACTTATTACATGGAATTGTTCCATGGTGCAACAATCGCATTCAAAGATATGGCATTATCAATCCTGCCGCATCTGATGACAACTTCGGCAAAGAAGAACGACGTTAAAAATGAGATCGTGATTCTGACTGCAACATCCGGAGATACAGGAAAGGCCGCACTTGCAGGCTTTGCGGATGTGGAAGGAACGAGGATCATCGTATTCTATCCAAAGAATGGTGTCAGCAAGGTACAGGAACTCCAGATGGTGACACAGAGAGGAGAGAATGTAAACGTAGTAGCGATCCATGGCAATTTCGATAATGCACAGAGTGGTGTGAAAGCGATGTTCGAAGATACAGAACTGGCGGAAGAACTCGCAAAGAAAGGCTATCAGTTTTCATCAGCCAACTCTATCAATATCGGACGTCTGGTTCCACAGGTGGTATATTACGTCAATGCATATGCAAAACTTCTGGAAAATGAAGAGATTGAAGATGGTGAAAAGATCAATGTGGTAGTACCGACAGGTAACTTTGGAAATATCCTGGCTGCATATTATGCAAAACAGATGGGAGTACCGATTGATAAGCTGGTATGTGCTTCAAATGACAATAAGGTATTGTTTGACTTCTTCCAGACAGGAGATTATGACAGAAACCGTGAGTTTATCCTCACTACATCCCCATCCATGGATATTCTGATCTCCAGCAATCTGGAACGTCTGATCTACAGAATCAGCGGGGATGATGATCAGAAGACGAAGGATATGATGGAAGCATTAAAATCCGCCGGAAAATATACGATCACAGAAGATATGAAGGAGCGTCTTGCTGATTTCGCAGCAGGGTACGCAACAGAAGAAGAGTGCGCAGAGAATATTAAAAAAGTATACGATAAGACAGGATATGTTATGGACACGCATACAAGTGTAGCGTCGTATGTATGCGGCTGTTATCAGAAGAACAGTGGCGACGATAAGAAATGTGTGATCGCATCGACTGCAAGTCCGTACAAATTCGTGAAGAGTGTGATGAGCGCAATCGATCCGAAGTATGCTGATCAGGATGAATTCAGCCTTCTGAGTGTTTTGGAAGAAACATCCGGACGTGAGATGCCACAGGCAATCAAAGATATTCTGAATGCTAATATCCTGCATGATCTGGAATGTGATGCAGATAAAATGAAAGACACAGTAAAGAATATTTTAGAAGTATAAAACTTTATATTAAAAATAAATAAAATTCATAATCGATAAAAATTACTAAATGCAAGGTTTCTATAAAAATCTTGCATTTTTAAACTATATAAAAGAATAAAAGCAGAAAAAATAACGGATTGAGATATAGAAGTTGCAAAATAGTGCTTTGAAAAGATTGTTAAAGTGTTGACTTTTGCGCGGAAAAATGCAATAATAAGGCAAATGCTGTTGTGGAAGAGTATGAAAAACCAGAATTTATAAATATACAGCAGTAAATAAAAGAAAAGAGGTTAAATGAAGATGGCTAAAATCGATTTAAGTAAGTATGGCATTTCAGGAACGACGGAAATCGTGCACAATCCTTCTTATGAATTATTATTTGAGGAAGAGACAAAACCGGAACTGGAAGGTTTTGAAAAAGGACAGGAAAGTGAACTTGGTGCAGTCAATGTAATGACAGGTATCTATACTGGACGTTCTCCTAAAGATAAGTTCATCGTAGTTGATGAGAATTCAAAAGATACTGTATGGTGGACATCTGATGAATATAAGAATGATAACCATCCTGCAACACAGGAAGCTTGGAACGCAGTAAAAGATATTGCAATCAAAGAACTTTCTAACAAAAAACTTTATGTTGTAGATGCATTCTGCGGAGCAAACAAAGATACACGTATGGCAATCCGTTTCATCGTAGAAGTTGCATGGCAGGCTCATTTTGTAACAAATATGTTCATCAAACCTTCAGAAGAAGAACTTGAGAATTTTTGAGCCAGACTTCGTAGTATACAATGCTTCTAAAGCAAAAGTTGAAAATTACAAAGAATTAGGACTGAACTCAGAGACAGCAGTAATGTTCAACATCACAAGCAAAGAGCAGGTTATCGTGAATACATGGTACGGCGGAGAGATGAAGAAAGGTATGTTCTCTATGATGAACTACTTCCTTCCGCTTAAGGGAATGGCTTCTATGCACTGCTCAGCCAATACAGATCTGAACGGAGAGAATACAGCAATCTTCTTCGGACTTTCAGGAACAGGAAAGACAACACTTTCTACAGATCCTAAGCGTCTTCTGATCGGTGATGACGAGCACGGATGGGATGACAACGGAGTATTTAACTTTGAAGGCGGATGCTATGCTAAGGTTATTAACCTTGACAAAGAGTCTGAGCCGGATATCTACAATGCAATCAAGCGTAACGCACTTCTTGAGAATGTATCACTTGATGAAAATGGAAAGATTGATTTCGCAGATAAGAGTGTAACAGAGAATACACGTGTATCTTACCCGATCAATCATATTGAAAATATCGTGCGTCCTGTATCTTCAGCACCTGCTGCTAAAAATGTATCTTCCTGTCAGCTGATGCATTCGGAGTACTTCCACCGGTATCTGTACTGACACCAGAGCAGACACAGTACTACTTCCTGTCAGGATTTACAGCAAAACTTGCAGGTACAGAGCGTGGAATCACAGAGCCTACACCTACATTCTCAGCTTGCTTCGGACAGGCATTCCTGGAACTGCATCCTACAAAATATGCAGAGGAACTTGTTAAGAAGATGGAGAAGAGCGGTGCAAAAGCATACCTGGTTAACACAGGATGGAACGGAACAGGAAAACGTATCTCTATCAAGGATACACGTGGAATCATTGATGCCATCCTGAATGGAGACATCAAGAATGCTCCAACAAAGACAATTCCATACTTCAACTTCGAAGTACCTACAGAACTTACCGGTGTTGACACAGGAATCCTTGATCCTCGTGACACATATGCCGATGCAGCTGAGTGGGATGAAAAAGCAAAAGATCTTGCTGCAAGATTTATCAAGAACTTTGCTAAATATGAAGGAAATGAAGCTGGTAAAGCTTTAGTTTCAGCAGGACCACAGTTATAAGAGACACTTATCTATCTGATTAAAATCAGAGAATTGTAAAGGGTTGTAAAATCCATGTAAATGGGTTATAATAAGTGCAGTGGAAACCTGAAATGTTCGATACTCTTGTAGTTTTGAACCTACAATACTTTAAACGGGAGTCTTACATCTCTGTAATATGTCAGGCCATCGATTTTGCAGTGGAAGGCAGAAAAGCAGATGCGGATACCCACCTAGCGGGTGCTAGGAGTCAGAATACAGGAACCGGCATTTTGGGGAATATACAAAAGATAAAAGACAGTCGTTTTAACGGCTGTCTTTTTTTGAAATCGCCATCAGGTTCAGGTAAGCGGATCTGAGAAAGACAGTCAAAGAAAGGAAAATAAAGTGCGGAAACGGAACAACAGGCATTATAGCATCTACATTGCATGGATTTTATTGCTGCTGTGTCTGATTACAGGGCTGAAAGCCGGGTTAGAAAAAAATGCAGCCGGAAAGAAGGAGTCCTATCCGGGAATATCGATTCAGAGCCGGTGGGAAGAATTGTGGAAAACAGTATCATCGAAAGACAGAGAGGAAGAAAGTGAAAGTAAAGACAAGACCCCGGAAAAAGATGCGGATCCTCAGAGAAATATCCGGGTATTGATCATGACAGATGGATATCAGCAGATCGTACATAGAGAGGTAGAAATCAGTGCAGCGGGAGGCTTAAGAATTGAAAAGAAGGATGGCCTGGAAGAAACTGCAGGAAATGAAAAAATTAAGATCACAAAAGAAGATACGGGATTTCAAAACGGAAAGATCCGTATACAGGCAATTGATGGCGGAGAGATAACAGTTCGCAGTATCAGGCGGGGCTATGGGAATCCGTCTTATGCAGGTGCGTTGGATCTGTATGCTACATCAGAAGGGGTTGTGATGGTAAATGAACTTCCGCTGGAGAATTATCTGTGTAAAGTGGTTCCGAGTGAGATGCCCGCATCATATCAGAAGGAAGCATTGAAGGCCCAGGCGATATGCGCAAGAAGTTATGCATACCGGCAGATTATGGATTATGCATATCCGGAATATCAGGCTCATGTGAATGACAGTACGGATTACCAGGTGTATAATAATTCGGCATCGCAACAAGCTGCAACAGAGGCTGTACAGGAGACGGCAGGAAAAGTATTGAAATATAATGGAAATATTATAACCGCTATTACTATTCGACATCCTGCGGAAAGACAACAACGATGGCTGCGTGGGGAACGAAAGAGAAGGCAGAAAATGCATATCTTCAGTCTGTAGAAGTGAAAGATCAGACAGGTGATTATGAGAGAAATCTTCCATGGTACCGGTGGGAAGCAGATATAGATCAGAATACATTGTCCGGAATGATTGCAGAGAATACAAAAAAAGATATTGGAACTGTGCAGTCATTGGAGGTGACGAAAAGCGTACCGGGCGGTGCAGCGTTACAGATAAAAGTATCAGGAGACCGGGGAACAGTTGTTGTTGATACGGAAAATAAGATCCGCAGAGCATTGGGGGGAAGCGGATATGAGATAAAGAAACAGGACGGGACAGCTGTAAAGGGAAGCAGACTTCTTCCGAGTGCTTTTTTTAAAGTAGAAAAGGATGGAAATATCTTCAAGATTAAGGGCGGTGGATACGGACACGGCATCGGCATGAGTCAGAACGGGGCAAATGAAATGGCAAAAAAAGGAAAGAATTATCAGCAAATACTACAAATGTTCTATCCCGGAACGACAATTGAATGATAAGTATAATCAATGGAAAAATATTTGAAAAAACATAACAGGAAACAGAATCATTTCTAATAGACAAATAAATGAAAATCGGGTAGAATATAGAGACGAATATTTTGGGAGATAAGGATGAAAAAAGTTAAGTTTCTATATGATAAAGTAATGGAAATAACCGGACAGGTCGGAAAAGATCATGTGGGTGCCTATGCTGCACAGGCTGCGTATTTCTTTATGCTCAGTATGATTCCAATCATTTTACTGCTGATCACACTGGTACAGTATACACCGGTTACGAAGGCAGATGTCATGACAGCGGTTCTTCAGGTGTTTCCAAAATCCGTAGACAGTCTGATCACATCGATCGTTAATCAGGTTTATAATCAGTCCGGCGGAATCATCTCGCTGACTATTATTGTTGCACTCTGGTCAGCCGGGAAAGGGGTGCTGGCACTGACGACAGGTTTGAACTGTGTCTATGACTGTAAAGAGACACGTAATTATATTATTTTGCGAATACGTGCAACCTTTTATACAGTGGCATTTATAATTGTGATCATTTTTCTACTGGTATTATCGGTGTTCGGTAATACGTTGAATCTGTTTGTAACGGAACACTATCCGGTGATGGAACGCTTGGTGGATCAGATCATGCGGATTCGCGGAATCATCACGCCGGTATTACTGTTTGTATTTACGATGATGATCTATAAATTCCTGCCGAACCACATTGTACAGTTGAGGATCCAGCTGATGGGAGCTGCATTTTCAGCAGTCGGATGGATGATCGTATCCTGGATTTTCTCGGTCTATCTGGATATTTTTAAAGGATTTTCATCAATGTATGGGAGTCTGACAACGATTGTATTGATCATGTTGTGGCTGTATTTTTGTATGTATATCTTACTGCTGGGTGGAGAAGTAAATATGATTTTGCGGGATATGGAGCAGGGGTAGAATTTCTGACTTGACAACTCTGAGCCATATGATACAATAATTAGGTATTATGAGATAAAGGCAATGACCGTGTAAGTAGTGAGCCATTTTCCGATAGAGAGAGGGAATCAACAGGCTGAAAGTTCCCTTGGGTTCAGATGGTAAATGAATTTCCCGCGTGAGCTGTGTTCTTGAAATAACAGTAGAGAACGCCGTATGATGCACGTTACGCAATAATGAGTGTCCGTAAAAGTTTTTACGGGAATCAGGGTGGTACCACGGGTTATATGTCTCGTCCCTTTTGGGGCGGGGCTTTTTTAATACCAAAAAGCATACGCTGATATAAAGATATGCGGAGAAAGGAAGAAAATGATGAAAGAAAGACTGCAGAACATCAAAGATGAAGCATTGAAGGCAATTGAAGCTGCCGATATGCCGGAAAAACTGAATGATGTGCGTGTAAAGTTCCTTGGTAAAAAGGGAGAACTTACCGCTGTATTAAAAGGTATGAAAGACGTTGCACCGGAGGACAGACCGAAGGTCGGACAGATGGTAAACGAGACAAGGGCGGCAATTGAAGCTGTTCTGGAAGAAAATAAAGAAAAGATGGAAAAGGCAATCCGTGCAGAAAAGCTGAAAAAAGAAGTGATCGATGTTACACTTCCGGCTAAGAAAAATTGTGTCGGACACCGTCATCCGAATACAATTGCACTGGAAGAAGTAGAGCGTGTATTTACAGGTATGGGATACGAAGTCGTAGAAGGACCTGAGATCGAGTATGATGAGTACAACTTCCGTAAACTGAACATCCCGGACGGACATCCGGCAAAGGATGAGCAGGACACATTCTATATTAATAAAGACATCGTGCTCAGGACACAGACATCTCCTGTACAGGCACGTATTATGGAGCAGGGCAAGCTTCCAATCTGTATCCTGTCACCGGGACGTGTATTCCGTTCAGACGAAGTAGATGCAACACATTCACCTTCTTTCCATCAGATCGAAGGACTGATCATCGACAAGAATATTTCATTTGCTGACTTAAAGGGAACACTGGAAGTATTTGCAAAAGAATTATTCGGAGAAGACACAAAGACAAAATTCAGACCACATCATTTCCCATTCACAGAGCCAAGTGCCGAGATGGATGTAAGCTGCTTCAAATGCGGTGGAAAAGGATGCCGTTTCTGTAAAGGATCCGGATGGATCGAGATCCTCGGATGTGGTATGGTACATCCACACGTACTGGAAATGTGCGGAATTGATCCGGAAGAATATACAGGATTCGCATTCGGTGTAGGACTGGAACGTATCGCACTTCTGAAGTACGAGATCGATGATATGAGACTGTTATACGAAAATGATATCAGATTCTTAAAACAGTTCTAGCGAGCACAAGTAATAATACGAAAAGGAGATTTATAAATGAATACTTCATTATCATGGATAAAAGCGTATGTTCCGGATCTTGATGTAACAGCTCAGGAATATACAGATGCAATGACTTTGTCTGGTACAAAAGTCGAAGGTTTTGAAAAATTAGATGCGGATCTTGATAAGATCGTGATCGGACAGATTGACAAGATTGAGAAACATCCGGACGCAGATAAGCTGATCATCTGTCAGGTAAATATCGGAACAGAGACGATTCAGATCGTAACAGGTGCTCCGAATGTGAAAGAAGGAGACAAGGTACCGGTTGTATTAGCAGGCGGACGTGTGGCTGGCGGACATGAACCTGGACAGCGCGTAGAAGGCGGGATCAAGATTAAAAAAGGAAAGCTCCGCGGCGTAGAAAGCATGGTATGATGTGTTCCATCGAAGAACTCGGTTCAAACAGAGAGATGTATCCGGAGGCTCCGGAATACGGAATCTATATCTTCGACGATGATGCCGTTGTAGGCGAGAGTGCGATCAAATCACTTGGCCTCGATGATGTCGTTGTAGAATATGAGATCACATCTAACCGTGTAGATTGCTTCAGTGTTGTAGGTATTGCAAGAGAGGCAGCAGCTACATTTAATAAAGCGTTCTATCCACCTGTTGTCACACCAACAGGAAATGATGAGAATGCAGCAGATTATATCAAAGTAACCGTTAAGAATCCGGAACTTTGCCCAAGATATTGTGCAAGAATCGTAAAGAACATTAAGATCGGACCATCTCCAAAATGGATGCAGAGACGTCTGGCTTCTGTAGGAATCCGCCCGATCAACAACCTGGTTGATATTACAAACTATGTAATGGAAGAATACGGACAGCCAATGCATGCATATGACCTTGATACGATCGAAGGAAAAGAAATTGTAGTGCGTACTGCAGAAAAAGGTGAGAAATTCACAACTCTTGACGGACAGGAAAGAGAGATGGATGAATCTGTACTGATGATCTGTGACGGTAAGAAATCCATCGGTATCGCAGGTATCATGGGTGGAGAAAACTCTATGATCACAGACGATGTTCAGACAATGTTATTCGAAGCAGCTTGCTTTGATGGAACCAACATCCGTAAATCAAGCAAGAAGATCGGACTTCGTACCGATGCATCCGGTAAATTTGAGAAGGGTCTGGATCCAAATAATGCAGAGGCAGCCATTGACCGTGCATGCCAGCTGATCGAAGAGATGGGAGCCGGTGAAGTTGTCGGAGGAATGGTTGATGTATACAGCAAGAAGAAAGAGCCTGTAAGAGTACCATTTGATGCGGAAAAGATTAACAAGCTGCTTGGAACAGACATTTCTAAAGAAGAAATGATCGGATACTTCAAGAAGATCGATCTGGAATTCGATGAAGAGACAAGCGAAGTCATCGCACCTACTTTCCGTCATGACTTATTCCGCATCGCCGACCTTGCGGAAGAGGTTGCAAGATTCTACGGATATGATAACATTCCGACCACACTTCCAAGTGGAGAAGCTACAACAGGAAAATTATCATTCAAGTTAAGAGTAGAGCAGGTTGCACGTGATATCGCTGAGTTCTGCGGATTCAGCCAGGGAATGACATATTCATTCGAAAGCCCGAAGGTATTTGACAAGCTTCTAATTCCGGAAGATTCTGATCTTCGTAAGGCTATTCCGATCATGAACCCACTGGGAGAAGATTATAGTATCATGCGTACATCTTCTTTGAATGGTATGCTGACATCACTTGCAACAAACTATAACAGAAGAAATAAAGACGTAAAATTATACGAACTGGCTAACATTTATCTCCCAAAGGCACTTCCACTTACAGAACTGCCGGATGAAAGAGTACAGTTTACACTCGGTATGTATGGAGAAGGCGATTTCTTCACTATGAAGGGTGTCGTAGAAGAGTTCTTCGATAAAGTAGGACTTCATAAGAAAGAAAAATACGATCCGAATGCAGGAAAATCATTCCTTCACCCGGGACGTCAGGCAAACATCATTTATGATGGTGTAGTAGTCGGATATCTTGGAGAAGTACATCCGGAAGTTGCAGATAACTATGGAATCGGAACAAGAGCCTACATTGCAGTAATCGATATGCCAGAGATCGTAGCAAGAGCAACATTTGATCGTAAATATACAGGAATTGCAAAATTCCCTGCAGTGACACGTGACATCAGTATGGTAATGCCAAAAGAGATTCTGGTAGGACAGATTGAAGATGTGATCGAAAGCAAGGGCGGTGAATATCTGGAAAGCTATTCACTGTTCGATATTTACGAAGGTGCTCAGATTAAAACAGGATTCAAATCTGTTGCATATTCTATCGTATTCCGTGCAAAGGATAAGACTCTGGAAGATGCAGATGTATCTGCAGCTATGGACCGTATCTTAAAGGCACTCGAGGTATGGGAATCGAACTCCGTAAATAAAAAAACATTCATTCATATCAGATAAAAGCTCGGTAAAAAGAGCAAGAGGATTACGTATGAAGAAAAAACAGATCATAGGTCTGGTAGTAGCGGCAGCACTGTTCGTTGGAGTCAGTGCTGCCAGCGTATTTACCAATACAATTTCAAAAAATCTGCTTCAGAACAGTGCAGATGATATAATTAATCTCGGAGGTTCGTATCAGTTTAATCCACCGTCTGAAGATTATATTGCAATCGTAAGAGTAGAAGGTACGATCCAGGAACAGAGTGGAAGCAGTACACTGGAGGCATCCAGTGGATATCAGCATGATTCAACGATGAATTATATCGATGAATTGATGGATGATTCTAACAATAAAGGAATTCTTCTGTATGTAGATTCTCCGGGAGGAACTGTCTATGAATCCGAAGAACTGTATCAGAAACTGAAAGAATATAAAGAGACAACAAAACGTCCGATCTGGGATTATATGGCACATTATGCGGCATCCGGTGGATATATGGTGTCTATGGCATCGGATAAAATCTATGCAAATTCGAATACAACGACCGGTTCCATCGGTGTGATCATGTCAGGATATGATATGTCCGGGCTGTATAAAAAGCTTGGAATCCGTTATGTAAGTATCACGAGCGGAAAGAATAAGGACAGCAGCAAATTTACGGACGAGCAGATTGCTATTTATCAGGATCAGATCAATGAAGCTTATGAGAAATTCGTGAATATCGTGGCAGACGGCGTGATATGTCAGTGGAGGATGTAAAGAAACTGGCAGACGGAAGAACTTATACTGCAAAGCAGGCGAAGAACAACGGTCTGATCGATGAGATCAGTCTGTATCCGGATATGAAAGATGCAATGAGCAAAAAACTTGGAACATCTACATTTTATGAGATGGAATCAGATGAAGGACTTTTGCAGTCGCTGTTTTCCAAAGCAGAATCATTAGTTCCGAAGTCAGAAGCGCAGGTTCTGACGGAAACCGCCAAAAGTGTAGAAAGCGGGGTGCCGATGTACTATGCAGAACAGTTACGATAATCAGGAGAAGTTAGCCAGACAGAACAGTTGCTGTGCCAGTGGGAATCTGGAGTATGCAGGGTTCTGGGTGCGGATGGCGGCTTATATGATCGACAGTGTGGTAGTATTTGCAGGCCTCCTGATCGTGCGGCTGATATTTGCAGGTATCTCACTGGCTGGCGGTGGTGCGATAACGGGAACGGATATCCTGTTTCATTATTCGTTGAAAGATATCATACTGTATGCTCTGAAAGTGTTATATTTTATTGCATTTACCTATCTGACAGGAACGACACTTGGAAAGAAAGCGATGAATCTCCGGGTAGTTTCAAAAAATCCGGAAGAGAAGCTGACACTGTTCAATGTGGTGTACCGCGAGACGGTTGGAAGATTCTTATGTAGCCTTCCGGTGAATATCGGTTATATTGTTGCAGGAATTGATTCGGAAAAACGTGGATTTCATGACCTGCTTTGTGATACCAGAGTGGTCTATCAGAAGAAGATAAAAGCATGGATGGCGCAACCGGGAACAGTTGTACCAGAATGTGAAAAGCCAAATGTAGAAGAGCAGAAACCGCAGACATCAGAGGGTGAGCTGTCAAAAACGCAGGAAAATGTCCAAATGAAAGAGTCTGGGATACGGGAATTGAAAAAAACAGAAAATACACAGAGTTCTGTAGTTGAGAAACTGGGAAAACCAGTGTATAATGGCTATCGTCTGGTAGAAAATAAATCAGAAAAAGAAATAGCTTCAAATGCAACTGTAAATGAAAACATATCAGAAAAAGATACGTAAAGAATAAAAGGGAAAGGAATTCATAATTATGAAACGTCAGGATTTTTATTATGAATTGCCGGAAGAACTGATTGCACAGGATCCGCTTGAGGATCGTTCGAGCTCCAGACTTCTTGTCCTTGACAAGGAGACCGGGGCTTTTTCCCATCATGTATTTAAAGAAATCACAGAGTATCTGCATGAGGGAGACTGTCTGGTAATCAATGATACAAAGGTTATTCCGGCAAGACTGATTGGTTCCAAAGTAGAGACCAATGCCAAAATCGAAGTATTATTATTGAAGAGAAAAGAAAACAACGTATGGGAGACGCTGGTAAAACCAGGTAAGAAAGCAAAAGTCGGAGCAAAGATTAGTTTCGGTGATGGCCTTCTGATGGGAGAAGTCATTGATGTGGTAGAAGAAGGAAACCGTCTGATCAAATTCGATTTCGACGGAATTTTTGAAGAAATCTTAGACCAGCTTGGCCAGATGCCGCTGCCTCCATATATCACACACCAGCTGGAGGATAAGAACCGTTACCAGACGGTATATGCAACTCACACAGGTTCGGCAGCAGCACCGACGGCAGGACTGCATTTTACACCGGAACTTCTGGAAGAGATTAAGGCAAAAGGTGTGGATATTGCGAGAGTTACACTTCATGTGGGGCTTGGAACATTCCGTCCGGTAAAAGTGGATGAGATTACCGAGCATCATATGCATTCGGAATTCTTCATGATCGATGAAGAAGCGGCTGAGAAGATCAATCGTGCAAAAGAGACGGGACACCGTGTTATCTGCGTCGGAACGACAAGCTGCAGAACGGTAGAATCGGCAGCAGATGAGAATGGACATCTGGAAGCGAAGAGTGGATGGACACAGATATTCATCTATCCGGGCTATAAATTCAAAGTACTGGATTGTCTGATCACGAACTTCCATCTTCCAGAATCTACATTAATCATGCTGGTATCTGCGCTTGCAGGACGGGAGCACGTGCTTGCGGCTTATGAAGAGGCTGTGAAGGAGAGGTACCGGTTCTTTTCATTTGGGGATGCGATGTTTATTCAGTAGAGTTGCTATTTAATTTATCATGTCGGCTGTCACCGATCGGAATAAACTTACAAGGTCCTATCCTGTGCTGACTCCAACATGGGGAAATTCTAAAGCAAAAAAGTTGACCTAAAACGAGCTCACCAAAAATCCAAACTCGACTTTCGTCTCAGACAGTGGATTTTTGTGAGCAAACGGTCAACTTTTTACTTTAAGAATTACCAACCATGAGTCCGTATGCACAGAATAGGACCTTGTAAGTTTTATTCCTGCGG
>ENA-OQAA01000198-OQAA01000198.1-human-gut-metagenome-genome-assembly--contig:-NODE-198-length-43944-cov-6.665335_pt1 | contig 43944 bp, 50 predicted proteins | sample MGYA00242489_ERZ504515 | MGnify/ENA primary metagenome ERZ504515 (study PRJEB26092, sample SAMD00036237) | human gut metagenome | host: Homo sapiens | study: EMG produced TPA metagenomics assembly of... | reverse complement strand
TTCCCATTCCGAACAGAGAAGTTAAGCCTTGTCACGCCGATGGTACTGCGTCACAGTGGGAGAGTAGGTAGCTGCCGTTTTTGATTGAAGCCTCCGGACTTGAAGAAGTTCCGGAGGCTTTTTTTTGTATCCACGTGTGGCTCCGGACACTCATGCCTTGGAAAAAGGCGGGAAATAGAGCAGGCAGGTCTGAAGGCCCGCCTAACAGAGAAACGGAAGATGATTATAGCGCCTTTATGCAAGCTATCAGTTTGTCTACATCTTCTTCTTCTGTATCGAAAGAGGATTATACGTGTATATATAGTATATACTTATGATAATAAAACAGGTGAAATTTTGGAGCATAAATACCCTATTAATAGGCTTTGCAATGATTCTATCATTGAGCATATTTAACTAAAGAATGAGCATTATAATTTGGAATTAGAAAAGGAGTTAAAAAAGGAAATTTATTTCGTAATCTTTTTATGATTATCGAATATATTTACTATATTTGCTACGTGAATTTTGAATAATTCATGAGAGAAAACTTATAAAATAAAACTTCAGTATAAAAACACTTGAGTAATTTTTAGGTCTGTGTGAACAAATAAAACAATAGAATTGTTTCAATAATATAAACCGAGAATCTTGCGAAATCAGTAGTCAATGAAGCTTATTGTCAAAATAGGATTAATCGCCCTGCTTGTAATGCTGAACTATCAGGGAGTCGATGCGGATGTTGTATCTTCCGCCATTGACAGGTATGCTACTACTACGGAATCTCAAGAGAATACGCCGTCTGACCATGGTACATTGGAAACCATGTCTTTCACTACTTCTTTGCTGACAGGACAACAGCAGGTATTAACTAAATTAGTGCCTGACGATCTTCGTATCCGTAGAGCAGAGGAACTTCAACAGAACTTCTTAAAAATTCTCATAGGACGTTTTTCACTACGGGAGGAATTATTGGCTATTGACCGCGCCAAAATCTTTCCGTCTAATCCCATTCATTGTGTGTCTCCGGCATGTCATTATTTTGTGTTCACGCTGAGACGCATCTTGATTTAATTAATCGTTATAAATTTAGTTGTTTAACCTCCTCCGACGCCCTGCAGAGTGTCGGGGTTGGTCTCGAATTATCTTTTTTTAAACTATAACGATTAATTAAAACATATCATGGAAGCTATTCAAAATAAAACTACTAATAAGATTGTAGGTATTAAAAATGCAGGTTGGGTAATTATATGCTGCTTTATCATTGCAATTTGTATATATAACTTTTTACTGGGAAATCCAGCTAATTTTATGAACAATGACCCTAATAATCATCCGTTGCCGGGTAATTTCCTGGGAACTATTTATAAAGGGGGTATTGTGGTTCCTATTATTCAAACCTTGTTGCTCACTGTCATAGCATTGAGTATTGAACGTTATTTTGCTATCCGTTCGGCTTTTGGTAAAGGCTCGCTGGTGAAATTTGTCGCTAATATCAAATCGGCTTTGGCTACCGGAGATATGAAGAAAGCACAGGAACTTTGCGATAAACAAGGTGGCTCTGTCGCTAATGTTGTTACCTCTACTTTGAAAAAGTATGCTGAAGTTGAAAACGATGAGACTCTATCCAAAGACCAGAAAGTCTTGGCCATTCAAAAAGAATTGGAAGAAGCTACTGCACTGGAACTTCCTATGATGGAGCAGAATTTACCAATTATCGGTACTATTACTACACTGGGTACTGATGGGATTGCTTGGTACGGTAATCGGTATGATTCGTTCATTTGCAGCTTTGTCTGCTGGTGGTGGTACAGACTCAATGGCATTATCGCAAGGTATTTCCGAAGCGTTGATCAATACAGCATTTGGTATCTTGACAGGTGCATTGGCGGTTATTGCTTATAACTACTACACTAATAAGATTGATAAATTGACTTACAGCCTCGATGAAGTAGGTTTCTCTATTGTACAGACCTTTGCGGCTTCTCATAAATAATCGTGCCACCCCTTTAAAATGAACTACTATGGGTAGAGCAAAGATTAAAAAGAAAAGTACGTTCATAGATATGACAGCTATGAGTGACGTTACTGTATTGTTGCTTACCTTCTTTATGTTGACTTCAACATTTGTGAAGAAGGAACCGGTGCAGGTGTTTACTCCGGCCTCCGTTTCAGAAATCAAGATTCCGGAAACGAATATCCTTCAGATTTTGGTGGATCCGCAAGGGAAAATATTTATGAGCCTCGACAAACAGCCCGATATGAAGGCTGTATTGGAGAAGATGGGTGAGGAGTACGGAGTTGACTTTACTCCTGAGCAGGAAAAGAAATTTGTGACAGCTTCTACGTTTGGTGTTCCGATGAGAAGCATGCAGAAATTTTTGGATTTACCTACTGAACAGCAGGATAAACTGTTGAAAAATGAAGGTATTCCCTGTGACAGCACAGATAATCAGTTTAAATCGTGGGTACGTAATGCTCGTCAGGTGAATCCTGATTTACGCATTGCTATCAAAGCTGATGCGTCAACTCCCTACGCTGTGATTAAAAATGTAATGAGCTCACTTCAGGATCTCAGAGAGAATCGGTACAATCTGATTACTTCTCTGAAGACTACTTCTGATAAATAAAACTGAATAATTATGAGTGCTGAAGTACAAGAAAGCGGCAAAAAAGGAAAAGGATCCAAGCAAAAGAAAATGACTGTCCGCGTAGATTTTACACCTATGGTGGATATGAATATGTTGCTGATTACTTTTTTTTATGCTGTGTACCACGTTGAGCAAACCTCAGACGATGGAAATAAGTATGCCGAGCAATGACAAGAATATCACTGAAGAACAACAGAGTAAGGTGAAGGCTTCACAGGCAATAACTTTGCTGCTGGCAGGAGGAGATAAATTGTATTACTATGAAGGAGAACCTAACTATAAAGACTATACTTCGCTGAAGGAAACTTCGTATAATGCGGATGGTCTGCGTTCCATTCTTCTTAAAAAGAACTCGGTGGCAGTTCGTGAGGTAAACGAACTGAAAAAACAGAAAGCTGATTTAAAGATATCAGAGGAAGATTACACGAAGAAACTTTCTGAAATAAAAAGCGGAAAGGATACGCCGACTGTCATCATAAAGGCGACGGATGATTCTTCATATAAAAATCTGATTGATGCTCTGGATGAAATGCAAATATGCAATATAGGTAAGTATGTGATAACAGATATCGTTGATGCGGATCAGTTCTTGATCAAGAATTATGATACGAAAGGTGATCTGAGTAGAGATATCGTGGAATAGTAACACACTTTTAAAAGGAGGAAAAGAAAATGGCAAAAATAGATTTGACCTCACCCGAATGGTGTGAACTGGTATTCCAAGGTAAGAATAAGGCATACGGTGCCTATAAGATGCGGGCCAATTCACCGAAACGTCACACGTGGGCGATGGTGATTGTAGTGATAATTGCTGCCGTAGGATTCAGCATACCGACATTGGTAAAACTGGCTACTCCGAAGCAGAAAGAGGTAATGACGGAAGTGACTACATTGTCACAACTGGAAGAACCTGAAGTAAAACAGGAAGAGTTCAAGAAAGTGGAACCGGTGGCTCCCCCTCCCGCTCTGAAAAGCTCTATCAAATTTACGGCTCCTGTTATCAAAAAAGATGAGGAAGTGCGTGATGATGAAGAGATAAAGAGTCAGGAAGAATTGACTCAGACTAAGGTAGCTATCTCCATTGCCGATGTGAAAGGTAATGACGAATTGAACGGTAAGGATATTGCTGAACTGAAAGAAGTGATAACTAAAGCTCCCGAAGCAGAAGAAAAACCATATACTATGGTAGAACAGATGCCTCAGTTTCCAGGTGGTGATAGAGAATTGCTGTCTTTTATAGCAAAGAATCTGCGTTATCCTACCATTGCGCAAGAAAATGGAATACAGGGTAAAGTGTTTGTCCGTTTTGTAGTTTCGGCTACAGGAGATGTGAAGGATGTAAAGGTGATGCGTTCATTGGACCCGTACTGTGACAAGGAAGCAATCCGTGTAATCCAGTCATTGCCGAAGTGGATTCCGGGAAAACAGAACGGACGTAATGTTCCCGTGTACTATACCGTTCCTATAACTTTTAAGCTACAATAATATCTATATATGATGAAGCTGTATATTGCATTGTCGGTTGTTTTGCTGCTGTTGTTTTCGGGCTGTGGCAACAAACCCAAACCAGGGGAAGACGATACGTTGACTTCGGGCACAATTACGATAGCTGTGGACGAGACATTCCGTCCCATTGCGGAAGAAGAATTGCAGGTATTCCATGCATTAACGCCGGATGCTACCGTGCATCAGTATTGCAGTGAAGTGAAAGCCATGAAACTTTTGTTGGCGGACAGTGTACGTTTGGCTATAACCACGAGGCAACTGACTCGACAGGAAATGGCATTTTTCAATGACAAGAAATTCTTTCCTGTATCTGTAAAGATGGCAACGGATGGTTTAGCTTTGATAGTAAACAAGCAAAATGCAGATTCATTAATTACAGTTGAACAATTTAAGGAGATACTGACGGGAAAAATTACTGACTGGAAACAGTTGAATCCTGATTCCCGTCTAGGTGCGCTTCAACTGGTATTTGATAATCCCAATTCGAGTACTGTACATTATGTACTCGACTCGATCTGCGGTGGTAAGCCTCTATCGGAAGATTTGAAGGCACAAAAAACAAATCCGGAGGTGATTTCGTATGTGGCTAAAACCCCCGCAGCTTTAGGGGTTATCGGTGTCAACTGGATAGGTAATCCTGCGGATAGTACGCGACTCTCTTTTAATGACGCCATTCGGATAATGGCTGTCAGTCGTGCGGATTCGGCTACAGTGGAAAATAGTTTCAGGCCTTATCAAGCTTATCTGGCTTTAAATCAGTATCCATTAACCCGCAGTGTGTACATTTTACTTAATGATCCTAAAAGTGGCTTGCCTAGTGGTCTGACTTCATTTCTGACAGACTTCCGGGGGCAACGTATCATTCTGAAGTCAGGATTGGTGCCTGCAACAGCTCCTGTGCGGATTGTAGATGTAAAAGAGGAATATAAATGAACAAAAAAGAAGAACCATGAAGAAATTAGTATTAATCGTGATGAGCTTGTGCCTGGCTGTAACCATGTGGGGACAGAAATCGCCGGGTAGTGAATGGTCGCTACAGGTGAAGCAGGCTGCCACGATGATAAAGGAGGATCCAGCAAAAGCTTCTGAGGCTTTTGATGAATTATTGAAAGGTAAGAATAAGAAGAATGCCTTTTTGTTGGTAGAGATAGGCCGGGCTTATCTAGATCAAGGGAAAACGGCAGAAGCTGCCGAATATGCGCAACGCGCTAAAGATATAAACAGTAAATGTGCTGTGGCTTATCTACTGAGTGGTGATATAGCATTGAATTTGAATGATGTGAATAAAGCTAGCAGCGATTACAATCAGGCTATTTATTTGGATGAGGACTGTAGTGAAGCTTATTTTAAATATGCACAGGTATATAAAGGCGTAGACCCTCAACTGTCATTGGATATGTTGATGCGCTTACAGTCCAAAACTCCGGAGGATAATGCATCAGTAAGGAACTGGCGGATGTATATTATACTATGGGGCAATATGGTAAGGCAAAAGAAGCATACGAAAATTATCTGAAAGTAGGTACTCCCACTGAGCAGGACTATACCCGCTATGCCATGCTGTTATATCTGAATAAAGATTATGCACAGTCTTTGGATATGGTGAAGAAAGGTTTGGAACTTGCACCAGAAAATCATGTGCTGAAACGTCTGGCAATGTATGATTATTTAGAATTAAAAGACTATAAGACAGGATTGGAAGCTGCTGCTACATTCTTCGCTAATCCCGGTAATCCGGATTATGTATACTTGGACTATGTTTATTTCGCTCGTTTACTGGAAGCGGACAAGCAATACGAAGAAGCAGTGGTACAATTTAACAAAGCATTGTCTATGGATAAGTCCCATACGGAAATTTATAAAGATATCTCTGATGTGTACGAGAAGAAACGTGATTTTCCGAAAGCGATAGAAGCTTATAAGAATTATCTGGATGAAATGAAAAGCTCCCCGGATATTAGTGATCTCTTTTTATATGGTCGTTTGAACTATTATGCTGCTACCGATTCGGCTTATCAGGATAAACAACCGACATATTTGGCTGAAGCCGATACTATTTTTGCACAGGTGGCTGTTAAAGTTCCTGATAACTATTTGGGAAATTTTTGGCGTGCCCGTGTTAATTCTTTGCGTGATCCTGAAACCACTCAGGGACTGGCAAAGCCGTATTATGAGGCTGCACTGAGTATTCTGGAACAGAAGCCTGATGCTACTAAATCAGTATTGGTAGAATGTAACAGCTATTTGGGGTATTATTATTTTGTAAAAGAGGATTATAACCAGTCAAAACAGTATTGGAATAAAATATTGGAAATTGATCCTGAGAACGAAACTGCTACTAAGGCACTAGGAGGAATTAAATAGTCCTTCTTTTTTTCATTTATCATTTGGGTTGAGCGGACAGTACTTAGTTGCTGCCCGCTTAATTTGTTTAGAGATTAACGAAAGTTAAACATTGGCTATACTTCTTGTTTATTCAAATAAACTATATATATTTGTAGTATACTAATGAACTAGTACACTAAATAACTAATAAAAACATAAACACAATGATGATTGAAATAAAGAACTTATCTTTCAGTTATGGAAAGAAAAAACAGAGTGTCTTTAATGACTTCTCGTTGACGCTGGATAAAGGTTCAGTTTACGGTCTTTTAGGAAAGAACGGTACAGGTAAATCTACTTTGCTCTATTTAATGACAGGTCTGCTTCGTCCTCAGGCCGGACAGGTACTTTACAAAGGGGTAGATGTTTCCATGCGCTATCCCCTGACTTTGCAGGATATGTTTCTAGTGCCTGAAGAGTTTGCTTTGCCATCAGTCAGTTTGAAACGATACTTAAAACTGAACACACCGTTCTATCCGAATTTTAGCAATGAGCTTTTGAATGCCTGCCTTCATGATTTTGATATGAATGAAGATATTCATTTGGGTGAACTTTCGATGGGGCAGAAGAAGAAAGTATTTATGTGCTTTGCATTAGCTACCAATACCTCTTTATTGGTTATGGACGAACCTAGCAATGGATTGGATATTCCTTCTAAAAGTCAGTTTCGTAAAGTAATCGCTTCGGGCATGACCGATGAAAAAGCAGTCATCATCTCTACGCACCAGGTGAGAGATATTGACAGCCTGCTGGATCATGTGGTTATTATTGATGGAACCCGCGTATTATTGAATGAATCGGTAAAGACGATCTGTGAGAAACTTTATTTTGTAGAGCAAGGAATGAATGAATCGACGGATACAGCATTGTATGTTCAGCCGTCCGTCCAGGGAAACAGCGTAATTTTTCCGAATACGTATAATGAGGAAACGAATCTGAACCTGGAAGTATTATTTAACGCTATGCTGACAGAGAGAGAAAAAATGCAATTTCTGTTTAACAAGTAATACAAACACACTATGGATACGAATAAATTCTTTAGCTTTTCGCGTATTGCAATGGTAATGAAACGCGAGATTATGGAAAATTGGAAAACAAATCTTTATCGTCTGATCGGAATTTATGCTGCATTTGCATTGGTAATGGTGCTCACAATGTCGAAACAGGTGACGTATAGTGATTCTCAAATGGCTTTTCAGCATTATTGTTCTAATATAATGGGAACCTTTGCTTTTATCATCGGTATTTTTGGCATTGTCTATGCTGCTAACATTATGGAAAATATGATTACAAAAGAAAAACGTATCGCTTTTTTGATGCTTCCGGCAACTATGATAGAGAAATTTGTAGCACGATTCTTGATTGTTACGGTAGGATTGGCTGCGGCTGTCTTTGTTGCGGCGTCATTGGCGGAAATTACCCGTTATCTGTTACTTCCTTTATTTAATGTGCCTGAAACATTCCATCAATCTGTTTTGTATAACCTTCTTTCTATGGCTTCGGTAGATGGTGAGCAGATATATAGGGGATCAGGCTATGCTATGAATATGCCGTACCAGAATTGGTTGGGTGAATTGTGCGGATGGGCTTTCCTGTTATGGTCACATTCATTGTATATTCTAGGGGGAAATTATTGGTATAAGAAACCTTTTTTCAAGACATTGGGTGCTTTGATGCTTATTTCTATTCTGTTTTCTGTTTTATCGGTGCACATTCTTTCATGGATAGGAGATGACAATATGCGCAGTTTTTCTGAGTGGCTGGAAACTAATTTCCAGTGGATGACATTAAACAAGTTACTTTCGTTAGGAGTAGCGTTTTTCAGTGCATTCACTATGTTTAACTGGTGGCTGAGTTACCAGCTTTTTACCCGTTCGCAAGTTGTTAAACCTAAATTCCGTTTGCTATGAAATTTAAAGAAAGTAAATCCATTTACTTGCAGATAGCCGACCGGATAAATGATGAAATCCTGCAAGGACAATATGCCGAGGAAGGGCGTATTCCGTCTGTCAGAGAATACGCCGCCACGGTGGAGGTGAATGCAAATACAGTGGTCCGTACGTATGATTACCTTCAAGGACAAGAGATTATTTATAATAAACGCGGTATCGGTTATTTTGTATCGGCAGGGGCTAAAGACCGGATTATCACTTTGCGTAAAGATATGTTTCTGCATGAAGAATTGCCGGAGTTTTTCAGACAAGTGAGTGCATTGGATATTCCCATAAAGGAAATAGAGAAGATGTACAAGGAATATCTGACCCAACAATAACACAACACATATATGGAACAATGCAGACATGGCATCGGTTGAATAAAGAAATCCCGGCAGAGTGGCGCTCGTCGGGATTTCTTGTATTTGTTCACTTGTTTGCTATAAAAATAGTAGTCCAGTATAACCATTCGGTTGCAGCTCGAAGGATATCGGGGTTGATGGATCGGATATTATCTTTAGGATGATGGTAATAGCCACCTCCTAATGCCCATAAATCAATGCATGGATAACCGGCTTTCATAAAAACAGCACCATCTGTACGAGGACGAGTCAGGAAATGAGTTTCATTAGTGAACAGACGTCGATGCACATACATAGCATTGGCTTTTTGGGACAGTTTGGCCAATTCGGGGTATTTATAGTGGTAGTTCGCCCCTAACATCTGGCCTACACCCACCTGCTCCAGATTCAGGATTGCTATTACTTTATCCTTTGGTACAAGAGGATGATTAGTATAATAAGTGCTACCGGTGAGTCCGGCTTCCTCGCCGTCCACACTCATGAAAATGATGCTGCGTTTGGGTTTTATCTTTGATTTTGCCAGTGCTTCGGCTACTCCCAGCATGGCGGCGGAGGAAGAATTGTTGTCATTCGCTCCTTCAATAAGGAAAGGAATCATTCCCAAGTGGTCCAGATGGGCGGAAATGATTACATATTCATTGCACAGTATAGGGTCACTGCCTTTGATCATACCCAAAATATTTTTTCCAGTAGCATTGGGATTATAGGTAGCATTCATTTTGATGTGGGCTCTTTTTCCGGTATGGAAAGAGGCAGGCTTCTGAGTCTTATAAATCTGTCGGATAGTCTCTTTATAAGTCTTGCCTGTTCCCCTGAAAATATCATTAACCACAGTGTCTGTAACATGACAATAGACAAATCCTGGATTATAGGGGGCATTTGGACCGGGAACCCATTTGTATAACAAGCCTGCCGCACCATGGGTTACGGCATTGTTCAGCTTGGTTTGGTGCAAAGTATGTTTGTACCACATGGTCAGTGAATCGGGGTTACGGCTTATATTGGGTGTTTCTCCCTCCACCAGCACAATCTTGCCTTTTACATCTATATCTTTGTAATCATCATATGCTAATTCGGGTGCTGTAACGCCAAATCCGGCGTATACCACATCGGCTGTCACTTCCCCGTCACTGGTCATTCCTCCGGCAAACCAACCATCTGCCCAAGGATATGTCTTAGAGATCCATACAGTTTTTTTCTTGCCTTGGGTGACAGGAAATAGGATATCCATAGTGCTTCCCGGTTGTATTTCCACACAAGGGTGGGGGAATAGCTGTATGTAGGAACCATTCTCACCACCGGGTATCAGTTCCCACTCTTTAAAATATCCTTTTACGATATCTACAGCTTTAGCCATTCCGGGCGAACCTGCGAGTCGTCCCTCCAAGGCTGGGTCTGAAAGTTGCTTTACATAACCGAAAATCTTTTCGGTAGTGATGTTATGATGCATGGCATCAAGGTACATTTCTTCATCAGTCATGGTGGCTGTTCTTTTTTGGGCGGATGAGGACAGAGAGCCCAATGCTAGAATTGCAGATAACAGAAGGATTCCTTTTTTCATGTTGTTCTATTGATTTAAGATTTGGTTCTAAAGATAAAAAGAAAAGATCAGATTCCTGTTTATCTTCTGGTAAAAATCTTAAGTTCATATTTCTTGATATAAATCAAACCGTTGCATCGTGAAAAGTCCGTACCTTTGCACCCCGAAAATCAAAGATGATAAGTGGACGTAATTCAAGAACCGAGGAGCATACGAAAGAACCTAGCCAGACTGGCGGTTCCTATTTTCATTGAAACATTACTGATTATGATGCTGGGTGCAGTGGATACCGTGATGCTGAGTCAGTATTCAGACAATAGTGTGGCTGCTGTAGGGGTGGTCAACCAGCTCATTATGTTTGCTTTCCTGATATTTGAGGTGATCAATATAGGAACTTCCGTACTCTGTTCGCAATATTTGGGAGCAAGAATGCACAAGAATATGGTGCAGGTGGTGGGAGTATCATTGATACTCAATCTGGCGTTCGGTTTATTCGTTAGTGCCATTTTACACTATGGAGCCACTTTCCTGTTGTCCATGATGGGGCTTCGTTCCGAACTGATGGAATATGGAGTGAGTTACATGGAGATAGTAGGGGCATTCGCTTTTTTTCAAGCCATATCTCTGACTATTTCTGCCTCTTTGCGCAGTGCCAATAAAGCAGTTTATCCCATGATGGTAACGGTAGTTGTAAATATTCTGAATATCATTGGTAACTATTCGCTGATTTTTGGTAAGTTCGGTATGCCGGCTTTGGGAGTGGAAGGTGCTGCTATTTCTACTGCATTTGCCCGAGGGGTATCTATGGTGATACTTTTTGTGATTCTTTTCCGTAAACATATTCCCAGATTTCCGTTATCCTATTTTCGCCCCTTCCCGTTTGTCGAGCTGAAAAACCTGTTGAAAATCGGAGTCCCTTCGGCCGGAGAAAATATGTCCTACAGTTTCTCTCAGGTAGTATTGACCTATTTTATTAATATGTTGGGGAATGAAGCGCTGGCTACTCGTACCTATGTGGTGAATATAGTGATGTTCGTTTATTTGTTTGCTATTGCCATGGCACAAGGCGGAGCCATCTGTATTGGTCATTTGGTAGGTGAGAGGAAACTTCATGCAGCTTATCTGTTGGGCAAATATGTGATGCGTATTTCTATTTTGGTTTCTTTAGTTTTATCCTGTATCTGGGCTTTGATGGGGCATACTTTGTTTAGCTGGCTGACGGATAATCCGGAAATTATCCGTTTGGGTACTATTATCCTGTTTATTGATGTGATTTTGGAAGTGGGCCGGGCTATTAATATTTATGCGACGAATGCTTTACGTGCAACGGGTGATGTGAATTATCCGTTTTATGTAGGATTTGTTGTTCAGTGGAGTGTTGCCGTAGGTTGTGGTTTCTTGTTCGGTATTCATTGGGGATGGGGGCTGGTAGGTATGTGGTGTGCATTTGTGTTGGATGAAAATCTTCGTGGTATTATCTTTGTACAGCGTTGGAATAGTCTGAAATGGACTAAAAAGGGATTTGTGAAATAAATCTTCATTTTCGCAAACTTTATGCATCTTCAGACCGTTAAACTCAAGAAAAAGAATTAATTTTGCAGTCTGATAATTATCAAAGAATATAATATGGAGCTCGATTTACTCACGGCAATATCACCTATTGACGGTCGATACAGAGGAAAAGCGGGAGCTTTGGCCTCTTATTTTTCTGAATTTGCACTCATCAAGTACCGTGTGCAGGTAGAAATTGAATACTTTATCACTCTGTGTGAACTACCGTTGCCACAGCTGAAAGACTTTGATCATGCACGTTTTGATGCATTGCGCGCTATTTATAAGAACTTTTCAGAGGCTGACGCACAGCGTATTAAAGAGATAGAAAGTGTAACAAACCACGATGTAAAGGCTGTAGAATATTTCATCAAAGAAGAATTCGATAAGTTGGGCGGAATGGAGGAATGCAAAGAATTTATTCATTTCGGATTGACATCACAGGACATAAACAATACCTCTGTACCTTTGTCTATAAAGGAGGCATTGGAACAAGTATACTATCCGCAAATTGAAGAGCTGATTGCCCAGTTGACTACATACGCTGAAGAATGGGCAAATATCCCTATGTTGGCAAAAACACATGGACAGCCTGCTTCTCCGACTCGCTTGGGTAAAGAAATCATGGTTTTCGTTTATCGTCTGAATCGTCAGCTGGCTGTATTGAAAGCTTGTCCTGTCACAGCTAAATTCGGTGGTGCGACGGGTAACTACAATGCGCATCATGTAGCTTATCCCGAATATGACTGGAAAGAATTCGGTAATAAGTTTGTAGCAGGAAAGCTGGGATTGGAACGTGAGGAATATACTACTCAGATCTCTAATTATGATAATCTGGGAGCCATTTTTGATGCGATGAAACGCATCAATACCATTATGATTGACATGAACCGCGACTTCTGGCAGTACATCTCTATGGAATATTTCAAGCAGAAGATTAAAGCGGGTGAAGTAGGTTCCAGTGCCATGCCGCATAAGGTGAATCCTATTGATTTCGAAAATGCTGAAGGTAATCTAGGTATGGCAAATGCTATTTTGGAACACCTTTCTTCTAAGTTGCCTGTTTCCCGCTTGCAACGTGACTTGACAGACTCTACTGTGTTGCGTAACGTCGGTGTACCTTTCGGTCACATTGTGATTGCTATCCAAAGTTCGTTGAAAGGTCTGCGCAAACTGTTGCTGAATGAGAAAGCAATCTATGCCGACTTGGATAATTGTTGGAGTGTGGTGGCGGAAGCTATCCAGACAATTCTGCGCCGCGAAGCCTATCCTCATCCGTATGAGCATTGAAAGCTTTGACCCGTACAAACCAGGCTATCACAGAAGAGTCTATTAAAGAATTTATAGAAACACTAAATGTAAGCGAAGACATTAAAAAGGAACTGCGGGTAATTACACCGCATAATTATACAGGTATTTAAAAAATAGTTAGTTAGATTTTAATCCAAAAAGCCCGAGAGGCGTTATACATTAATTAAAAAATAAAAGGAAAACCATGAGTACAGAAAATGAAAGCAGACAAGAAGGTGCTGCAAATGAAGAAAACCAGAATGTAAGCCGTGATGGTGGTTATAAGTCTTATAACAGAGACAGTAATTACAACAGATACAACAACGACGGCGAACAGCGTCCTTATCGTCCTCGTACGAACAGCTATAATCGCGAAGGTGGAGACCGTCCCTACCGTTCTTCTTATAACAACGGTGACCGTCCTTCCTATAATCGCTATAACAATAACGGAGACCGTCCGCAACGTCCCCGCTTTAATCCTAACAGTGAGGATGGAGGAGACCAACGTTCATACCGTCCTCGTACAAATTATAATCGTGAAGGTGGCGAGCAGCGTCCGTATACTCCGCGCCCTCGTTTTAATAATAGTGAGGAAGGTGGTGAGCGTCAATATCGTCCCCGCACAAACTATAATCGCGAAGGGGGTGAGCAGCGTCCTTATACTCCGCGTCCCCGTTTTAACAGCGGTGAAGGGGGTGAGCAGCGTTCTTACACTCCGCGTCCTCGTACCGGCGGTTATAATCAAGGCGGTGACCGTCCTTATCGTCCTCGTACCGGCGGTTATAATCAAGGCGGCGACCGTCCTTATCGTCCTCGTACCGGTGGTTATAATCAAGGTGGTGGATACAATCGTCCCTATCGTCCCCGTACGGCTGATTATAACCCGAATGCAAAGTATAGTCTGAAGAAACAGATTGAATATAAAGATATATTGACCGATCCAAATGAGCCGATTCGTCTGAACAAATTCTTGGCTAATGCAGGTATATGTTCCCGTCGTGAGGCTGATGAGTTTATTACAGCAGGTGTAGTCAGTGTAAATGGTGAAGTGGTAACCGAATTAGGTACTAAAATCAAGCGTACTGACGAAGTGAAGTTCCATGACGAACCGGTAAGTATTGAACGCAAAACTTATATTTTGTTGAATAAACCGAAGGATTGTGTGACTACTTCTGATGATCCTCAGGAACGTAAGACTGTAATGGATTTTGTGAAAGGTGCTTGTAAGGAGCGTATTTATCCTGTTGGGCGTTTAGATCGTAATACTACCGGTGTGTTATTGTTAACTAACGATGGTGATTTGGCTTCCAAGCTGACTCATCCTAAGTATTTGAAGAAGAAGATTTATCATGTATATTGTGATAAGAATGTAACCAAGGCAGATCTTGACCAAATTGCAGCAGGTGTGACATTGGATGATGGAGAGATTCATGCAGATGCCATCAGCTATGCATCGGAAACAGACAAATCACAAGTCGGTATTGAAATCCATTCCGGAAAGAACCGTATTGTGCGTCGTATTTTTGAATCCTTGGGATATAAGGTGATCAAGCTGGACCGCGTTTATTTTGCTGGTCTGACTAAAAAAAGGTTTGCGCCGCGGTGACTGGCGTTACCTGACTGAACAAGAAGTGAACATGCTCCGCATGGGCTCATTTGAATAATAAACAATAAAGAGACAAAACAATGGAAAAAATTAGTAGAACAAAGATTGTTGACCTGCTGAAGTGCCGTGATTTTGGTGCGATGGTCAATGTAAAAGGTTGGGTTCGTACCCGCCGCGGTAGCAAACAGGTAAATTTTATCGCCCTGAATGACGGTTCTACAATAAATAATGTGCAGATTGTTGTTGATTTGGCAAACTTTGACGAAGAAATGTTGAAGCAGATCACCACCGGTGCATGTATCAGTGTGAACGGTGAGTTGACCGAATCCATTGGCTCTGGTCAGGCAGCCGAAGTTCAAGCGCGTGGAATCGAAGTATTAGGTACTTGTGATAACACTTATCCGTTACAGAAGAAAGGTCATACGATGGAGTTTCTTCGTGAGATCGCTCACTTGCGTCCCCGCACCAATACATTTGGAGCTGTATTCCGCATCCGCCACAACATGGCTATCGCTATCCATAAGTTCTTCCATGAACGTGGTTTTTTCTATTTTCATACACCTATTATCACAGCGTCTGATTGTGAAGGTGCGGGACAGATGTTCCAAGTTACTACCAAGAACCTTTATGATTTGAAGAAGGATGAAAACGGAGCGATTATTTATGATGATGATTTCTTTGGCAAACAAGCCAGTTTGACGGTATCTGGACAGTTGGAAGGTGAATTGGCTGCTACTGCTTTGGGGGCTATTTATACATTTGGTCCTACATTCCGTGCGGAGAATTCTAATACGCCGCGTCACTTGGCCGAGTTTTGGATGATTGAACCTGAGGTTGCGTTCAATGATATTACTGATAATATGGATTTGGCCGAAGACTTTATTAAATATTGTGTACAGTGGGCGCTTGACAACTGCTATGATGATGTGAAGTTTTTGAACGACATGTTCGATAAGGGATTGATAGAACGTTTGCAGGGCGTGCTGAAGGAGGAATTTGTCCGTCTGCCTTATACGGAAGGTATCAAGATACTGGAGGAAGCTGTAGCAAAAGGTCATAAATTTGAATTCCCGGTATATTGGGGAGTAGACTTAGCCTCTGAACACGAACGTTATTTGGTGGAAGAGCACTTTAAACGTCCTGTAATCCTGACAGATTATCCGAAAGAAATCAAGGCATTCTATATGAAGCAGAATGAGGATGGCAAGACTGTCCGTGCAATGGATGTCTTATTTCCGAAGATTGGCGAGATAATAGGTGGTTCTGAACGTGAGGCTGATTATGACAAACTGATGACCCGTATCCAGGAATTGGAAATTCCGATGAAGGATATGTGGTGGTATCTGGATACCCGTAAGTTTGGTTCATGTCCTCATTCTGGTTTTGGACTTGGTTTTGAGCGGCTGTTGCTGTTTGTTACCGGTATGACCAATATTCGTGATGTGATACCTTTCCCACGTACTCCGCGTAATGCTGAATTCTAATTGTTGGAAATAATAATTCAAAAAATCCTGCCCTATAACATAGAGCAGGATTTTTTTTTGTATTTAACTGTAAAAAAGTTATTTAAAAAGCAGGAAGTTTGAAAAATTTTTCTAATTTTGTATATCCACATTACGCAATTTGTTAACTAAATATATACAACTATGAAACGGAAAAAATTATTCCTACTGATGATAGCATTCTTGCTTATCGGTACTTCGCGTGTAGTGGGACAGGAAAAATCGGATGTAACCCCTGTCAACTTGAAAGGAATTTGGCAGATGTGCTTTTATGTATCAGGGACTCCTCAGGTACCGGGTGAGTTGAAACCAAGTAATTCTTTTAAAATTTTGTCTGATGACGGCAAGTTTACCAATATGACCATGATTCCTAATCATGGAGCTATTATTATTGGTTCCGGTACCTATCGGCAGACTGCTCCTAATGCTTATACAGAGCATGTGGAGAAAAACTTGCATCTTCCACAATTGGTAGGTGTGGATAATATTTTGGAATTTGAGATGAAGGGGGGAGATGTCATGGTGCTGAAGTTTTTTGTGAAAACGGATAAGGATGGAAATGAAATCAATTCCTGGTATTATGAAACTTGGAAACGAGTGAAAATGCCTCCTGTTTATCCAAAGGATTTGGTCAGATAAGTTTGAATCTTTGTTTATAAACAAAGAATAGTCATTTTTCGGGCTACGCTTTCATTTTTTGAAAGTGTGGCCCTATTTATTTTATACATGATATTTGTCTGACGAAACAAGTGTACTTGCTATTATGGTGGGATATGTGTCCTATTTATATGATTACTTGTTTGGATACTTAAATGAAAGATGCTTATGTACTAATTTTCTTCAATAAAATGATGTAATGAGTAACTGCTACCTGTTTGCAGGTTGCTTAAATATAAGGTAAAACTCCTGTAATCTCTTCTTAATTTGCACAGAATTTCAAAAAATGTGCTATTCTTCATCACTTTTATGCCTTTTCAAGAACAAAGATTGGAAATAATCGTTAACTTTGTCGCCAATAACAGAAATAGAAAAGGAGATTAATGTCTAAACTTTATATAATAGCGGGGTGTAACGGAGCCGGTAAAACGACCGCTTCGTACACGGTATTACCCGAAATTTTAGAGTGCCGCGAATTTGTCAATGCCGATGAAATCGCTAAGGGACTTTCTCCTTTTAACCCCTCAAGTGTGGCTATCGAAGCCGGGCGACTGATGCTGAAACGTATCGGAGAGTTACTGTCGGCCGGAGTCAGCTTTTCTGTTGAAACCACATTGTCCACCCGTTCTTATATCAATCTTATCCAGCAGGCACAAAATCAAGGATATAGTGTCAGCCTTATTTATTTTTGGCTGAATTCGCCTGAATTGGCTATAGAGCGAGTGAAACAGCGTGTTGCCAATGGAGGGCATGATGTGCCTGCTCCCATTATCCGTCGTCGTTATCGTTCGGGGTTGGAAAACTTTTTCCGTATTTATATGCCTTGCGTGGATTATTGGATGCTTGCGGACAATAGCTGCACACCGCGTGTTATTGTGGCGGACGCTTCCGTTTGGGAGATGAGGCCCATATCTATAATCAAGAACTTTTTACTAAAATCAGAAGTTATGTCAACTGAAGAAGAATATAAGGAATTAAGTGCGAAGTTGCGTTATGGTTTAGAACTAGCGGAACAGCGGTTGATAGAGGAAACTGCACGGCGCGAAGGGACATTGTGTTATGGTCGTCCCGATGGAAAAGTAGTCCGGATCTCAGCAACTGAACTTTTAAAGCTTCGTCAGTCCAGTGGAAACAATGCGGCATCTGTGGCTGTGTGTACTTGCTCTGAGATGGAGAGTGGCTGGAATCGTTGAAAATAGAATGAATAACTGTATATGTATAGGGAAGAATCAAAATCTCTTCCCTATGTTTTTTAGTCCGTTATTCAGAGCCTAGATGTGGTTATATCAGCCTTTTGTATGCGAATAGCAAGAGGAAAAAATATCTTAATTTGTTTGTCAGTTCAAAGAAAAGCCGTACCTTTGCAAGCCGATTATTATCAAAAGTTTATAAAGGATTAATTCTTAGCGTGTTAATAGTTCTTTGTCCGGGAACGGTTAGAAACGCTGAGAAGAATTGTTTTTTAGTAGTTAACATTTAAAAAAGAATTTAAGAGTGGATACTTTAAGTTACAAGACCATTTCTGCAAACAAAGAAACAGCTCATAAAGAATGGGTTGTTGTCGACGCAACCGATCAGGTCGTAGGCCGTCTCGGTTCGAAAGTTGCGAAACTGTTGAGAGGAAAGTACAAACCAGACTTTACCCCTCATGCTGACTGCGGTGATAATGTTATTATCATTAATGCAGACAAAGTGAAATTTACCGGAAACAAGTGGAACGACAAGGTTTACTTGCGCTATACAGGTTATCCCGGTGGTCAGAGAGAAATGACTCCTGCTCAGTTGATGAAGAAACCTAACGGTGAAGAAAAACTGTTGAAGAGAGTAGTAAAGGGTATGCTTCCTAAAAATCGTCTGGGAGCACAGTTGCTGGGCAATTTGTATGTTTACGCTGGTAGTGAACACAAACATGAGGCTCAGACTCCGAAATCAATTGATATAAACTCACTTAAATAATAAAGAATGGAAGTAGTAAATGCATTAGGCAGACGTAAACGCGCCGTCGCACGCGTGTTCGTAAGCGAAGGTACAGGAAAGATTACTATTAACAAGAGAGACCTTGCACAGTACTTTCCATCAACTATTCTTCAGTATGTAGTAAAACAGCCTTTGAACAAGCTAGAGGCTGCTGAAAAATATGATATCAAAGTAAATCTTTACGGTGGTGGTTTTACAGGACAGTCACAGGCTTTGCGTCTGGCTATCGCTCGTGCGCTGGTTAAAATCAACCCTGAAGATAAAACGGCTCTTCGTTCAGAAGGCTTCATGACACGTGACTCTCGTTCTGTAGAACGTAAGAAACCGGGTCAGCCCAAAGCACGTCGTAGATTCCAGTTCAGTAAACGTTAATATCCGGTTTTACTTGGAACTGGTTAAGAAGCGTTTAGTATCTAAACCAGCGGGACTCTACTTGGTAGCGGACTACCCGATGGTTGGTTGAGATAAACAAAAAAGAAAGTAAACGATTTAAAGAATAACAAAATGTCTAGAACTAATTTCGATACATTATTGGAAGCCGGTTGCCACTTCGGACACCTTAAGAGAAAGTGGAATCCTCAATGGCTCCTTATATTTTCATGGAACGCAATGGTATCCATATCATTGACCTCCATAAAACAGTTGCTAAAGTAGATGAAGCTGCTGATGCACTGAAACAAATCGCAAAATCAGGTAAGAAAGTCCTGTTTGTTGCTACTAAGAAACAAGCTAAACAAGTAGTAGCTGAGAAAGCTGCTTCTGTAAATATGCCTTATGTAATAGAGCGTTGGCCGGGTGGTATGTTGACTAACTTCCCGACTATCCGTAAGGCTGTGAAGAAAATGGCTACTATCGATAAGTTGACCAACGATGGTACTTATTCAAACCTTTCTAAGAGAGAAGTCCTGCAAATTTCTCGTCAGCGTGCTAAATTGGAAAAGAACTTAGGTTCTATTGCTGATTTGACTCGTTTGCCGTCAGCACTGTTCGTTGTCGATGTGTTGAAAGAAAACATTGCAGTTCGTGAAGCTAACCGCTTGGGTATCCCTGTATTTGCTATCGTTGATACAAATTCAGATCCTTCAAACGTAGACTTCGTGATTCCTGCAAACGATGATGCTACTAAGTCTGTAGAAGTGATCTTGGATGCTTGTTGTGGCGCTATCGCTGAAGGTTTGGAAGAAAGAAAAGCTGAAAAAGTAGATATGGAAGCTGCCGGTGAAAATGCTCCTAAGGGTGCTGGTAAGAAGAAAAATACCAAGGCTCGTATGGATAAAGCCGAAGAAGAAGCTATCAATGCTGCTAAGGCTGCCGCTTTCTTGAAAGAAGACGAAGAAGCTTAATAGTATAAATTGAGAGTTGAGAATTGAAAATTGGGAAAGGGGCAGATTATGCTGTTAATTCTCAATTCTCAATTTTCAATTCTCAATTCTGTTTTAAAGATATTACTAACAATTAAAAAATAAAGGAATATTATGGCTGTAACTATGGCTGAAATAACCAAGCTTCGTAAGATTAGTGGAGCTGGTATGATGGATTGCAAGAACGCCTTGACTGAAGCAAACGGCGATATCGATAAAGCGATGGAAATTATTCGTAAAAAAGGACAGGCTGTTGCTGCAAAACGTTCTGACCGTGAAGCATCTGAAGGTTGTGTGCTGGCAAAAAAGGATGGCGAATTTGCTGCTATCATCGCTTTGAAATGCGAAACCGACTTCGTTGCTAAAAACGCTGATTTCATAGCTTTGACTCAAGCTATTCTGGATGCTGCTGTTGCCAACAGGTGTAAGACTTTGGAAGAAGTAAAGGCTTTGCCTATGGGTAACGGTACTGTACAAGATGCAGTAACAGACCGTAGTGGTATCACTGGTGAAAAAATGGAATTGGATGGTTACAATGTGGTTGAAGGTGCTTATACTTCTATTTATAACCACCAGGGAAATAACCAGCTTTGTACTATTGTTGCAATGAATAAAGAAGCTGAAGCTGCCGCTCACGGAGTTGCTATGCAGATTGCTGCTATGAATCCTATTGCAATTGATGAAGCCGGTGTTCCTGAATCTGTAAAAGAAGCTGAAATACAGGTAGCTATTGACAAGACTAAGAAAGAACAAGTAGACAAGGCTGTTGAAGTTGCCTTGAAGAAGGCTGGTATCAACCCTGCACACGTAGACAGCGAAGAACATATGGAAAGTAACAAGGCTAAGGCTGGATCACTGACGAAGATATTGCCAAAGCTAAAGAAATCATTGCTACTGTTTCTGCTGAAAAGCTGCTAACTTGCCACAACAGATGATTGAAAACATTGCTAAAGGTCGTCTGGGCAAGTTCTTGAAGGAAGTTTGCTTGCTGAACCAAGAGGATATCATGGATGGTAAGAAGACTGTAAGAGAAGTGTTGAAGGAAGCTGATCCTGAATTGCAGATCGTTGCTTTCAAACGTTTCACTTTACGTGCTGAATAAGATTTCCGCAATTATAGAAGGGGGACTGTGTGACAACAGTCCCTTTCTTTTTTCCGGCTATTTGGTCTGGGTATATCCTTCAGCTTTCAACAACTCGATGACCCGTTGCTTGAACTCTCCTTGAATAAGGATCTCCCCGTCTTTTGCTGAACCGCCTACCCCACATTTGCTTTTCAATAATCTACCCAACTCTTTCAGGTCATTTTCTGTTCCGATGAACCCGTTGATTAATGTCACGGTTTTGCCACTCCGTCCTTTTTTTTCTATATTGACACGGAGCTTTTGTTGTTTTTTATCTAATGTTTTAGTCTCTTCCTTTTCAACGTTTTCATACTTGAAATCAGGATTTGTGGAATAAACCACATTCAGACGTTCTTTCCAATCGTTATTTTTCATGTGAATTTTGCTTAAATGAATACTCAAAGATAAGACTTTTTTTATACTCTATCCGTCAATGTAACAAATAAAAGTGTACTTTTGCAAATTACCTAATGATAATACCTAAAGAAAAAGATGGATATACGTATGCATAAATTCTCGGATAAAGTGCCTGAGCCGACTTTGCGCAGACTTCCGTGGTATCTTTCGAATGTGAAACTGATGAAAGAACAGGGAGAAACGTACGTGTCTTCTACCCAAATATCCAAGCAAATCAATGTGGATGCTTCCCAAATAGCGAAAGATCTTTCTTATGTAAATATATCCGGCCGTACACGTGTGGGATATGAGATTGATGCGTTGATAGAGGTGCTGGAGCGTTTCTTGGGATTTACCAAGATGCATAAAGCTTTTTTGTTTGGTGTTGGTAGTTTGGGAGGTGCTTTGTTGCGCGACTCGGGCCTGCATCATTTTGGATTAGAGATAGTAGGTGCGTTTGATATTAACCCCGAACTGGTGGGAAAGGAAATAAATGGAATTCCTATTTATCATTCGGATGAATTTGAGGTAAAAATGAAATCCTGTGATGTCAATATCGGGGTGTTGACTGTGCCTATTAATATAGCACAGGAGATAACAGATAAGATGATAGCGGGTGGCATTAAGGCAGTTTGGAACTTTACACCGTTCCGTATTCGTGTACCGGAAAATATTGTGGTGCAGAATACATCACTTTATGCCCATCTGGCTGTAATGTTTAACAGATTAAATGTAATTCAAGAATAATAACATGAAGATTATAGCCGTAGGAATGAACTACGTTGCACATTGCCACGAGTTGCATGCTGATGAGAATTTGCCGGAAGAACCGGTTATTTTTATGAAACCGGATTCGGCTCTGCTGAAAGACAGCAAGCCGTTTTTTATTCCTGATTTTTCTCAGCAGGTGGATTATGAGACAGAATTGGTAGTACGTATTAATCGTTTGGGAAAGAATATTGCTCCGCGTTTTGCCAGTCGGTATTATGATGCGGTGACGGTAGGAATAGATTTTACGGCACGTGACCTTCAGCGGCAGTTTCGGGAGGAAGGTAAGCCTTGGGAGCTGTGTAAAGGGTTTGATAGCTCGGCTGCCATAGGTGATTTTGTGCCGGTAGACAGATTTAAGGATATACAGAATTTGAACTTTCATTTGGATATAGATGGAAAAACGGTGCAGAGAGGTAACACTGCAGATATGTTGTTTAAGGTGGATGAGATAATCGCATACGTTAGCCGGTTTTTTACATTAAAGATTGGGGATTTGCTTTATACAGGGACTCCCGTGGGAGTAGGGCCAGTCAGTATAGGACAGCATTTGCAGGGGTATTTGGAAGGTGAAAAATTATTAGATTTTTATGTAAGATGAAAATAAGAGTAGGATTTGGATTTGATGTGCACCAACTGGTAAGCGGTCGTGAATTATGGCTTGGAGGAATAAAATTTGAACATGAATTGGGGCTATTGGGACACTCGGATGCCGATGTATTGATTCATGCTATTTGTGACGCTTTGCTGGGAGCGGCCAATATGCGTGATATAGGTTATCATTTTCCTGATACTGCAGGCGAATTCAAGAATATTGATAGCAAGATTTTATTGGCTGAAACGGTGGACCTGATTGCTGCAAAAGGGTATAAAGTAGGTAACGTGGACGCAACGATTTGCGCTGAACGTCCTAAATTGAAGGCGCGGATTCCGGAAATGCAGTTGGTGCTTGCTCATTTGATGAGGATTGATGTGGATGATGTTTCCGTAAAGGCTACCACTACAGAGAAGCTGGGATTCACGGCAGGGAGGAAGGTATTTCTGCTTACGCCACTGTATTAATAGAGAAAGCGGAATGATTTGTTGTGCTTTATTCTATAATCTTCTGGCAAGATTTTGCCAGAAGATTATAGAATAAGGCCGAATGCTAGTAATACTCCGAATAGTAGCATATTACGGGAGGTTTCTCCCAATATGCTGTTTAATTCTTTTCCCTTTTTGATTTTTACCATTCTTTGCCATGCCATGAAGTGAGGTAACAGATAAAGTTGGGGTAATAATGCAGCCCAAATGTGTCCGGTCGGAATAAACAATAAACAAAGCCATGCGGCAGCCAATCCCAAAAATAGGTATAATTGTTGCCCTGCATTGGCTCCCCAGCGTACTACGATTGTTTTCTTTCCGCTTTTTGCATCTTGATCGCGGTCACGGTAATTATTCACCATCAACAAGGTATCTATAATCAGTCCGCAAGCTAGAGAGGCGAGTGTTACATTCCAAGTCCAGCTACGACACATCACATAGTAAGTGCAGCCTACCGGTACAAACCCGAAAAAGACAATGACAAGTATGTCTCCCCATCCGTGATAAGCTAGCGGATAAGGTCCTGCTGTATAAAGAAAAGCGAATAAAATACATAAAATTCCCACTGGAATCATTTCAATCCCTCCATAAGCTAATAGGCATAACCCTGCTAAACAAGCTGTCGCTGTGGTCAGGGCGATTCCTTTCCTCATGGCGTTCAGTGTGATCCATCCTTGTGCGCAGGCACGTTCAGGACCCAAGCGGTCTTCACGGTCACTGCCTTTCAGATAATCAAAGTAATCATTAATGAAGTTGGCATCTATCTGCATCAGAAAAGCGAAGAGAAAGCAAAGCAATGCTGGTGTCATTTGGAAGCAGCTGTCTGCATAGGCCAAGGCACATCCCAGTAAAACCGGAGTGGCGGCTCCTGCCAATGTTTTAGGACGGGCGGCTAGAAGCCATGCTTTTATTGAGTTAACTTGAACAATTTCCATTTCTATTTATAATTAAGGTTGTGCAAAGATAAAACAATTAATTCTGTATCTTTGTCTCCAAATAGAAAGGATTATGAAGAAACAGTTTCTTTTTTTACTTTTAGCGGTTATTTTTTTGTCTTCTTGCGCCACAGCTACTTTGTCCGAGTTTCCGGGAGTAGGACGTGTGAAGCAATATGATTTTTATAGTTATGATATTCCACCCGCTTTTGATGGTTTTCGGATAGGATTTGCTTCGGATTTTCATTATGAGAGTCGTTTTAAGAGGAGTGAATTGAACAGTGCGGTACGAGCATTAAAATCAATGCATGCCGATGTTCTGTTGTTGGGTGGAGATTATCGTAGCAAGAAAGGTGGAAATCTAGACACTTTGTTCACCGCCTTGAGCAGAGTTTATACACCTTACGGAACATTTGCTGTGATGGGGAATCATGATTATGGTTATTGTTATTCCGAAGTGGTGGAGGCCATGCAAAAGAATCATGTGCGGTTGATGGAACATAAAAGCTATAAGTTGATGAAAGATGGTCAGCATATTATAGTAAGCGGTGTACGCAATCCGTTTGATTTAAAAAGGAATGGTGACTCTCCATCCCAGCATTTTCCAGCGGATGATTTTATTATATTGCTCACGCATACTCCCGACTATGCAGAAGATACAGATGTATCGAATGCCAATTTGGTGTTAGCGGGGCATACTCATGGCGGGCAGGTGAGCTTGTTTAAAAAATATTCTCCGGTAAAGCACTCCATTTATGGAACCGTTTTCTGACTGGTTGGAAAGAGAATAGTAAAGGTACTCCGATTATTATTACCAATGGATTGGGTACTTCGCGCGTTGACGTCCGCTTATTTACTCCCAGCGAAGTTGTTCTGGTAGTCTTGCATCGTGTTGAAAAGCAGAAAGAATAGACTGTTTGTCCGTTAATAACGTACAGGGTGTCCATAATCGGACACCCTTTTTATGTTTACTTATTGATACTTAGTGGATTAATTTCGTGGCATGTGCTTTGCACTTTATAAAGTGAAGCGGCTCAAGAAAAAAAACGGATCATGTTGCAACGTTTTTAGAGTCATTTGCGTCTTATAAATAGAGACACAAATAAACCCGAATTATAAACATTAAAAATAAGACATTATGAAAACTACAATGATCACTAAAGCCATGATGGCAGTTCTTTTTGCAATGACAAGTGTATTAACGCTGAATGCAGTCGAGCCTGTGAAGATTACAAATGAAGAGGTGGAAAATGGTCGGGTGTCGGCTAAGGTCGTTTATGAACAAGAGGGTACTTTCCTTACTCCGGAGTATCGTTTTGAGTTCAGATACAACGATAAGGGACAAATTATAGAGAAGAAAAGTATGAAATGGAATGGCACGACTTGGATAAATTATTATTGTATGGAAGTTACGTACACAGACACAGAAGCGCATATTGATTATTCTTTGTGGAACAAGAATAAAAAAGCGTTTATCCCTACGCAGAAATATGTATATACGTTAGATGAAGCTGGGAAGTTTTTGGCGTGGCACTCATATAAAAAAGATGCGACAGGCTGGGAGTTGGACGGATTAATAAATAATGAAGTACTGCTGGCAAAGCGTTAATGGAGTGCGTCCTTTGAATTTTAGATTAAATAATTGATGTGTTTTTCCCCGGGAAATTTGGATTGTGTCCTCCCGGGGATTTTTATTTTTTTAGCCGTTCATATACTGCCGGATGCAGGAAATATCGTATATCTCGTCCTTCCGCTAGTGCCTGTCTGATAAAAGTAGAACTGATTTCCAATAACGGAGTATCTGCTAATTGCACGGAAGGAGGAAGAGTTGTTGGATCAATAGTGAAATTCGGACGGGGATAGATCATTACATGATGATTCTTTAAAATTTCCTTTGCTTTGTACCAACGGGGGAATAGAAGCCAGTTGTCCGCCCCAATGATAAGAGTAAATTCTCGGTTGGGATAGGCTTTGTGTAAAGCGTCCAATGTGTGTATAGTATAGGAAGGACGAGGAAGGTAGAACTCGAAATCGGAAGCTCGGAATTTGGGATAATCCGCAATGGCCAGTTTTACCAGTTCCAATCGCAGATTATCATCCCATAAATCCGTTTGTTGCTTTAATGGATTGTGAGGAGAGACGAGAAACCATATTTCATCCAATCCATTATATTCACATAAATAATTAGCAAGTGCCAGATGACCAATGTGAATAGGATTGAATGAGCCGCCGAAAATACCAGTCTTTATCTTACTCTTTTCCATTTATTGTAATTCCATACTTGTCCCACAGTGACAATACCCATTGCTATGGCAATAATGTATTGCTCCATTGCCATTGCAATGATGCCCACAGCCAAAGCTATAAAACCAATGAGGATACAAAGTATCGACATTCTTTGGGCCAGTTTTTTCGGATCTTTGATCATCGTCTTATTTTTCAATAAAATTTTTAATAACTTTCAGTGCTTCCGCTTTTGCTTTCTCCAAATCGTCATTTACTATCACGGTGTCGAATTTATCGGCGAACCCCAATTCAAATTCTGCTTTTGCGATTCGGCTTTCAATTACTTCGGGGGCATCAGTACCACGGCCTTTCAGGCGTTTACGGAGTTCTTTTACACTGGGTGGTTGAATGAAAACAGACAATGCGCGGCTGCCATAATATTTTTTGATATTACATCCGCCTACTACATCTACGTCAAAAATCACATTTTGTCCGGCTTCCAATTGTTTTTCCACTTGTGCTTTCAAGGTTCCGTAGAAACGGTTTTCGTATACTTCTTCGTATTCCAGAAATTCATCATTGGCAATGCGTTGTTTGAATTCCTCAGGAGATAGGAAGAAATATTCCACACCATGCCGTTCTTTTCCGCGAGGAGGGCGGCTGGTGGCAGAAATAGAGAAAGACAGGTTCAGGTTTTGTGTCAGCAGATAGTTGATAATGGTTGATTTGCCCGAACCTGAGGGGGCTGAAAAAATGATAAGTTTTCCTGTTGCCATATCTTGATTCTTTGCTTATGAGAATGGGGTCCGGTATATGAACCGGTTACATTACATTTAATACCTGTTCTTTGATTTGTTCCAGTTCGTCCTTCATCTGCACTACGATGTTTTGCATCTCGGCATGATTGGATTTGCTGCCGGTCGTATTGATTTCGCGTCCCATCTCCTGTGCTATGAAACCAAGTTTTTTCCCTTGCCCATGACCGCCTGCCATGGTTTCACGGAAATATCTCAAGTGATTGCTCAGTCGTTGTTTTTCTTCGTTAATATCTAATTTTTCAATGTAATAAATCAATTCTTGTTCCAAGCGGTTTTTATCATAATCCACACTGATGGTCTTTTCCAAAGCATCTGTAATGCGTTCACGTATCTTGGCTACACGTTCTGTTTCGTAGGGCTCGATGGACTTTAACAAACTCTCGATGTTATCAATCTTTTCGTTGAATTTCTTTTCCAAAGCGGTTCCTTCCTGTTTGCGGAAATCTACCAAATGGTTGATAGCCTCTTCCACTACCTGGCGGACTACCTCCCATTCTTCTTCCGAAAGTTCTTGTACATCGGCCTTGGTTAGTACGTCGGGCATTCGTAGAAGGGTTGCAAACCAATCTTCGGGCATTGGTATATGGGTCATTTCGGAAATAGATTTTATCTGATTGTAGTAGTTTTCTACAAGGGCGGCGTTAATGGGAGTGGCTGTATCCGAAACGTCTTTCTCTATCCACAGGCTGAAATCAACTTTACCGCGTTCCAATGATTTGGAAATCATATTGCGGATTTCCATTTCTTTTTCACGGTATAAAGGAGCGATCCGTGTAGACAAGTCCATTGCTTTACTATTTAAAGACTTGATCTCTACGTTAATTTTTTTTTCTCCGAATATAGCGGTTGCTTTACCGTATCCGGTCATTGACTGTATCATAACTAATATGTTTTTTTGCAAAAGTAATCTTTTTATGGAAATGAAGTATAAATAAAAGTGTATATTTGCAGATTATATTATATAAGTAGAGCATTATGTCGTGTATTTTGCATATTGAAACTTCAACAGAGGCCTGCTCTGTTGCCGTCAGTGAGGATGGATTGGCGGTGTTCTCCAAAGAGGATTTGAAAGGACCTTCACACGCCGTGCAGCTGGGCGTATTTGTAGATGAGGCTTTGTCGTTTGTCGACAGTCATGGTATGCCGTTGGATGCAGTGGCTGTGAGTTGCGGGCCCGGCTCGTACACAGGGTTGCGTATTGGTGTCTCTATGGCGAAGGGTATTTGCTATGGACGTAATTTGCCACTTATCGGTCTGCCGACATTGGAGGTATTGTGTGTGCCGGTGTTGTTACATCACGATTTGCCTGAGGATGCCTTGCTCTGTCCTATGATAGATGCACGTCGCATGGAAGTCTATGCAGCTGTTTATGACCGCGCATTGAGCGTAAAAAGGGAAATAGCTGCCGATATTGTTGATGAGCATTCCTATTTGGAGTTTCTGAATGAACATCCGGTCTATTTTTTTGGTAACGGTGCAGCCAAATGCCGTGGGCAGATTACTCATCCCAATGCTCATTTTATTGATGACATCCGTCCGTTAGGTAAATGGATGTTTCCATTGGCAGAAAAGGAAATGGTAAGACAGAACTTTAAGGATGTGGCTTATTTTGAGCCTTTCTATTTGAAAGAGTTTGTAGCTTCCAAACCCAAAAAGCTTTTGTAACAGCCGATGAACAAATTAGTGCATAAATCATAAATTTTAAATATATGGAGTATAATACTCAACAACGAACTTTACCCCTTCCTGAATATGGCAGAAGTGTGCAGAACATGGTAGATCACGCCTTGACCATCGAGGACAGAGCTGAGCGCCAACGTTGTGCGAACACGATTATCAACATTATGGGCGGTATGTTTCCGCATTTGCGGGATGTGCCGATTTCAAACATAAATTATGGGATCATTTGGCTATTATGGCCGATTTTAAGCTGGATATTGATTATCCGTATGAAATTGTGAAGAAAGAAAGCCTGGAGGTGAAACCCGATATGTTGCCTTATCCGCATAATGGAATCCGTTATCGTCATTATGGACGTATTTTGGAGAACATGATTAAAAAGGCAGTGGACTATCCGGAAGGTGAGGAGAAAAAGCAGCTGATCAGCCTGATTGCAAACCACATGAAGAAATGCTTCCTGAACTGGAACAAAGACGGGGTGGAGGATCAGAAAATCTTGGATGATCTTCGCGATTACTCTAAGGGAGTGATTAATCTGACCCCTGAAGACTTGCATTTGAATGAGCAGCAACGTGTTTATGTTCCACGCAGGCCACAACAGAATAACAATCAGCGCAGACCGCAACAAAACAACAATCAAAGAAAGAAATATTAATTCCTAAAAAATGATACCATGGCTTCGTTTGTAATTGAAGGAGGACATAAATTGCACGGCGAAATACACCCGCAAGGTGCTAAAAATGAAGTGTTACAGATCCTTTGTGCCACTCTGTTGACCTCGGAAGAAGTGACAGTAACTAATATTCCGGACATTCTGGATGTGAACAACCTGATTCAGTTGTTACGTGATATGGGCGTCAAGGTATCAAAAACAGGAATTGATTCGTATACATTTAAAGCTGACACTGTGGATTTGAACTACTTGGAGAGTGATGAATTCTTAAAGAAATGTTCCAGTCTGCGTGGATCAGTCATGTTGGTTGGTCCGTTGGTTGCCCGTTTTGGAAGGGCTTTGATTTCAAAGCCGGGCGGTGACAAGATTGGCCGTCGGCGTTTGGACACTCACTTTATCGGTATTCAGAAGTTGGGAGCCTGTTTTAATTATGATGAGGAACGAAGTGTTTTCAGTATTTGCGCAAAGCATTTGGAAGGTACTTATATGTTGCTGGATGAAGCTTCGGTTACCGGTACGGCTAATATTGTGATGGCTTCTGTCCTGGCGAAGGGCAAAACGACCATTTATAACGCAGCTTGTGAACCTTATCTGCAGCAACTTTGTCGTATGTTGAACAGCATGGGGGCGAAGATTTCCGGTATTGCATCTAATTTGCTGACTATTGAAGGAGTGGAAAGTCTGCATGGCTGTACTCATCGGGTGTTGCCTGATATGATTGAAGTAGGTAGTTTTATCGGAATGGCAGCTATGACAGGAAGTGAGCTTACCATTAAGAATGTATCACATGAAAATTTGGGCATTATTCCAGAAAGTTTTCGTCGTTTAGGTATTAGAGTGGAACAGCGGGGGGATGATCTATTTATCCCCGAGCAGGAACATTATCAGATAGAATCGTTTATTGATGGCTCTATTATGACCATAGCAGATGCTCCCTGGCCGGGGTTGACTCCCGACCTGCTCAGTGTGGTACTGGTGGTGGCTACACAGGCGAAAGGCAGTGTACTGATTCATCAGAAAATGTTTGAAAGCCGCCTGTTCTTTGTGGACAAGCTCATAGATATGGGAGCACAGATTATATTATGTGACCCTCATCGTGCCGTTGTAATAGGGCATGACCGTAATTTCCAGCTTCGTGCCGGAAATATGACTTCACCCGATATTCGTGCCGGTATCGCTTTGCTGATAGCGGCAATGAGTGCCGACGGTACCAGTCGCATACACAATATAGAGCAGATAGACCGGGGATATCAGAATATAGACCAGCGTTTGAATGCGCTTGGCGCACGTATTACTAGAATTTAGAGAAATCAATCATGATTAAAAAAGATGAAGTTTTCAAGATTGGTATATTCAACAAGCCGCATGGAGTAAAAGGAGAAATCTCATTCACTTTTACGGATGATATTTTTGACCGTGTGGAATGTGAGTATTTGGTCTGTTTGTTAGACGGTATCTTCGTGCCTTTCTTTATTGAAGAGTATCGTTTTCGTTCAGATACCACTGCTTTAGTCAAACTGGAAGGGGTGGATACCTCGGAAAAGGCCCGTATGTTTACGAATGTAGAGGTTTATTTCCCGAAGAAATATGTCGGTGAGGAGGAAGATTCGGATGATATACCTACTTGGAACTATTTTATTGGTTTTAAGGTAGAAGATGTGAATCATGGTGAGTTGGGTGAGATTGTGGCGGTGGATGACAGTACGATGAATGTCCTTTTTGCCATTGAGAAAGGTGGTGAGGAACTTTTGCTGCCTGCCCACGAGGAATTTATCACCAAATTGGATAAGAAAAAGCGTTTGCTGACGGTCGAAGTACCTGATGGCTTGATATAAATATAGAAGGTGCGCACGATGAAGAAAAAAGGAAGGAAAGCATTTTGGCATAATTTCAAGTTTAAGTATAAACTGACCATTACCAATGAAAATACGTTGGAGGAGATTGTGGGACTACACGTTTCCAAACTCAATGGTGTGTCTGTATTGCTGTCTGCCGTAACGGTAATTTTCCTGATTTCGGCAACTATCATTGTTTTTACTCCTTTACGTAATTATTTGCCGGGATATATGAACAGTGAGGTACGTGCGCAGGTGGTGACCAATGCCTTGCGGGCCGATTCATTGCAACAAGTGGTGACGAGGCAGAATATGTATATCATGAATATTCAGGATATATTTAGCGGGAAAGTAAAAGCTGATACAGTCCAATCTATCGACTCTCTGACCATTCTTCGTTCTGATTCTTTGATGGAACGTACCAGGCAGGAAGAAGAGTTTCGCAAGCAATATGAAGAATCAGAACGATATAATCTGACGGCTGTTGATGATAATAATGCCGCTTCCGGATTGATTTTTTATCGTCCTACACGTGGCATGATGTCTTCTAATTTTGACTTGGAGAACAGGCATTACGGAGTGGATATTGCCGCTAATCCAAATGAAAGTGTGTTGGCAACATTGGATGGAACAGTGATTTTGTCTACTTATACAGCAGAAACCGGTTATGTTATTCAGATACAGCACGGACAGGATTTTGTGTCGGTATATAAACATTGTGGTTCGTTATTAAAGAAAGAAGGCGATCCGGTGAAAGGTGGTGAAGCTATTGCATTGGTAGGAAATACCGGTGAAAAAACTACCGGACCGCATCTGCATTTCGAATTGTGGCACAAGGGACGTGCGATTGATCCCTCAAAATACATTGTATTTTAACAACATTATGAAAAAACAAATAGCGATATTAGGTTCTACCGGCTCTATCGGTACACAGGCTTTACAGGTAATAGAGGAACATCCTGATTTATATGAGGCCTATGCGCTGACAGCCAATAACAGGGTCGATTTATTGATAGAACAAGCCCGTAAGTTCATGCCCGAGGCGGTAGTGATAGCCAATGAGGAAAAATACCTTCAATTGAAAGAGGCGTTGAGTGATCTGCCTATCAAAGTATATGCAGGAGCGGATGCGCTCTCTCAAATTGTGGAATCACAGCCTATTGACATTGTACTGGCTTCTATGGTAGGTTATGCCGGATTGCGTCCTACTATAAATGCGATAAAGGCAGGTAAAGCTATTGCTTTGGCTAATAAAGAAACGCTGGTTGTGGCCGGAGAGTTGATTAATGCACTGGCAAATCAGTACCATACATCTGTACTTCCCGTGGATTCGGAACATTCGGCTATCTTCCAGTGCCTGGAAATAAATAACCGGTTGGAGAAAGTGATCTTGACAGCTTCAGGAGGGCCGTTTCGTACTTATACTATGGAGCAGTTGCAAACAGTGACCAAAGCACAAGCTTTGAAGCACCCCAATTGGGAGATGGGAGCGAAGATAACCATTGATTCGGCTTCCATGATGAACAAGGGGTTTGAAGTGATTGAGGCTAAATGGTTATTCGGAATGCGTCCGGAGCAAATTGAAGTGGTAGTTCATCCACAATCTGTCATTCATTCTATGGTGCAGTTTGAGGATGGGGCCGTGAAAGCGCAATTGGGCATGCCCGATATGCGTTTGCCTATTCAATATGCTTTTTCGTATCCGGAGCGTGTGAAATCTTCTTTCGAACGGTTGGATTTTGCCCGTATAACAGACCTGACTTTTGAACAGCCTGATACTAAACGTTTTCGTAATTTGGCATTGGCATACGAGGCTTTGTATCGGGCTGGAAATATGCCCTGTATAGTGAATGCAGCTAATGAAGTGGTGGTGGATGCTTTCCTGAAAGACAAAATATCTTTCCTGGGTATGAGTGATGTCATAGAACGGACTATGGGTAAAGTTGCTTATATCAAGGAACCGACTTATGAAGACTATGTGGCTACTGATACTGAGGCACGTCGGGTAGCGTTATCCCTTTTGTCATCTTAAATGGTAGTTGACAGAGAATTATGTTAATTATAAATTATAAAATAGTAAATAGCTAGATGGAAACATTTTTGATTCGTGCCCTTCAATTGATAATGAGCCTTTCATTATTGGTCATTATTCATGAGGGAGGACATTTTCTTTTTTCACGTCTTTTTAAAGTAAGAGTAGAGAAGTTCTACATATTTTTTGATCCGTGGTTTTCTTTGTTCAAATTCAAACCGAAGAACAGTGATACGGAATATGGTATTGGCTGGGTGCCTTTGGGGGGATATGTGAAAATTTCGGGTATGATAGACGAGTCTATGGATACCGAGCAGATGAAACAGCCTGCTAAACCATGGGAATTTCGTTCAAAACCGGCTTGGCAGCGTCTGCTTATCATGGTGGGTGGTGTCTTGATGAATTTCTTGCTGGCTATCTTCATCTATTCCATGATTTTATTCCATTGGGGAGATTCTTTTGTGTTGCTGCAAGACATGACTCATGGTATGAAATTTAATGAGCGTGCTCGGGAAATAGGCTTCCGTGACGGTGATATTCTCCTTCGCGCAGATGAAAAACCATTGGAGCGTTTCGGGATGGATATGCTTCGTGATATTGCTGAGGCACGTACAGTGACTGTATCGCGCGATGGAAAGGAAACCGAAGTATATATGCCTGAGATCAGCTTGTTGGATATAGCAAAGGATGATCCGATGTTTGTTACGGCGTTAGTTCCTAATGTTGTTGACTCGGTGATACCGGGCGGTGGCTTGGATAAGGCCGGTATACAGAAGGGAGATAGTTTGATTGCGGTCAACGGTGAAATGTTGAACTCATGGAATGCATTGGTGGAAAAACTAGATAATATGCAGGCTGATGCGGAAACTACCGGAGATAAAGGAGTTGCTATGCAAATGGTTTATTCTCGTGGAGGATTGCGTGATACGGTTACCGTGCATACGGACTCACTGTTTAGAGTGGGGGCAACATTTCTTTCATTGGCCGATTATAAAGAAACTACCCGTGAATATGGATTCTTTGAATCTTTTCCTGCAGGGGTACAATTAGGAGTAAATACATTAAAAGGATATGTGAACGATATGAAATATGTGTTCACCAAAGAAGGAGCCAAGAGTGTAGGTGGTTTTGGAACGATAGGAAGTATTTTTCCGAAAGTATGGGATTGGCATCGTTTTTGGGAAATGACTGCTTTTCTGTCAATCATCCTTGCGTTTATGAATATTCTGCCTATTCCGGCATTGGATGGCGGACATGTATTATTCCTGCTTTATGAAATCATTGCCCGTCGTAAGCCGAGTGACAAATTTATGGAATATGCGCAGATGGTAGGTATGTTTCTATTGTTTGCCTTGCTCATTTGGGCGAACTTTAATGATATCATGCGATTCTTGTTCTAAGTTTGCATGACAGAAAAGGACACGGCATTTTTATAACAATGCCGATAGGCACGGATTTCCGCAAAGATTGAATCAATCATCTTTGCGGAAATCTGCGTTTTTTATATTGTTTTTTCTCCCGTGGTGAAAAAAAGACATAAAAAAAGAGCGAAAGTTCTTATCAAACCCGCTCACATCCTGAAGAACCCCCCTCCATAATGGGGTTCTTTTCATCTTTCTCGTCTCAGTTGCGTTATCCTCTCTCTTGTACCTAAAAAAACAACTCTTTTAATACCTATAAAACTAATTTCCTGAAAACTTTCTTTTTCTAATTACCTTAAATCTTGCTGCTAATACCTTTCTAAATCAATCTTTCTTTACCTAAATCTAATACCTTAAATTAAAATCTTTACCTTAATACTTAATACCTAATTTTGTTCTTTTCTTTATTAACTTAATATTTGGTTTCACAACCACATTGCAAAGGTACGGCTTTTCTTGATATTAGCAAGTAAATAGATGCTGAAAAACATAAAAAAGGGTGAATTCATGATATATATCAAGAAAACACCCTTTTTTTATTTCTTTTAGCGTTATCGCACACGGATGATGCGTTGGTTACTGCTTCCCCTAAATTCCAAGTAAGGAGAGTACAAATCCGGCTCGAATCGTCCGTCTACTATAACATCCACATAATCCAGTACCGGTTTTAACATTTCATCGTTTTGTATTTGTTCAAATGTATATCCTGTATAACACCAGATGTTTTGTCCGGTAGCTTCTTTGATCTGTTTGACTAGAGCCAGGAATTCTTGAGGATGATAAAGTGGATCTCCACCGGAAAAGGTGATTCCGTCCAATAATGGATTAGCATTTATTTCGCAGATAATTTTTTCTATTTTTTCCGGTGTGAGCGGAGTACCTGCCGATGGGTTCCAGGATTCGGGATTCTGGCAACCGCGACAATGGTGACGGCATCCGGCTAGATAGATAGAATAGCGGATGCCTTCACCGTCGACTATTGTTTCAGGATAGGTAAATAACAAGTTCATGCTGATTATCCATGCTTTACCCGGTCACGCTCTTCGGCACGCTTGGCTGAATTCCAAGTGCTGAGGTCGCCTGTCAAATACCCGGTAATGCGACGCATTCGCATTATATTCTCGCTCTGGCAAACAGGGCACTTGTCGTAAATGACCCCTTTGTAACCGCAAGCCTGACAAGTATCAACAGGATGATTGATGGAACCGTATCCAATGCCTTCGTCATGCATTACTTTTACAATCTTGGCTATGGCTTTTACATTTTTCTGAGCTTCTCCGTCCAGTTCTACGTAAGTGATATGTCCTCCGCGGGTAATGGCGTGGAAAGGAGCTTCCCGTTTTATCTTCTCGGTGATGGTGATGGGCTCTTTTACATCTACGTGGAAAGAGTTTACATAATAGTCATTATCCGTCACGCCGGGAATGATGCCGTATTTGCGGCGGTCCATACGGGTGAATCGTCCGGAAAGTCCTTCGGCAGGCGTGGCAAGTACGGAGAAATTCAACTGATATTTCTGTTTGTATTCGTCTGCCACTTTATTCATTTCCGTAACGGCTTCGAATAATGTATCCCATGCTTTCTGGCTATGTGCGTGACCTTCTCCATAAAGAGCCATCATGGCATTGTGCCCGCCGATAAAGCCTATCCCCAATGTGCCTTGACGCAATACATCCCCCACCTGGTCGTTGGGCGAAAGTTTTCCTCCGCCTTTCCACACATCATTCCCCATCATGAACGGAACTGGCGTGCCAAGGCTGTACGTTGATACTGGTAGCGTGCATACAATTGTTCGGCGATTAGTTCGGACAAAGCATGTACACTTTCTATGAATATTTCTTTTGCTTTTCTTTCTATGGCCTCTTTTTTGCCTGATTCTTCCAGACTTTCTGCCTTGATGCGTGCTTCGATGGCCAGCCGGGGCATATTCATAGTGGTGAATGACAGGTTGCCACGTCCTAATGAACTTTTTTCACCCGCTATATTTTCGTATACGCGGGTACGGCATCCCATAGTTGCCAGTTCATAGCGGTAACGTTTAGGGTCCTTGATATCCCATTTCTCATTTTTGTTATAAGGAGTATCCAAAAACATAAAATTAGGGAACAAGGCTTTTGCGGTGGTACGGCAAGCTTTCAGAAACAAGTCGAAATTGGGAGCTTGGAATTCCATGTTGCCTTCCAGTGCCGCTTCGAAATTTTCCATGGCTTTCTTATAGTCCTCTTCGGAATAAGATACTCCGTCTTTAACCTTGAATATCTGTATGGGGAAGACTGGTACTTCGCCACGGGTACCCAGGCCTTCGATGGTAGCTTTCAGCAGTTCCTCTATGACCATGCGGCCTTCGGGAGAAGTGTCTGTTCCATAATTGATGGAACTGAATACGACTTGATTTCCCCCTCGCGAATGCATGGTGTTCAGGTTGTGGATGAATCCTTCCATTGCCTGATGTGTATCTTTGCGCGTCATGGCGTATGCTTTCTCTTCAATTTTCTTGAGAGCCTCTGTTCCGGGTTCTTTTCCTTCTACTTCTATATAAAACTCGGTTAAAGTTTTCAGATGTTTGCGAAATGTCTTCCGTACCCCTTCCGCCATAAAGAAGTCGAAGGCGGGGATAGCCTGTCCGCCATGTTGCTCGTTCTGGTTTGTCTGGAATATGATGGTGGCCAGAGTGGCATAACTTTGAATGGACTGTGGAGTACGGATACTTCCGTTTTTAGTGCGGAAGCCGCGTTCGAACAAGTCATCCAGGTCATATTGGATACAAGTGGTAGTCTTGGTGGGATAGTAATCCAAATCATGTATATGTATGTCGCCCAACTGATGCGCTTCGGCATATTTTTTAGGCAACAAATATTTATAGGTATAGTCTTTAGTAACTTCTGAGGCAAAAGTCATCATCTGTCCGGCGGGAGTATGGCTGGACATGTTGGCATTACTCAGGTTGACATCATTTTTGTCGATGGCTACAATGCCGTCCATGATGTGCTTCATTTGCGTTTTACGGTCGCGTTCCGTATTCCGCCATTCGCGATAAATAATGTATTTCTTAGCCACTTCGGGACGTACTTTCATCAGTTCCTTTTCTACCAGATCCTGAATCTCTTCCACACTGATGGTTGGAGATACAAAATTGCTGATAACCCGCATGGTAATTTCAGCAATCAGTTTGTCTTCATTGTCAATTCCGGAGGCATGGAATGCCTTGCCGATTGCATTTTTAATTTTACTGATGGAAAAGTCTTCCCGCTTTCCATCACGCTTAATAATACAAATCTCAGCGTAATTCATTGTTGGAAAAATTAATTGTTAATTTAAAAAACTTGGCTGTCCTTCCAGGCAGGTTTTCTGACTTATCTCTCCCTTAAAACGCCTTCCCGCAAATAGTTTTGTAGTGGCATATTGTTTCAGTTCAACGAGAATTACAGCAGCGGGTACTGTTGCTGATTTTCACGGCATTCCCTCTTAGAAGGGGTTAACTTCACCTTGTCGGACGGCTACAAAGGTATAACATTTTGGGAAACTTTCTGTTTAAAAAATAAATAAAAGTTTTCCAAAACGGATAACTTATTGAAGATGGGAGGGTTATAAAATGTACCACAATGCCATCATATGGCAGATTGTTCCTCCTAATACAAACAGATGGAAAACAGAGTGCATATAGGGCAATTGGGGGAAGGAATAAAAGACAGCTCCGGTGATGTAAGACACTCCTTCGCCGATTAACCAATAAATAAAAACAGGAGGTACATGTTGGCAGAGCGGCTTGAAACCTACAAAAATGCTGCATCCCATGGCTATATAGCAAATTGTTTCCAGGTTGCTATGTTCTTTCAGGTTACAAAAACATAGAATGATCCCGGCGAGGGCGCATAGCCATACGAAACTAAGAATTCCCCATCCCCAATAATCTGCTTCCCGCAAGGCTATCAGCATGATGGGGGAATAGCTTCCTGCGATATGCAGATAAATCGAAGCATGATCGAATTTGCGCAACACTTCGCGGTGAGGAGATGGTTTGCTGGCATGATACCAGGTGGAGCTGATATAGGAAGACAGCATACCGAATAGATAGAGCCACATGCCACCTGTTGCCCACGGATTGCCACTTTTCATGGCAGTAAGCAACAGATAACCGCCGCCGGCGATACCTATCAGGATACCAACACCATGTGACAGGGTATTGGCCCACTCTTCTCCTTTGGTATAGTGTATGGTCAATTTCTTATAAGTTTTTGGGTGTTAATCCCATGCTTTTTGCTTTCTTCAACATGTGTTCTAAAGCAGCATCATGTTCATTAGGGATGATTCCATCCAGTATGGCATCCTTGATAGAACTTTTCAGACTGCCTATTTCACGGCAGGGCTGCAGGTCGAATATCCGCATAATTTCTTCTCCGTCTACCGGAGGTTGGAAATTGCGTATCCGGTCTTTTTCTTCCAGGTCTTTCAGTTTCTGGCGTACCAGTTTGAAGTTATCCAGGAATTTTTGTTTTCGTGCTTCATTTTTTGAAGTGATGTCCGCTTCGCACAGCATCATCAAGTCGTCAATATCATCTCCGGCTTCAAAAAGCAGACGTCGCACGGCGGAATCAGTTACTACATCATCTGCGATAACAATGGGACGCATGTGCAGGCTGACTAACTTTTGGACATATTTCATCTTCTCATTCATGGGCAGTTTCATCTTGCGGAAGAGGTCCGGAATCATTTTCTCACCGATAAAGTTATGATTATGGAAAGTCCATCCTATACGTGGTTCCCAGCGTTTGGTACGTGGCTTGCCTATATCATGCAACAGAGTGGCCCAACGTAGCCATAGGTTGTCGGTATGTTTGGAAATATTGTCCACAACTTCCAAGGTATGGTAGAAGTTATCTTTATGGGCACGGCCGTTCCGGGTTTCCACTCCTTGCAACGCTACCAGTTCAGGAAAAATCAAAGGTAACAGTCCGCAGCGGTCCAGTTCTATAAAGCCTTTGGACGGTATGGGGGCGAGCAAGATCTTGTTCAACTCGTCGGCGATGCGCTCTTTGGAGATAATATGAATGCGTTCCTTGTTACGTGACAGTGCTTCGAAAGTGGTGTCATCAATATAGAAATTCAGTTGTGTGGCAAACCGGACACAACGCATCATGCGGAGTGGATCGTCACTGAAAGTGATGTCCGGGTCCAGCGGCGTACGGATAGTTCTCTCTTTCAAATCGTCCAGTCCATTAAAAGGATCTACCAATTCACCGAAACGTGCTTTGTTCAGGCACACTGCCATGGCATTGATCGTAAAATCGCGCCGGTTTTGGTCGTCCTCCAAGGTGCCGTCCTCTACTACGGGCTTACGGCTGTCATGGCTGTACGACTCTTTACGGGCACCGACAAACTCCACTTCCGTGTCATGGTATTTAACTTGTGCCGTGCCGAAATTCTTAAAAACAGAAACGTGTGCTCCGCGTCCCAGCTTCTTGCCGAAGGCTTGTGCCATTTCAATTCCGCTTCCTACTACTACAACGTCTATATCCTTAGAGGGACGTGCCAAAAATATATCTCGTACATAACCTCCTACAACGTAACATTCCAATCCCAGTTCGTCTGCCGTTTCGGAGATTAACTTGAATATCTTATTATTAAAATGTTCTTTTAGTTCCATATTCATCTTAAAGAGGGGCAAATTTACGATTTTTTGCGCAGGATAAGGAGAAATCACGCAATTAAATTGTATTTTTGCCTGCATATAAAACGATCAAGTACATGAAAAAGATAGGATTAGTAGCATTATTTGCCTTGTTGCTGGCCGGTTGTGATGATGGCGGCGAGAAGAAAGCGCAAGAAAATTTGCGTAAGGCTGAAGCGGCTTTGGAAAAAGAGAACTTTAATGAGGCCAAATTGCAGATAGACAGTATCCGCATCCTTTATCCGAAAGCGTTTGAAGCCAGAAAACAGGGAGTCAAGCTGATGCAGCAGGTGGATTTGAAAGAACAGCAGAAAAGTCTGATTTACCTGGATAGCATGATGGTGGTGAGACAAGCTCAGCTGGATTCCGTCAAAGGTAATTTTGTTCTTGAGAAAGATACTGCATATCAGGAGGTGGGTAACTATTTTTATCCTACCCAGACGGTAGAAAAGAATATAGGCCGTTCATTCTTGCGCGGACAAGTGAACGAGCAGGGGGAAATGTCCCTTACCTCTATTTATTGTGCAGGTGGCACGTTGCATCACACGGCGGTGAAAGTGAGTGTGGGGGATACCTTTGCCGAAACTCCCGCCTCGAAAGACAGCTATGAAACCACTGACTTGGGCCGTGCAATCGAGAAGGCCGATTATAAGATGGGGGAAGACGGCGGCGTTATCGCTTTTATTGTAGCGAATAAAGATAAGAATATTCAACTTCAGTTTATCGGAGACCGTACTTATAAAACGGCTATGCAACCCAATGACCGTAAGGCGATTGCAGAATTGACAGAATTGGCGCGCATCCTGTCCGGCATGGAACAAATCCGTAAAGATAAGAAAGAAGCGAACTTGAAAATAGAGTTTGTAACCCGCAAAATGCAGGAACAGGAGGAAGAGAAGTGATGTGAATCGGAACACAAACAAAGCGGATTTTGAAAAGATTCCCCAAAGTCCGCATTGTCCGTGTCCCTTGTTTCATGTATAGCCCTTACAATCGCTTCAAGGCCAGCTTGATCACTTTCTCTACCGGGGCGGCAGGCTCCTCTTTCAGTATGGCAGCCACTACCTTTTGTGATGCGGCTTGTGCGAATCCCAGCATGGTGAGTGCGGAGACAGCTCGTCATGAATTTCTGTATTGGCCGGATTGGCAAACATTTCACTGTTCACTGTTTCCACGCCCGAAGTGGCGATCTTGTCCTTTAAGTCCACTATGATGCGTTGGGCAGTTTTCAGGCCGATGCCTTTCACCGTTTTCAATAACTTGTCATTACCGGAACTGATTACTCCGCACAGTTCGGAAGGGGATAAAGCCGATAGAATCATACGTGCCGTGTTGCCGCCGATGCCCGATACGGAAATCAGTAACAAAAATAACTCCCGTTCCTGCTTGGTCGAGAATCCGTAGAGTACGTAGGCGTCTTCTCGGATCGCTTCATAAATATATAATTTCGTATTGCTCTGATTCTGAATGGCCGAATACGTATTCAATGAGATATTGATGCCATATCCCATCCCGTTACAGTCTAAAACTACCGTTGCCGGAGTAATCTCCGCAATGTCTCCTTTAATATATTCTATCATGGTTGTTTCATTTGAAAATTTACAGTTCTTTGCAAAAATAGGACATCTATCTTTTAAATTATAAGTTCGGCAAGAATATTTTTAAATTATTAGGTCGTAGTGAACAAAAAAATGAGGCAAAATGTTTATTTTTGCAGCGAATTAACAGATAATAGTAAACTAAACCCAATAAAAGATGAGAAAAATAAGAGCGGCCGTGGTTGGATACGGTAACATTGGTCAGTATGTAGTGGAGGCTTTGGAAGCTGCTCCCGATTTTGAGATTGCAGGTATCGTCCGTCGTAGCGGTGCGGAAAACAAGCCTGCCGAGTTGGAAGCATACGCTGTGGTGAAAGATATAAAGGAATTGAAAGATGTGGATGTGGCTGTGCTGGCTACTCCGACCCGTAGCGTGGAAAAATATGCTAAAGAGATTCTGGCAATGGGTATCAATACGGTAGATAGTTTCGACATTCATACACAAATCACTTCTCTCCGCCGTTCATTGGATGAGTCGGCAAAGGCCGGTAAGGCTGTCGCTATTATTTCTGCCGGATGGGATCCGGGAAGCGATTCTGTAGTTCGTACACTGTTGGAAGCCATCGCTCCGAAGGGCATTACTTATACCAATTTCGGTCCGGGACGCAGCATGGGGCATTCCGTAGCAGTCCGTGCCATTGATGGAGTGAAGGATGCTTTGTCCATGACTATTCCTGTGGGTACCGGTATCCATCGCCGTATGGTGTATGTGGAATTGGAGGAAGGTGCGGACTTCAAGACTGTGGAAGCCGCCATCAAGTCGGATCCTTATTTTGTAAATGACGAGACACATGTAAAACAAGTTCCATGTGTGGACGATTTGAATGACGTGGGTCATGGCGTTAACCTGGTTCGTAAAGGGGTATCGGGCAAGACCCATAATCAGTTGTTCGAGTTTGACATGAAGATTAATAATCCGGCTCTTACCGCACAGGTGCTGGTTTGCGTGGCACGTGCTCCATGAAACAGCAGCCCGGATGTTATACCATGATTGAAGTTCCTGTAATTGATCTGCTGTGCGGCGACCGTGAGGAACTGATTGCGCATTTGGTATAAAGAGGTTTCCTCAAAAAGAACGATATTCTGAAAATCTCTTCTCCGTTTTATTTCGGAGAAGAGTTTTTTTTATTTCCTTTGTGCTCATAAACAAAGAAATAGAACAATGATAGCAAGTATTGTATGGGATGTGGATCCTATCTTATTTAAAGTAGGTAGTTGGGAAGTGCGTTGGTATGGCTGATGTGGGCCTTGGTTTCATATTAGCTTATGAATAGTAAGCCGTTTATTCAAAAAAGAGAAGTATCCGGAAGACTGGGTGGACAAGCTTTTCGTCTATTGCATAGTCAGTACGGTCATTGGCGCCCGTCTGGGGCATTGTTTATTTTAT
>ENA-OQAA01000197-OQAA01000197.1-human-gut-metagenome-genome-assembly--contig:-NODE-197-length-43981-cov-7.801523_pt1 | contig 43981 bp, 44 predicted proteins | sample MGYA00242489_ERZ504515 | MGnify/ENA primary metagenome ERZ504515 (study PRJEB26092, sample SAMD00036237) | human gut metagenome | host: Homo sapiens | study: EMG produced TPA metagenomics assembly of... | reverse complement strand
GCTGCCGCAACAACTGGCATGTGCACAAGGCAACGAAAGGCGGCGGTCAGACACTCGTATGCGTGGGCGGTCGCGGCTACTATCAGGAGTGGGGCAAAGAGCCGGTGGAACTACATTCCGGGGATGCTATCAATATTCCCGCAGGCGTGAAACATTGGCACGGGGCGGCTCCCGACAGCTGGTTCTCGCATTTAGCCATCGAAGTGCCCGGTGAGAACAACAGTACCGAATGGCTGGAACCTGTCGGTGATGAAGAATATGCCAAATTAAAATGACATGAAACAGATAGTATTGATACTTATGAGCCTACTTACTTTCAGTAATCCGTCGAAAGCACCAAAACAGACTGTGGAACCGGCAGTGTCGTCACGCACGATGTGGAGCCGAATACCCTTGTCGCGGGCAATCCCGCCAAACTCATTCGACGAATATAGTTTCTGAAACATTATGTTGGAAGATATCATCCGATTACTGCATGAAGGGAAACATTCTTTAGTCGTTTCCAACGGAGAAGTCAGAACTTTCGACAGACGCGGTGTGGCCGACCTGTATGCCCTGCTGCGGGAAGATTCCGATTTCCTGAAAGGAGCTTCCGTTGCGGACAAAGTCGTAGGCAAGGCGGCTGCGGCGCTGATGATTTTGGGAGAGGTCGGAGAGCTCCATGCGGACGTGGTCAGCCGTCCGGCCCTCGACTTGTTTGCCGATAGCGGGGTACGCGTCAGTTACGGTACGGCAGTCCCGCACATTATCAACCGTACAAAGACGGGATGGTGCCCGCTGGAAACTTGTTGCCGGTATTGCCTTACTCCACAGGATTGTCTCGTCCGAATTGAAGAGTTTATAACATTACAATCTAAAAGAATGAATTCAGATAAATGAAGAAACAACATTTACTATTTGCAACATTCATATTGGCCGGAAGCCTGACCGTTTCGGGCCAAACATCTGATACGGCAGACAGCTTGTCAGCCCAAAGAACATTGACTATCGACGAAGTGGTCGTTACCGGAACCCGTCATCAGACGGATATACGCCACTTGTCGCAGACTGTTTCAGTAGTGAACAGGAAAAGAATCGAGCAGTCGATGCAGCCTTCCCTGCTCCCTGTGCTCACGGAACAGGTTCCGGGTCTGTTCACTACTTCGCGCGGCGTGATGGGCTACGGGGTCTCCAACGGGGCGGCAGGCGGTATTTCGTTACGCGGGTTAAGTGGCGGCAATGCCCGCCTGATGGTGCTTATTGATGGGCATCCACAATATGCCGGCATCTTCGGACATCCGATTGCCGATGCCTACCAGACGCTCCTGGCCGACCGGGTGGAGGTACTGCGTGGCCCGGCATCCGTACTCTACGGTTCGAATGCCATGGGTGGCGTAGTAAATATTGTGACCCGCAAAATGCACGAGGATGGGATTCGCACCCACCTGCACACAGGGTACGGTTCCTACAACACGTTGGAAACCGAACTGACGAACCGCATCCGCAAAGGGCGTTTTTCGAGCGTCATCAGCGGCTCGTACAACCGCACGGACGGGCATCGTGCCGACATGGGATTCGAGCAGTACGGCGGTTACGGCCGGATCGGTTACGAGGTGACGGACCACTGGAATCTGCGTGCCGACGTAAACGTGACCCACTTCAACGCCTCTTATCCCGGCCCGGTATCGGCTCCGCTGCTGGACGGTGATCAGCGCATTACACGGGGCATGACCTCTTTTGCCGTCGAAAATGAATACGGGAAGACTTCCGGTGCGTTGAGTTTCTTCTACAACTGGGGCGACCATTGGATTAACGACGGCTATACGCCTTCCGCAGGGGAAGGTCCGCAGGATGACCGCTTCAACTCGTATGACGACATGATGGGTATCTCATGGTATCAGAGCGCCCGGTTCTTCAAGGATAACCGCATCACCGTAGGCTTCGACTGGTTCCGTTACGGTGGCGAGGCATGGAGCGAATATGTGAGCGGAGAAGACGCGGGAACACGTAGCGATTTGGTGGATAAGCATGAAAACGAGGTGGCAGGCTATGTGGACTTCCGGCAGGATGTCGGGAAGTGGCTCACGTTCAACGCAGGATTGCGCGTTGATCATCATTCCCGTGTCGGAACAGAATGGGTGCCGCAGGCCGGATTGGCATTCCACCTGCCTCATACCATCGAACTGAAGGCTTCTGCCTCCAAAGGTTTCCGTTACCCGATTCTCCGTGAGATGTACATGTTCCCGCCGCAGAATCCCGACTTGACGCCGGAATCTATGTGGAACTACGAGATAGCCTTCTCGCAAAGACTGTTGGGTGGAAGCCTGTCGTATGGCATCAATCTCTTCTATATCGATGGCAAGAACCTGATTATGACCCTGCCCAATCCGAGCGGAAGCGGTATGCTGAACCAGAATTCGGGAGAGATAGACAATGCAGGCGTCGAAGCACAGGTCGCTTACCGTTTCAATAAGAGTTGGTCGGTGGATGCCAATTACAGCTACCTGCACATGGAGAATCCCGTGATTGCCGCTCCCGAACATAAGCTCTATGCCGGAGCAAACTTCACGCAAGGACGCTGGTCGGTATCGACGGGCATACAGTACATCGCCGGACTTTACACCTCGACAGATCCGGCTACAACCGAGGATTTTGTCTTATGGAATCTGCGCGGACAATTCCGTGCCGCCCCATGGCTCGACATCTGGCACGCGGAGAAAACCTGCTGGCACAGCGTTACGAAATCAATGCCGGATACCCGATGCCGAGAGCTACGGTGATGGCAGGTATAAATCTGAACTTTTAATTGATAAATTACAGTATATATGAAAAAGATAATGAGCATGATAATGGCTGCAATGGTATTTTTGACCATAGGAACAGGATATGTACAGGCACAGGACAAGACATCGGATAGCGCATCTGAACTCCCAAAGGTCTATCTTATCAAGGAAATTACCCCGGAAAATCTTGTGAAGATCTACGAGGCTCTCGGTCGTAAAGCCGAAGGAAAGGTTGCGGTAAAACTCTCCACCGGCGAACCGGGCGGACATAATTTTCTCCAGCCGACACTCATTGCACCACTTGTACGGAAAATGAACGGCACAATCGTGGAGTGCAATACGGCCTATGGTGGCGGACGTGCCAATACGGAGGCACACCTCAAGGCTGCTGCCGACCACGGTTTTACGGCGATTGCGAAAGTGGACATCATGGATGCCGACGGCGAAGTGTCCCTGCCGGTAAAAGGCGGCAAGCACCTGAAAGAGGATTTCGTGGGCAAGAACTACTTGAATTACGATTTTACGGTTGTGCTGTCGCATTTCAAAGGTCATGCGATGGGTGGTTTCGGCGGCGCAATCAAGAATATCTCCATCGGCATCGCCTCGTCGGGCGGCAAGGCGTGGATTCATTCGGCAGGCACGACCAAGGACGTAAGCAAAGTCTGGGGTAACCTTCCCGAACAGGATAACTTTTTGGAGTCGATGGCCGAGGCCGCCAAAGCCGTCACGGACCATTGCGGCGATAAGATTCTCTACATCAGTGTGGCCAACAATCTTTCGGTGGACTGCGACTGTGACTCCTCGCCTGAAGATCCGAGGATGGGCGACATCGGTATCCTTGCCTCGCTTGACCCGGTAGCGCTTGACCGGGCCTGCACCGATCTGGTACGCTCCTCCGAAGACCACGGTAAAATTCACCTGATCGAACGTATCGACTCGCGCCACGGGATGCATACACTCGACTATGCCGAACAGCTCGGTATGGGAAGTCAGAAGTACGAACTTGTCGAACTGAAATAGACTGTTCGGGATGCTTGCTATGGCTGTACTGCCCCGCCATCTTTCTCAAATCCGTTCTGTTGGCTGTGGTTGCCGGGTATGCGGCTTCGCATTTCAGGAAAGCTTCGCCCGGACTGCTCCTTGGGGTCGTCTTGGCCTATCAGCTTGTCGGGATGCTGGGAGAATAGGCGACGAAAGGAGATTTCTGGCTTGCCGCACAGGATTTCCGGATTGGTATTCCAGGCATGCTGCTTCAGATATTCGGGAGCTGGCTATTCATTAACCGCATCATTCGTAAGTAATACCATTCCTATTGATTTTTGAATGAAAATAATAAACAAGGAGAGGAAAAGGTCTTTTCCCGTTCCTTTGCAACCTCAAATCGGCAATGGATAAGTAGCCATTATTCTCTTAACTCCTGCTGAACAGGTCAAAACCCCTCAATGGATGAATATAGAGTAAACCTGCATATCTCCCTTTATTTCCAACAGTTTGCATTATTCCTGCGAAATCCATCCGTATGTGAGCGAGTTTTGTTATATTTGTCCGATAAATAAAAAAACAGCTCATGATTTCAAACAAAATTTTACTAATATGCCTGGCCTTCATCGCATTGACTGCATGCAGCGCCGGCTCGAAAAAACAAACGAATCATCATATGGAAAATGAAAAGCGTACCCTAGTGAAACTGGAAACCACCATGGGGAATATCACAGTGGCCCTGTATAATGAAACACCGAAACATCGTGATAACTTTATCAAACTGGTAAAAGAGGGAGTATATGACAGTACGTTGTTCCACCGGGTTATCAAACAATTCATGATCCAGGCCGGCGACCCGGACAGCAAAAACGCATCGGATACCGCCATGCTGGGCAGCGGTGATGTGGGTTACACCATTCCCGCCGAATTCAATCCGAAATTCTTCCACAAGAAAGGAGTATTGGCGGCAGCACGCCAGGGTGATGATGTGAACCCCGAAAAGGCTTCATCGGGTTGCCAGTTCTATATTGTTACCGGACGCAAGTTCACCGAACCGCAACTGCTGGGCATGGAGAACAAAATAAACGAACAGCGCGAAGAGGCCCTGTTCGACAGTCTAGCACGCCAGCACATGAAGGAAATATACAAGATGCGCAAGGCGGGCGACAATGCCGGATTACTGGAATTGCAGGACACACTGGAAGCCCAAGCCCGTGAACTGGCGGACAAAGAAGAGAAATTCCGCTTCACCCCCGAACAGATCAAAGCATACAGCACCGTAGGCGGCGCTCCCCACCTGGACGGTTCTTATACCGTATTCGGTGAAGTAACCGAAGGCATGGAAGTAGTGGAGAATATTGAAATAGCAAAAACGAACCGCGCAGACCGCCCTGTAGAGAATATCCGGATTCTCAAGGCCAGTATTCAGTAATTTGCGACTCAGATGATTAACATTAACCGATACACCTTGTCTAACGGGCTGCGTGTGATACACAATGAGGACAATACAACCCAGATGGTGGCACTGAACCTGCTGTACGATGTGGGCGCACGCGATGAAGATCCTGACCATACCGGATTCGCCCATCTGTTTGAACACCTGATGTTCGGAGGCTCTGTCCATGTGCCCGACTATGACACTCCGGTACAAAATGCCGGAGGCGAGAATAACGCATGGACAAATAATGACATAACCAATTATTACATCACCCTCCCCCGTCAGAATGTGGAAACCGGATTCTGGCTGGAGAGTGACCGTATGTTGTCTCTCGACTTTAACCCGCGCAGTCTGGAAGTGCAACGGCAAGTAGTAATCGAAGAGTTCAAACAGCGAAACCTGAACCAGCCATACGGAGACGCCTCGCATCTGCTACGTGCCCTGGCTTATAAGGTGCATCCGTACCAGTGGCCTACCATCGGCAAAGAAATCAGCCACATAGCCAATGCCACCCTTGAAGAGGTAAAAGCTTTTTTCTTTAAATATTATGCACCGGACAATGCCATTCTGGCTGTAACGGGACATATTACTTTTGAAGAGACAGTGGCACTGGCCGAAAAGTGGTTCGGCCCTATCCCGCGCCGCAACGTACCCCCCCGCTCACTGCCAGCAGAACCCCGGCAAACGGAGGAACGCCGGCTGACAGTGGAGCGGAACGTGCCTGTAGACGCGCTCTTTATGGCATTCCATATCTGTGAACGACGCCATCCCGACTATTATGCTTTTGATATGCTGAGCGACTTGCTAAGTAGCGGACGTTCCTGCCGCCTGGTGCAGCATCTGGTGCAAAAGAAACAGGTATTCAACAGCATCGACGCCTATATCTCGGGCAGCATTGACGAGGGATTGTTCCATATCACCGGCAAACCCGCCCCAGGCGTCACGCTGGAAGCTGCCGAAACAGCCGTATGGCAGGAACTGAAGGCATTGACGGAAGAAAGTGTGGACGAGGACGAGCTGGAAAAAGTAAAGAACCGCTATGAAAGCGAACAGATATTCAATAACCTGAATTACCTGAATGTGGCTACCAATCTGGCTTATTTTGAACTGACCGGCAAAGCGGAGGATATTAACAATGAAGTAAACAAGTATCGCTCGGTCACTGCCGGACAGATAAAAGAAGCGGCACAAAAAACATTTGTGCGGGAAAATTGTTCCACACTCTACTATAAAAGTAATTTGCCGACCTGATAATATGCTAATTTGCCAATGCGCCATGCGGAATACAGCGCAGCTAGTTGGCAAATTAGCATATTGGCATATTGGCACATTAGCAATTTATTAACCATGCAACATTACAAAGCACTTTTCACTTTAGGTATCCCTATCGTTATCGGCCAGATAGGTGTCATCATTCTGGGTTTTGCCGATACATTAATGATAGGCCATCACAGCACGAATGAATTAGCCGCCGCCAGTTTTGTCAACAATATGTTTACTTTGGCCATTATTTTCGCTACCGGATTCTCATACGGGCTGACCCCTATCGTGGGGAGCCTGTTCGGACGGGGAGAAACCCATGTAGTGGGACGGATGCTGAAGAACAGCCTGTTTGCCAATACACTGCTGGCAGTATTGCTCACACTCATCATGTGGATACTCTATCTGAATATCCACCGGCTGGGGCAACCCGAAGAACTGCTGCCTTTAATGCGTCCCTACTTCATCGTTTTACTGATATCCTTGTTGTTTGTACTGCTTTTCAACGGTTTCAAGCAATTTGCCGATGGCATAACCGACACCCGCGTTTCCATGTGGATCTTATTGGCAGGAAATGTGATGAACATCATCGGCAACTACATCCTGATTTACGGTAAACTGGGAATGCCCGAAATGGGATTGCTGGGAGCGGGAATTTCCACATTGGCCTCCCGTATCATGATGGTGGTCGTGTTCGCCGTCATTTTTTTCTGTACCCGGCGTTATCATATTTATAAAGAAGGATTTCTACACAATGCGCTCAACCGGGCAGACTTCCTGCACCTGAACAAACTGGGATGGCCCATTGCCATGCAGATGGGGATGGAAACCGCTTCGTTCAGCCTCAGCGCCATTATGGTGGGATGGATCGGGACTACCGCTCTGGCAGCCCACCAAGTGATGCTCGCCATTTCCCAAATCTGCTTTATGATGTATTATGGCATGGGAGCAGCCGTTGCTGTGCGGGTTAGCAACTTCCGCGGACAGAATGACCGGATAAACGTCCGGCGCTCGGCATACGCCGGATTCCATATCATGCTGTTCATCGCACTAATAGGAGCCCTGCCCATCTTCCTGCTGCGTAACGAACTGGGAGGATGGTTCAGTGACAGTCCGGCGGTCAGCGTGATGGTAGCACAACTTATCATTCCGTTCATCATCTACCAGTTTGGTGACGGATTACAAATAAATTTCGCCAATGCCCTTCGTGGAATCGCAGATGTGAAACCCATGATGTATATCGCATTCATCGCTTATTTCCTTATCTCCCTGCCGGCCGGCTATTTCTTCGGTTTCATCATGGACTGGGGAATTATAGGAATATGGATGGCATTTCCTTTCGGACTGACTACAGCCGGAATACTCTATTACCTACGCTTTAACCGTGATACGAAATTAAAATAAAACCACCATGAGCCTGCCCAACCGTTCCACCAAGCTGAAAGTTGCATTCGGCTATATCCTGCTGACTGCACTGCTCTTTATATCCATCGGATATATTTATCAGGAGATGAAGTCACTGACCGGAACCAGCGATGATGAAGCCATCCTGAGCCAACGGCGCCATGTCACCAATCAGATTATCGGCCAGCTTTATCAGGCGGAAGTTATCGGACAATCACTCAGTACAGGACAACTAGGACAGTACTACCGATACAAACGTGCCATGAAACAGGCCAACACAGCGCTGGACTCCCTGCGCACACTGCTGACCGACAGCATACAACTGGCACGGCTGGATACGGTGGGAATGCTTTTCATGGATAAAGAACGGAATATGCGCAACCTGCTAAAAGCAATTCAGGACGGCGGAACAGATAAAATTTACAAACAGCATATCGACGAACTGATTGCCGAGCAAGACTCTTTACTCAGCCTTCCCCACGTGCGCAAAAAAGTAATCACACACACCAATTCATACGTTATCCGCAAAAAGCCCAAAAGCTTCTTCAAACGACTGGGAGAAGTGTTCGCACCCGGGAAAGCGGATTCCACACAAGTCAGCAATGTGATTCAGGAAGAATATACCGATACGCTGACCGAAGCATACAGCCCGGCAGACACGGTGGTCACCATGCTGAAAGACATACAGAGCCGGGTGACCGACACCCATCAGGAACGGATGGAAATGGTGAATCGCCGCACCCAGTCCCTGCGCCTCAGTGGCTTGAAACTGAGTCAGAAAGTCAATCAGCTATTAAGTACCATAGAGGAAGAAGAGCAAGCTCTGGCACAAAACAAACATATACAAGAGGAATACATCCGCCAAAGCTCTATCCGCACAGTGGCAGGAATCGCCATTGTCGCCGTGGTTCTGGCTATTTTCTTCCTGGTCCTGATATGGAGGGACATCACTCGCAGCAACCACTACCGCCGAGAACTGGAAAAAGCCAAACGCCGTGCCGAAGACTTGCTGGTGGCGCGTGAAAAACTGATGCTGACCATCACACACGATATCAAGGCCCCCGTGGGTTCCATCTTGGGCTATACCGACCTGCTGGAACGGATCACTACCGAAGAACGCCAGCGTTTCTATCTGAACAATATGCAAAGTTCAGCCAATCACCTGCTCAGCCTAGTCAAATCCCTGCTGGATTACCACCGGCTGGACGCACATAAAATGGACATCAACCGGGTATCATTCAACCCCCACCAACTGTTCGACACCATTTATATCAGCTTCAAACCGATGGCGGACTCCAAACAGCTGGAACTGAACTATCATTGCAACGAATCATTAAACCGCGTATACATAGGAGACCCGTTCCGTATCCGCCAGATAGCAGAGAATCTGCTATCCAATGCACTGAAATTCACCAAAGAAGGAAGCATCACTCTGCAAGCAGCGTTGGAAAACGGCCAACTGCATTTCAGTATCAGTGACACAGGATGTGGTATCAGCCAAGAAGAGCAACAACGTATCTTTCAGGAATTCACCCGGCTCCACAACGCACAAGGACAAGAAGGATTCGGCTTGGGACTGGCCATCACCCGTAAACTGGTGCTTCTGCTCGAAGGAGATATCAAGATAGAAAGCGAACAAGGGAAAGGCAGCCGATTCCATGTATATCTGCCTTTGCCTGAGGGGCCTTCCCATCCGGATAAAAATCCCTCCGGACCGGAAGCGGAACATACTCCTGCTTCCCCTGACGCAACCGGAATCCGGCAAATATACACTCCCCGCAAAGACAGTGAGCCGATCCACCTGATTTTAATTGACGATGACCGCATACAGTTACAGCTTACCACCGCCATGCTGGAACGCCCCGGAGTGACTGTGACCTGCTGCCATCATCCCGAAGAGCTTCTCAACAAATTGAAAGACAAGCGCTTCGACGCCCTGCTCACCGACATACAGATGCCTGCCATGAACGGATTCGATTTATTGAAAGCCATCCGCACGCTGGACACATCATGGGTGCGAACCCTGCCGGTGATCGCGCTGACCGCCCGTAGCGATATGGACGAAAATTATTTCCGTTCACATGGCTTTGCCGGTTGCCTGCACAAACCTTTCACCATAAACGAATTGTTTACAGCCATCTTCCAGGCCACAGGAAAGGACGTATCCGCCGCAGGAAATCCGGCTCCTCACACAGCACCGGCCAAAGAAAACCATCCCCAACAAGAAACGTTGGATTTCTCTGCCCTGACCGCCTTCTCGGAAGATGATCCGGAAGCAGCCGCAGAAATACTCCGCACCTTCATCAGCGAAACAAAAAAGAACCGAGAGTATATGGAAGAAGCGTTGGCGAAAAGGAATATGGAAGGCATCACGGCAATAGCTCATAAACTGTTGCCGCTGTTCACCATGCTGGGAGCCACCCGTTGCATTCCTGAACTGACATGGATGGAACAAAGACGAGGGACGGCTGAAATCAGTGAAGAAGCGGTAGAGAAAACAAACTTTATAGTAAAAGAAATAGAAAAAGTAATTGACGAAGCACAAAAACAGATTGAAATTCCGGATGAAGAATGAAGAATTAAACCCTGTTAAGTTAAAAGGTATTAGAAATAGAGTCCGTGTTTCGGCACACCGTGAAAAAAGTTTATTTTTGTACGAATAAAAAACACATAAAGATGCCACATTCCATTCTGATAGTAGAAGATGACTTGACTTTTGCCACCATGTTGAAAACCTGGCTGGGTAAAAAAGGATTTTCGGTTGATACAGCAAGCAGTAATGCGCGCGCACGCAAACAACTGGACGCACAACCATACGATCTTGTCTTGTCTGATCTGCGCCTGCCCGATCAAGATGGTATCTTCTTGCTTTCATGGATGAAAGAACAGAAATACAACATCCCACTCATCATCATGACAGGCTATGCTGACATCCAAAGCGCTGTACAGGCCATAAAACATGGAGCCAGTGATTACATTTCAAAACCGGTACAACCGGATGAGTTGCTGAAGAAAATTAATGAGGCATTGCAAAACAAAGCTTTACCTACACCGGCAGGAATAGAAAAGAACACAGTCACGCCCAAAGCATCCAAGAGCAAAGCCGTTCCCCATAGTGCAACCGTTCCTCCCTCTAATTTCCTGGAGGGGGAAAGCGAGGCGGCGCGCCAACTCTACAATTATGTAGGTCTGGTAGCTCCCACCCCCATGTCCGTACTGATAAACGGTGCCAGCGGAACAGGTAAAGAGTATGTGGCGCACCGTATTCATCAGCTAAGCAAACGGGCCGACAAACCGTTCATTGCCATAGACTGCGGTTCTATCCCCAAAGAACTGGCGGCTTCCGAATTCTTCGGTCATGTAAAAGGCTCCTTCACAGGGGCGTTAAACGACAAAACAGGAGCATTCGTAGAAGCCAACGGAGGTACTTTGTTTCTGGATGAAATAGGCAACTTAAGTTATGAAGTACAAATACAGTTGCTCCGTGCTTTGCAGGAAAGACGCATCCGTCCGGTCGGCTCCAATAAAGAAATAGAGGTAGATGTGCGGCTGGTCAGCGCTACCAACGAGAACCTGCAACAAGCCATTGAAAAAGGAAACTTCCGCGAAGATCTTTACCACCGTATCAATGAATTTACCCTTCGTATGCCGGCATTAAAAGAACGGCAAGAAGATATCCTGCTATTCGCCAATTTCTTTTTGGACCAGGCAAACAGGGAACTGGACCGCCAGCTGATAGGGTTTGACGCCGCTGCCAGCCAAGCTTTACAAACGTATTCATGGCCCGGAAATCTCCGGCAACTGAAGAATATAGTAAAACGTGCCACCCTGTTGGCACAGAGCAACTTTATCACCCTTGCCGAATTAGGTTATGAGTTGCAGGAACCTGTAATGTCCGCCAGTCCGCAGACGTTCAGCCTGCATGATGAAGCGGCGGAAAAGAAACGTATCCTTGAGGCATTGAAGCAGACAGGAAACAATAAAAGTAAAGCCGCCATCTTATTAGGCATAGACCGGAAGACTTTATATAACAAATTGAAACTGTACGATATTCAATAACTTTACCAACAAGAAGCTACTGTACCGTAAGGCTGTTGCCCCTACTGTTCCTATCGGGCACAGCTTTACAGCATATAAACTCATCTTCCCGCCGGATATGTGGAATAATTCCACAAAGCATTCCCCATGTTCCACACTTATCCCCATGTTCCTTTCATCCTCCACTAAGAATAATCCATTAATTATCAATATTTTAAAGATTCAATCTATTTTCTGGCACAGATATTGTCATTCTGTTATCAGAGAAAACAAAACAACATAGTATTAACAGTAAAAACCTACAATTATGAAAAAGTTATTTGTTGCAGTAGCATTGGTAATGGGATTAGGAACATCAGTAGCATTCGCCGACAACTTTATGGTGGACTCTGTGACCATAACTATGATAAATGATTTTACCCCTATTGAAGTGAAAGACCTTCCGGCTGCCGTGCAGGAAGCTATCACAAAGAACTATGCAGAATCTACTATCAAAGAAGCTGCCGTAGAAGCAAACGAAGATGGAACTAAAACTTACAAGGTTGTTTTAACTGATAAAGAGGGAACTGAAAGCACTGTACTTTTCAGCGAAAGCGGAGAAGTTTTGAAGTAAATGAAAGATGCCTAAAAGTAAGAAAAGGGAATGCTGTGAAGCATTCCCTTTTTGTTTTCTATCTTTAGTCTATCTCAAAACCGTTCCACAAGTTACCTTCGGGTACCGGCGCAGTCAACCGGATCATTTCCTTCGACACAGGGTGAACGAACTGTACCGTCCGGGCATGCAGACAGATACTGCCATCCGGGTTGGAACGTGGAGAGCCATATTTCAAATCACCTTTAATGGGACATCCCATCTTGGCCAACTGGCAACGAATCTGATGATGCCTTCCGGTTTTCAGATCCACCTCCAATAAATAGTAATTCTGAGAATGGCCGATAAGTTTATAATGAAGTACAGCTTTCTTGGAATTCTTTACTTCCTTATCGTATGCATAAGACTTATTCTGTTTCTCGTTACGCACCAAATAGTGAACCAGCTCGCCCTCCGTTTCCTTGGGGCATTCTTTCACTATGGCCCAATAGGTCTTTTTCACCTCACCATTACGGAACATCTCATTCAGTCTGGGCAATGCCTTGCTCGTTTTGGCGAACACCACCAACCCGCTGACGGGACGGTCCAAGCGGTGGGTCACTCCAATGAAAACATTTCCCGGCTTATTATATTTCTCTTTCAGGTATTGTTTCACCATCTCCGACAAGGGAGTATCACCGGTCTTGTCTCCCTGAACGATCTCGGAAGAAGTCTTATTGACTACAACAATATGATTATCCTCGTAAACAACTGTCATATTACATGTTCATACCGCCGTCAACCTGGATAACCTGTCCTGATACATACGAAGACATATCAGAAGCCAGGAAAGTAGCTACATCCGCCACATCTTCAGGAGTACCTCCACGACGCAAAGGAATCTTCTTGGCCCACTCAGCTTTTACTTCGTCAGACAATTTGGCTGTCATATCCGTGATGATGAATCCCGGAGCGATGGCATTGGCACGGATACCGCGAGAGCCCAATTCCTGAGCGATGGATTTAGCCAGACCGATCATACCGGCTTTTGAAGCAGAATAGTTACATTGACCGGCATTTCCGTGAACACCCACTACGGAAGCCATGTTGATAATGCTTCCACTCTTCTGACGCATCATGATCGGAGTACATGCGTGGATAAAGTTAAAGGCAGACTTCAAGTTCACAGCGATTACCGCATCCCACTGCGCCTCACTCATACGCATCATCAATCCATCTTTCGTGATACCTGCATTGTTCACCAGAATATCAACAGAACCGAAATCATCCTTAATCTGATTAACCACTTTCTCTGTATCCTCAAAATTCGCAGCATTAGAAGCATAACCTTTCACCTTTACACCCAACGCAGCAATTTCTTTTTCTGTATTCTGACCATTTTCATCAATTACCAAGTCTGTAAAAGCAATATTTGCTCCTTCGGCAGCAAACTTCAATGCAATCGCTTTACCAATACCACGAGCGGCACCTGTCACAATCGCAGTCTTTCCTGTTAATAATCCCATAATTTTTGATTTTATAATTATAAAGTTAATTTTATTCCTTATTCTGTTCTTTACGCCCCAATGCGCCATACACAATTTTTGCCACGTATGCCCATCCTGTCTCATCGTCCAGTTCCTCACCTATCTGGCCACGTATATAAGGCGCTTCAATGCCCTTCACGCAATAGTGCACAATATCCGCCACGATATTCACATTGTCTATATCAAAGATTCCCTTTTCCTTTCCTTCCGTCAACACCTGCCTGAACAGCTTTGTTTCCGTCCGGTCAAAATTCTTCCGCACCGCCTCCACTCTCCATATATCACGGAAAAAGCCGGCACGCAAAGTCCCGTTCCTGAACACCACCATCTTGATAGAGTCCAGATGTGTTTCTATCAGCCGCAGTATTTTCGTATCAGGAGCGATATCCTGTTCAGCCACTTTCTCCATAGCCCCCGACAGCATCTCTAACTCCGACTCCACCACTGCCATATAAATGTCTTCTTTGCTCTTGAAATACGTATAGAGCGTGCGTCTTCCCTTCTTGGAAGCCACCGCTATATCATTCATTGTCGTATCATCCACCCCATTCTTCGCAAAAAGCTGACGGGCGACGTCTACCAATTTAGCCTAGTCTTTGATACTGCCATATAAGTTCAATTGCACATTACATATATATGTGAGCAAAATTACATTTTTTCTTTGTACCACACAAACAAATAAAGTATAATCTTGAAGCAAACGTTAATTAACATATCGCATACGCTCTATATATCAACACATTAGCTAAAAAGATTATTTTATTTGAGAAAAAGATACAGAAATAGTTTGGAGATTAGAAAAAAAGCCGTACCTTTGCACCCGTAATCAAAACACAACATCGCGGAGTGGAGCAGTTGGTAGCTCGTTGGGCTCATAACCCAAAGGTCGTCTGTTCGAGTCAGGCCTCCGCAACTAAAAAGAGGATAAATGATTGAATCACAATCTTTTATCCTCTTTACTTTTAAAACAGTCGGACAAAAGTCGGACAAAAATAATTGAATTCATTAACGGTATACGTTTCGAACTCGAAAAACGTATAAAAAAAATGTTTTCAGAAAGAAAAAGAAAAGGAACTTCTCTGTATGATGTTGTAACCTACACTCTCCCAAACTGCACACTGGCAAAAACTGGTATGTGGATTTCAAGTGCTACGATCCGCTAGAGGGAAGTATGAAACGAAAAAAATTCATGCTTGACTCAATCACAAAAATTTCGGAACGTAAGAAAAGAGCCGCTGAAATCATAACAGTCACCACACAACGCCTCAGGAACGGCTGGAACCCATGGGCAGAAGCCACAACAGACAGACAATGTGCTAACTTTGTCTATGTCACAGAAATCTATAACAAGTATCTAGAAAAACTCACTTCTGCCAAAACGCTAAAACAGAAGACACTCTATGATTACCAATCAAGATTAAACATGCTGTTAGAATATAATAACAGCAGGCACCTGCCTATTATGTATATGTATCAATTCGACCAAGCATACATAAGCGACTTTTTGGATTATATCTTATTAGACCGTGATGCCAGTGCCCGGACACGGAATAACTATCGCACCTGGTTGTCTACCTTCTGTACCTGGTTGCAAGAAAAGAAATATATCGAGGACAATCCGACCGACAAAATCCGCTCTTTAGCGGAAGAAATGAAATTCCGCTCCGCACTTACGAAAGAGGATCTTGCACAATTACATGAATATCTGAAAGAGACCAACAAACACTTTTTATTAGCCTGTCAAATGGAATACTATACCTTTATCCGTCCGGACGAGCTAAGCAACATCCGATTAGGAGACATTAAAATTAAGGAGCAAAAAGTATTTGTATCATCCACTATCAGCAAGAACCGACGCGACGGAATGGTCGGATTGAATGACAGTTTGGTCAAACTGATGATTGAATTAGACATCTTCAGAAACAGTTCAGACCATTACCTTTTTGGCAAGGATTTCAAGCCCTCTATTCAAAAAGCAGACTCACGCATTTTCAGAGAATATTTCAACAAAGTACGAGCTTTTTTGCGATTCCCCAAAAACTATCAGTTCTACAGCCTAAAGGACTCCGGCATCCGCGATCTGGCAAATGCCGAAGGCATCGTGATAGCCCGTGATCAGGCACGCCATGCGGATATCAGCACCACCAACAAATATCTGAAAGGAGATAATATGACCGTACATGAAGAAACCAAGCATTTTGAAGGAAACTTATAAAAAGAAGGTTAATACATAGTAAAATTACTATGTATTATTTGCACATAATAAATTTACTATGTATCTTTACAATGTCAATAAAACAAGAACCATGAATGAAAAAGAAGAAATTTCAGTCTTACTCCATCGTTTAACACAGTTAAAAATGGAGTTGAAGATGACAGAGTTCACTTTCAAGAACAACAAAAAGTTAACAGAACAACAAGTAAATTCCATTCTAGATGAAAAATTAAGAATAGAAAAATTCATCCGGATTCTGGAAAACAGATTGAAAGAGTTAGAAAATTAATTGTTAAACCAGTCCCCTTAAACAAGGGGACACAACCCTATATAATATGTCAGACATCAAAAAAGAATTGAAGGAGCTGGAAGAGATCATGCATTCAACAGATGAAGACAGAGAACAAAAATTCGAAAAGAAGTTTCTCTACATCCGAGAACATTACACCAGCGAAGAAGATAATGAGGCTATTTATAACTTTACCCTAAACGGATACAAACAAATCAATAATGAACTGGAAAACATGACTCGCTATTTGGAACTCCAGAATCAGATCAAAAGCGTAAAGGAAATAATACCTGTCTCATATATCGCCCGGAACTATTTCGGGAAAAGTGCCGCTTGGTTGCAACAACGTCTTTACGGTTATAAAGTAAGAGGTAAGGTATATACCTTAACGAAAAGGATATCAAAACCTTAAACCTCGCGCTACAGGATATTAGCAAAAAGATTGGTTCACTCACCATCGCACTGTGATGGTCTGTTTTATTGACACGATCCCCGTAGTTGAACCGCTACGGGGATTTTCTATTCTAGTCAATTCTATAAAATATACCTTTCATCACCTTGTTTATCCCGTTCACATCTATCTCCGCCTCTATTTTCTCACACAAATATTGCTTGTTACCAATTAAGAACACTTTATTCACATCCGGCAGTTTATCCGTAATGAACTGAATAGTATAAGGAATATCGGAATGAAACAGGTTAAGTGATGACAATTTGTTGCCGATACTATCCGGACATACATCATTCAAGCTCAACGAATAAGGCATAAGTGTTGATACCAGCCTTCAGGTCTTTGTTGGTAATCGGTAAACGGATAAGCATAATCAAATGATTGCCCGTTAACGGTATGGCAGTTGAATATACCGGTATTGATCGCAACCTCCATAATATCACTCTTTTTTTGCTTCTCCTGCAATTCCACATTACCTTCAATAGCCTCCTGGATATTGAAGGCACTCTGCTCGTAACCCACTTTATGGAAGCTCACGACCGGGATATTAAAAAACAAGGGAGTGTCTGTGCGCACATAATCAAAATTATGTGAAAGAAAAGTGTAAGTACCTATATTGTATTGTACTATTTTGGCCGGAACGATCCGCAAAGAAGCGCTCGTTTCTGATTCCGGATTCCGAATCAAGTCAGCATATAAGTTGACTTCACGAAGACTGTTTTTATCACCCTCATTATAATTAATGTAATACCGCCTACCAACCACAAAGAGCGTCTTTTTTCTGTTCTCATCAGACATGGTGTTATAAGCTTGCACCAGTTCGTCGTAAGTATTGTATTCAGTCTTTTGAGCCGCCTCTATCAATTCCCTATCCAACCGTAAGAAGCCATCATCAGTCACAGACGGCAAATCATAACTGACATTACCGGAACTGATATCTTTATCGTCTTTTTTATCTTCAATCTCCACAGAAAACTCATGAAGTATAGCGTCTTCATTAATCACCTCTTTATCAGAAAAAGAAAAATAGTCATTTAATTTGGCGAAACGGACCACTTTTGTATGTTCATCCACAATAGTAATCACACCCAAAAACTTCTCCAATTCATCAAAGAATTCTGAAACCGTCCAATGTGGGAGCGCACTGGATATTCCTAATGACGCCACCGCACTACAGACATACACATTGCGCAAAAAATTATTATCGAAAAAAGAGGTATCAAACGTGTAACCAAAATGCTCCACTATTTTTGTAATCACAGTCATTAAATAAGGCTGAATACATGTACGCAAGAACTCCGGACAAGGAAGAAACCGGTTAGAGCCATCTTCGTATTGAGCATTATTATTCAAATTCTCCGGATTCACATCCTGATAGAAAACAGGAAGCCAGACAGATTCAACCTGATCAACCGATCCGTAATAATCAACCATTTCAGAAGCCGGCAAAAATCCTCCAATGGGACGACCTACAACCGGTGTCCAATCACTACCTAAATCCAACTCATCCACATAGATATCATCATTGGTCAGCAAATTAAATTCCGCATTTCCGGACACCAGCTGCACTTTAACCCGTGTTTCTTCTACAGACATCAACACGGCACTGCCGGATAACAAACATCTGGCATCAACCATAAGGACGGCCGTCAAAATGGTTTTCTTTTTGGTCACATCGAGCCGGTTAATATGACCAAAAATCGCGTAATTGGCCGACATTGGAAGTTCTATATCCAATGAATAGTTGGAACTACGTGTAAAATACGGATTCTCAGAAGCCAACGTAAAATAAAAATCTTCTGACAATACAGCCAATTGCCCGTTTATATATAATTCCGTCATAACCTGTTACGTGATTTATTGTTATTTAAACGATTATATTCTTTTTGCGCCTGATTAATGCCATGTTTGCCTGTAACATACGTTTCAGCCACCAACGGTTCTTGAAGGCGAGACTTGACTTTTTTCATTGTCTCAGTACATTCAACCACCAGACGATGCAGTTCCAAATCCACCCCGGTTCCACCTTCGGATACTGGCACCACAGCAGACGGAGCAACCACTGCCGACACATCGCTAGCAGTCAGGCTGCCCACTGTATTGGTACGCTGCGCATGATCAATCAAATTAAGTACGGGACGAATGGCTGGGTTTGCCACCGCAAAACGGTTGGCAACAAATTCATTGGAATGTACAATACCCTGAGGGCGATCCCATTCACCAGGACCTGTGAAGCCTCCAGTATAAAAATTACCAATCATCCCCTTAACAGCTGCAAATGCAACTTTGATAGCTGCAATCTGGGCAGCTGCTTTCGCTATACCGATGAAAGACAAAGGAGCAGTAGCCGCTGCATTTTTGGCTGTGATTTCAACAGCTGTGATTTCAATAACTTTCTCCAAGGCATCAACCGCCATCAGCAGAGTCTCACGGAGAAAACTCTTCATTGTCAGTTCTCCATTAGCAATCATTTCACCTAAGGTCTGTCCATAATCCTCAGCTATCCCCTTAGCCATATCCGTATATTTTTGGGCCAAGGCCCTTTCTTTATCCTGAGCCTCTTTTCTTTTTTGGTATTCCTGTTCATCCTCCTTCAACCTGTTAGCGTTAATTTGCTTTTGGAAGTCTGCTTTTTGTTGTTCTGTTAATTGATAATTGGCCAGCATATCGCTATAATAACCGTATTCCAAATCAGACAAAACCTGAAGATAATCTTCTTCAGATGTCAGGTTTTGATAATGATAACGGGCAGCCGCTTCAACATCTAACTGATATCGCTTTTCTCTGGCTGTCAAAGCACGTTGCTGTGCCTCTTTATACTCTTTATCATCTTCTTGCCTGCAACGCTCTTTGAATTTAATTTGTGCATCTAAAATCTTTTGATTGATTTTTTCAATCTCTTCCGGCTCCATACCGGCAACCTCTAGCTGTCTGTTCAAATGCCGCATCTCCAAATCTTCAGCCAACCGGGCATACTCTTCTTGTGTCATCAAGTCACTGACCATATACAATTGCTTGAGATGTGTCAATTCAGACAAATATTCTTTTTCCTCCTTAACCAACGCATCTTTTTTCGCTTTTGATCTCTCCCCTTTTGTTAAAGCGCCACCTCCATTGTTTTTACCATCGTTTTTTACTACATCGGGCTGAATGTCGCTAGCTGCAATTTCAGCATTAACATCTTTAATGGCCTGATTTAACTGATCAAGACGAGCCTGAGTCTTATTCAGTTCTTGATTGGCTATCGTGAGCTGGCTACGTGCTTGCTGAGTAGACGCATCTGTAGCTTTAGCCAACGCTCTTGTACCTTGTGTGCCCAAACTAGTAGCCCGAGCCGATGCCATAAACTGTGCCGCATTAAAATTGGCATTGGCTCGCTTCACCTCTTCTTGTTGTTTTCTCTCCAGCTTCTCCGTCTTGCGTTGTTCCCGATACAGTCCTGCCAACTCTTCTCTGGCCGCCTCCAGTTTGATTTGTTTCTCCAATTGCACCAAATAGTCTTTGATGGCACCCGTATTGTCATTCATCAACTTACCCTCTTCATTTAGCATACCGTTGTAACCCGGAACGATTTGTTTCAATTCATCAATACAGCGACGGCGTTCATTATAGGAGAAATTCTGATTATGAATCACATTTGTCAGCAATCTAATTTTTGACTCCTGCTCGCCATATTTATCATTCAAATCATTACTAATGCGCAACATTGATTTCTGACTTTCTGTAACCCTGTTTTGCTCTCTTTTTAAATCAATCAGCCTACCGATTAAAGCTGCTACCCCTACCGCTAAAAAAGCATAAGGATTTGCCTTAACAAATTTACCTAGAGAAAGCAGCGATGCAACGATTTTTTCATTCCAAACCACCTGTAATTTCGACCAGGCAACATCCGCTTTTTTATAAGCAATCAAAGCAAGCAATGTCACACAGGTACTTGCTAACGCACCTTTGTATTTAACCAACCAATCAATCAATGCCGGAGCCATACTAAGTAATTTAGTAGTCCATCCCGTCAACATATTGAGAGAGGGATTTAATTTTTCCATTAATTCAATGCCTGTCTCTCTTATTTTATTCTTCAGCTGAGCCAAACGCGCCTCGTTGGTCTCAGAGTTAATTGCCGCCTGTTCCATAGCCACGTTAGTATCGGTCACCGCCTTGGTATAATATTCAACTTTGTCGGCACCGTCTATCAAGGTCTGTGCTACCGTGTAGGTTTCTGCACCAAAACGCTTCACAATTTCTTCTGTAGACAGTTTTTGTAAGTTCTTCAGAGCCGTTTGCAAGCCCACTATCTTGGGATTTGTCTCATCTGCTCCCGTCTGTAGGCGAAGGAAAAACATCTTCAGTCCAGTACCAGCCACCTCATTCACAATCCCTTTCTCTGCTAGAGTCTCGATGCTACCTACCAATTGCTCAATGGGAACATTAGCCGTAGAAGCGGAAACACCAGCTTTAGTGACGGCTGCCGTAATGCTCTGTACAGCTGCGGAACCGTATTTGGACCCCGCAGCCATCACATTGGCATAGTCGGCTGCCTTCTCGGATGATGCTCCGTACTGGTTCATTGATAACGTAACCGCATCAACCGCCTCTTTTAAATCCATCTTGGCAGCCTTGGACAAACGCATCGTCTCAATAGTCACGGCATTTAACGCCTCTTTATTACCCAACAAATCCGGTTTGGCGGACCCTACCAACATATATGCCTCAAGAATCTCTTTACTGGACTGAGTAACCCGAAGTCCAGACTTGTGCATCGAAGTAGACAATATCTCGGCCTGTCGGGCAAGCCACTGAATGGATGCATCATCCAACCCGGTAAGAGCCTTCAGATTGGCAGCCGACGCTTCTTTATCATCACGGTCTTTGCGCATTTTGTTCAACGTCATGGATATGCCGGTAATGGCAGCGATACCGGACGCCGCCAACGCCCCCCATTTGGCAAAACCATTATTAAACCGGGTCAACCACCCCTCAGATTCTTTAATCTCATCATTGACTTTACGAATCTCTGCATTGACCAACTTGAGTTGTGCCTGGTACTTCTTCCATTCTTCAGAACCTCGGGCTATGTGCCGGAGTTCAGCTTAACATTAATATCCTTTAACAGCCGTCGAAGTTCTTTCGGAGTGGCCAGACCAATATTGTTCATAGCCGCATCGATATTCCGGGCATTATCCCTCATAGCACGCAATGTTGTATTGGTCTCCTTCAGTTCTTTTTGTAACTGCTTGACTTTTTTGGTATCACCCGCATTTTGGGCTTCAACAATTCTGGCTTTTAAAGAGAGCGCATGTTGTTCCATCAATTGCATTTCTTCTCTAGCCTGCTCCCCATTCACCTGGAGTTCAACGGTCGCTTTTTCATGTATAGCCATCTTTTTTTTATTTCAAAAATAAGGTTATAAAAACAACTGGTAAAAGACAAGAAAACCCGACTCATCACGAGCCGAGGCAGTCCAATTTATAAATTTAAAGTCTTATGATGAAGATTGTCTGTTGCGCCAATGTTTTCGTACCACCAACATGACGACAAGCAAAACGGTTACACAAACACAGACAAAACCGATTTGTTCAGGCAGCGTGGATTCTTTTTTATCCTTTATGCTTTCTGACCGCTTTTCCTCATGAATATCGGAAGTAATATCCTTGTCGGCTTTTATCTCCGTACTGTCATTGACTACAGTTTCCTTCTTTTCATTCTTATTGAAATCACCTTCCACATGACCGTCAGCCAATAACGGAGGTTTCCCAGTCAGGCTATCGGCGGTTTTCGGGTATCATAAACTCGAAAATCAATCACATAGCTGCCATTAGTGCTTATCAGCTCTCTTAAAGAAGTAGTAGAACCATGTACGATATTGACCGATTCATTGGCACTGTCCTTCCTGATTACTTCTGTATCGGATTTGACAGCCTTATGCGAGCTACCACAGGCAAACAGCAGGAACAGACACATGAAGGGAGCCAGTAATATATGCCGACTTACCCAGTTCATAACTCTAACCAACATAAGAGATATCATTTATGCGGTTCATCCACCCTCTCTTAAATTTATTATTGGTCGGACGCTGACGACAAATATCTTCAATGAAATCAAACCGTGCAATCTTGATCATGTCGAACAACTCACGCGGATTCTTGGCATTTACCGTGGCAATGGTCTTGGGGCCTACAATGCCATCCACCGTAACACCAAGCAAGCGTTGAGGAATCTTAATTCCGTGCGCACCGGATGCCCACACCCAGTCCACAAGAATATTTGCCACAGACTGATCCTGTATCAAATCAGCTTTCCATCTGTTCCAATAATACGGTTTGAGAACACGATTAACAACGTCCTCACGAGTAAGCAGATGTAGATCATCCACATCTATGTCACCGTCACCATCCTTGTCATAGCCGCACGATTTCCATGCGCCGATAGTCACGCCCATATTGGTAGCCCCTCCCAAATCGTCAGGGTCATTTACAAAACCGCCTTCCCATTTCAGTATAAACGGTGCAAGTTTATTCACATCAGCCATTTTTATTTTCCTCCTTATCTTTTAATTTATCCACTAAATGGTTAAACTTGGTTGTTACATAAACTCCGATACCAAATATGCCTCCGGCATACATCAAACATTGAGCAAAAAACCACAATACGGATTCATGTATCTGACCTGTCGGTTCCACAATGAACCCCGCCACAGACAAACCAACACCGGACATTAACATACCTACCGCTGTATAAATCTGCACTTCCTCTTTTGTTTCTTTCTTCATTTTTTTATGCTGCTTTATAAAAACAGACACAAACCAACCAATAAATAACAATGTATAAAAAGACAAGAAAAATTAATTATAAGGCTTTCCGCCAAACCCAATAGTAGAAATCTAGTAGAAATATTAACATATAAACACCTATTTCTACTGAATATCTACCACCATCCAATAAAATGATATTATCAATTGATATTCAATTTATCATCCAAGTTCCCCCGGAACTTAGGCTAATAATAAGATACATTATGGCAAAAATGCATAAACTGACCAAGGGTGGACAAACCATATTCCGGCTACCATCTATGATGCAGTGGTCAATCCCAAAACACGCAAGAATCTGACCTCGGAACTTTCCGAAATAGATGCTAGAATATCAGGGAAAAAAGAATACTCTGTCGGAAAAAATATTATAAATCCATCGAATCTGACAGATGGATATTATTTGGGGCAAGACGGAAGTTTAAAACAGCTCTCCTCATATTGCGTAACAGTCTACATCTCCATAGAAGGCAATACACAATATCATATTAGTAAGACAGGTGTTGGTGGAGCATATCACGTTATCTTTGACGATAATTTAAAAGTATTGACTGCAATTAAGGACGGAACTGTTATCACCCCTGAAAATGCAGCTTATATAAGACTGTCAATATCTAAATCTCAGTTGGGTGCAGCGCAGATGGAGCTTGGAGATGTGGCAACATCCTATGAGCCTTTTACCGACAACTATGATAACGAGCAGAAGTTTGTGAGGCTTGAAACACAAATGGCGGCTGATAAGACAGAACTTGAAACACAAATGGCGGATAAGAAAAGTGTTTCGTTGGGTAAGAACTTATTTAACAAATTAACCGTAAAGAATGGGTATTATATTGATGCCTCAGGTAATTTAAAAACGAATTCGACCCTGTCTTTATCTCACTATATCAAAGTCAATCCAAATACATCATATTATATCCAAAATACGAATACGGGCGGTGCATCAAATGTCTGGTTTGACAAAGAATTTAATGCGATAGAAGAAGCGCCCAAATCAGGCGTGACTACCTCACCGTCAAACGCTGCTTACATCAAATTAAGCATATCAACTGCTGTCATTGATAATGCAATGTTCTTTGAGGGCGGCACTGCAACGCCCTATGAGTCATATACAGAGAATTATGATAATGAGCAAAGGTTTGCGAAACAAGAAAAGGAGATAAATAATACTAATGCAACATTAGATACATTACAGAGTCAAATGCCTAAAGTGGTGGTCGGAAAAAACTTATTTGATCCAGATAAGGCAGGTAATGGATTTTTGCGTCAGGATGGAACTGTTGCTAACAGCACCACTTATGTGACGTCCGGTTATATAGCCGTAGAGGGAGGAAAGATGATAACAGCCCATCCCCTTGCTTTGGGGCCAATTTATTTCAGCCAATACGATTCGGATAAGACATTCATAACTTCCACTCAAAATAAACAGACCTTAACCATTACATTGGAAAGTAATACAGCCTATGTCAGAGTGACATTCTTAGCTTCAAATTACAAGACAGAAGGACAGATTGAGTATGGTTCAACCGCAACTGAATACGAGCCTTTTCATTATGTAATTAGCGAGGAAAGTTTACCCGAAGGCATAGGCAGCGGAACGACACAGGATGAAGTTAAGCAAATTATAAATGAAGAAGTTTTCCCGGCAAAATTAGTATTGCCGTCCAGTTTGTATTTCAAAGCCAATCGGCAAAATAATTTATATTATAAGCAGGCTATAAAGTGCTCATGTCATGATAACTTTGATTTCTCAGTGTCAAACACCACATTAAAGGTTTTCGACAGGCAATTGTCAGGGTCCCCGTAGCTGCATCTGTTTTTAATAATAAGCTTACGCTTCGAAAATTTGGAAAATTGTTGCAAGAACTGCAAGTCAAATTTAATATACTTGCCAATCCTTCATCCCATAAGACAGTTAAGATATTGGATAGTGGGGATAGTATATCTGATCTGGGTGGCTGGCAAGTTGAATTGAAAAATTTGCTTGAAGAAGATAATGTTACGGTTGAATATATCGGAACCATGATTAACCGCACTAAAACTACCGGTTCCAGTTATGCCGAAGATATTTGGGGTGAGGTACAGAGTGGCGGGAACATGTCCTTTATCACGGAACCCAAAGGGGCAGCAAAGATATTGACCGTTTCGGGGATTACAGAATTACCGGTTACAGGCTATCCCGGTACGTCTTACTTGGATGGGAATAGTATATCTTGGGTAGTGAGAGGATTCAGACTGACAGCAGGGAGTGATGGTAAATATAGCGGAAAACTAAAATTGGGGAAATTCAGTTCAGACCCTAATTATGGTGATGGTACGGAAGATGATACGTCAGGAACAGGGAATTTCCCGTCAGGCGGTACAATCACAAAAACACAATCCGCTAATGGTAACACTCTGGCCGGTGATGCAACGATTACATACACATCTGCGGATGATGCGAGGTATAATCCGTTCTGGAATCCGTCAACTGATGAGTTGGATTTCAAATACTACTTCGATTATTGGGGATTTGATGCTCCTGACATCTTCATTCTCCAGTGGGGATACAACGAGGTAAAGTCTTATGAGGACGTAAATTCAGAAAGTGTACAGACAGCCAGATTACGTGCGAAACAAATTATTGATAAATTTCACAACCAGTATCCGGATACTAAATTCGTTTTTGGATTAGAGGTTTATGGTGCTGAACTTATGACTTTTTCGGGCGGTAGTAATAACAACAACAGCCCTAAGAAATATAGTGTATTGTCATTTGCCGAAGAAATCATATCACTGTTTGAAGGAAACGATGATACAGGTAATCCTTATAGCGACTATGTTACTCTTGTTCCTGTTTATGCGATGATGGACAATATATATGGATATGGCTCACTTTCTGAAAAATCACTATGTGACTTATACGGTGCAACTACGACAGTTCTACAAAATGGAAGAGACGGGGTTCATCCGAGTTATGATAGCGGTGGATTGCGTGAAATAGGAAGAGCGTATGAACCGGTTGTATTAGCTATTATAAATCTGTAAAGTAATTCGGAAAGTTTTGACAACATATTAAATATATGCCTAATGATACAAAAAGCAAGAATTCAAAATATGTCAAGAAACATGTATTATAGACTTGTCCATATTGTTGATATATATTTCCTTTACAAAAAAAAGAGAATGAATAAATGGCATTTGATTAAATATATGATTGGGACTGTGGTAGTGGCTAAGATAATATTATTCATTACCATTCTTTTGTTATTCATTACCATTTTTTTGTGTGAATTATCCTACAGATCCAATGAATGTGAAACAGGAGAGATATTAGGAGATTTACCTACTGGCTGACAGCCATGGTTGCAATATTTTCAGTTATCTATGCCAAAAAAGCCTTTTATAAACAGTCAGAAGCTATTGTATTGCAGAAAAAGGTAGCTAGAAGGGTCTCATTTGATACGACTTTTACTCAAATATTTGCTCAACACAGCATACTCTATAAAAAGGCTCAAGACTCGTCAACAAAACACTGCTGTTTCGCAGCATTCAGGGATTTTTTTGGAAAACAAGTAAACAAACCAACAATTACAAATAAGGATATTTGGGAAAATTACAATAAAAAAATAGAGAAAAACTCCGGAAAGGAAGGGGCCAGTAATTTTAAAAATTACTTCAAATATATATACATAGAGGTGAATTATATAGAAGAAGAGGCTAAAGAAGCTGATTTAGATGAATCAATCCAGAAACGATATGTAAGACTAATTGAAGGCCAAATGAATAATGATGAATTATTCTGTTATCTTGTAAATCTGTTAGAGTATTATGAAAAGAATACCGACAATCCAAAATTGATATCTTATTTCGAGTATCTCAAGCAAAATGCTTTTTTTAAAGAAATATGTAAAACCGATGGATATAAAGATGATGTAAAAAAAGCATTTGACCTATTGAACGAATCTTGTCGAAACAGAGTTCGCAATTCATTAATAAAAGAGACATGGTTAAAGTAACGGCAAACCATAAAATAGGTTTGCGTACTAAGATGATTTATGCTTGATCCGGTTTCATATTGTAAGCATATGCTTTATGTGGTTTCAAACTTTTCAAGTCACCCTACTAATCTATATATCCCAGTTCCCTGAACCTTTCCATTATCTTATAAGCCAGAATTGCGTAAGCCCCACCTGTCATATGTATTTTGTCATTGCTGGTCTTTCCGTTCTCGTCCCCGACATAGCTGCTCCAGAAACTCATTGGTAGTGAACCCTCGGCCATTGCGGTCGTATCCGGCACAACCCCCTTCGACTTCTGCTCCTCTGTCAGATCAGCATCCGTCGTGGGGGTGATGCCGAAATCATACAGTGCCTGCCGGGACACATACTCCCTCCAGTTGATGAACCTGTCGCCGTATCTTCCTGCCAGAACAGTCTCCTGACCGGCCCTTGATGCCGCAGTCCCCGTATGCAGCCCGATAAGGACATATTTGTCCGTACCGAGCCGGGCGATCATTTTATCCAGTTTCTCCACAAGCTCTTCATCGGAGGAATATCCCCCGTTCTGCCAGCACCAGAGGACGGCCAGCCGTGTATTTCCGTACAGACGCGAACCGCTCATTATAATGGGAGTCCGGGCACTGAAACTTACAGCCCTGCTTCCTGCCGCAACCCTTTGTATGGTATATATGCCCGTCGTGTCCGAACCGCTCGAGCCGGTCCATTTCAAGGTACATTCTATTCCTCCACGCTGCACGGGTTCACAGTTGTGTCCGATCCCTGCAGAAGGGGGGCGACCTCCGTTCCCCATGCGGAGTCCAGCCTGCCGTCATACGCTCCGATCCGGACAGGAGAGGTGTCGGCAGGAAGAACGAAATCACCTTTCGCAAAGGTGACATTGGCTCCCATCCTGACAGCGATTGTATTGATGGACTCTCCTCCAACACCGCAGTTGTTCACTTTGTAACTAGCTCCAAGAAAAGCCTGCAAGGCCTTTGAATAGGTGACGGATGCCGCATCCTCCAGGGACGAAACATCATAACCGAGCTCCTTGAGCTTACTCAGGATTCTTTCCTTATGACGGGTTATAGTACCACCCGCTCCCGCAGTCAGCGAGTCCCCCCAGGCGGTCACCCCAATCTGATTCTTCCCGGTTTCCTCCCGGACAATCTCCCTCACTTCGTTCCGGACCGTTACGGAGAGTTCGGAGGCTATGACCCGTGTGGATTCCGGAACCCGGTCAAGGGCCATGAGGTCGTCAAACGGGACTATTTTTCCTGATATGTTGTAAACAACCAGACAGACATAAAAATATCCCCTGCCAAAAGTGTCGGCCCATCTGTCCTCATGCCCCGCCTTCCATTTCATAAGCAGGTTGTAGAAGTTCCATTCCCCATCCGCTGGAAGCGCCAGGTCAAGGTAGCCTCCCCAGTCCTGGATACCGGGCAGGAGATATCTGTTTGGATACTTGTCCGCGCCCAGCTCTGATGTCAGCAACCATGTGCCTCTCAACTCCTCCATGTCGGAGAAAGTTACCTTCCAGTATACCCCTCTATACCGGGAGCCTATGGTTTCCGCGTCGATATTGGAGGTCAGGCGGATAGTCCGTGCATCTACGGGATTGATGGTCATGGCCTCCCTGATGTAACCGGATGGTCCGAGGTCTCTGAATACCGCATCCTCTGCAAGTCCTCCGATCTCCCATCCGGCATTTGTCGCATTTTCCGCGTTGTCGGCATGTTTCGCATCGGCAGCCCTCTCCGAATACCCGGAGATATCCGAATAGTCGGAGGTGTCGGACGTCTTCGCCGTCTGTGCATGTATGACATCCGATGTATAGAACTCCCTGACTTCCAGCGAGCCGGCGGATGAAAGTGCGTTGGCATCCAGTTTGCCTTTCAGAACGACATGTGTGTAAACATTCGTGCCGTATACGGCACCGGCGTCCGCCCAGTCCTGTTCGGAAAACGAGCCGCTATAACGACCTCCTGCCGCTATGGTTACTGACTTTGAGGCGATATAGCCTTTGGACCAGTCCGCAGAACCGCCGGTGACACCAATACCCACAACCATGTCGGAACTGCCGGTATTATATATCTCAAACCAGTAATTAGATGATATTGTAAGCGGAAGGGATGCTGACGAGCGTACATAGCATGTTGCGATCTTGGCCGCACTTTCGTCCCATGATATCTTCGTCATATACTCAGCCGTTTCAACAGTGATGCCAGGACCGGATGGAAAAATTACGGAAAGCGGCAGTTTCCTGATGATATTGGTATAAGCCATGACCTCCTCCCTTATCAGTTCTTTTGTTTTGGTGACACCGTCTGTCAAAGAGACACCCCATTTGGGGACCGAACCGTTGAACGAGCCTGCCGACAGGTATATTGTATGACCGCTGGGAACGATGAACAGGCATTCACCCCTGCACCGGCCCTCATATATGAGAGAATTGTCATTGTCTCTGAAGATGGCGACCGATCTGTACAAGCCTGTACCTATACCACTGATATTGGCATAAACCACGTCCTCCCTGTTGTTGCTACCGTCATTGGTATGGTAGTAAGTGGTGAACTGGCTGTGCGATTCGTTTTCCACGTACTTGTCTCTGGAGGTTCCTAATATTGTCAGACATTTAAGGATGCTTCCCTCAAAATCCGTTCCGGTACCTTCCTGATATTCCTGTCTGGTGAAAGGAACCGTATAGATTCCCATTTTGGACAGATTGGTCAGTTCCGTAGTCAGGCTCTTGCGTGTTTTGGGATTGACCACAGCGTCATAGATGGTAGCCGGGAATATGGTTTGTCCACCCTTGGTCAGTTTATGCATTTTTGCCATAATGTATCTTATTATTAGCCTAAGTTCCGGGGGAACTTGGACTGTTGTTATTTTATGTATATTTATTTAACTATTAAAAAGCACATCATCATACTCCCTCTCTGACAGAGGAACGCTCTGCACTGCATTGTATGCGGCATAATCCGGATAGGACATGATCTCCGCCGTGCTCTCATCCGTCTTTCCGGCAATGAGGATAACACCTGTATTCTCCACCGATACAAGATTGCAGATGCCATCGGCAAAATCAGCATCGGAAAGATAGTATTCGCGTTTGACCGACAGAGTGCCGGGACGGAGTCCGTGACTGTCAAAAATGACCAACAGACTACCATCATCAAGCCTATAGCAGTTCTTGTACCCGCGCCCGTCAAACTCCGCGACAACACATCCCGACAGGACTGTGCGGTAAGTAAACCGGAAGGGAGTATTTATATCTCCATTCAGGCTCTTCTCTATGATTTTAAAATCGGACTGATAATTAATTCTTATCATAACTCTTATAATATTGATGTTACATCGTCTATCTCCTCGGCTGTCAGGTATCCGTTCAAGTCAACACTTCCGCCACCTCCTGTCGTGCCTGTAGGACTCCATTTCCCCTTTATCTTGCATTCATATATAGGGCCCGGTATGGTATCCCCCACAATAGCCCAGTCACCCACAACAGGAGATGGAACAGCCTCTTCCAGCAATTTAAGACTAGAGAACAAGCCTTTGTTGCGGATGCCGTTCTGCTTGACCTTCTCCACTTCGGCGGACGTCTTGCTAAAGTTGTTGTTAAGACGGTCTGCCGCTTCGCTCCAAGTTCCCGTTTTGTTAATACTATTCAGTTCCATATCACTTCTTTACTTTTAAAGTCCCGTTTGTCACGACTCCTTCTACTGTCTCATATTCCACATATACCTGACCTGACGAAACATCATCTTTCCCCGGCCAATTACTGCAATCAATATTGGCCACATGCTTATACACATTCACCCCGTTGTATATCGGTTTCATCCCGACCAGCAGCATTTCGCCGTTGGAACCATAAAAGGATACGTTATTGGGATTAAGAATAATATCCGTATTTTCTACATAATTCTGTATTCTGATACGTTCCGGATATACAGTCGTTTCTAGTATCAATTGGTCCCCTGCATATTTCCGCAAAATCAAATCACCATATTCCCATCCGTCCGATGATGTGTCGAACCTTAATATCAAGGTGGTATGTCCTTCAGTCGTGTACATTTCAAGAGTATTTTTATCCGGATCAATGACAATGCGTTTCCCGTCAACAGATGTTTCTACTTTTCCGCGGAAAAATCCGCCCAAGCTTCAACCACACCGCGGAACTTACCACCCAAGCATAAATATAGCCACGAAGGAACGTATCGCCACCATGAGTGGCAACGAAGTTCGCCATATTCGCCCATTCTTCATCGGTGGGCTGGTAATCGGGGTCATTACGAAACTTCATTACGGTCAATATAGCCTGTTGTAACGTGCCACCTGCCAAAATGCCACATCATCATCGTCATTGTATATGCCGCTAACTCCGGCGGTGACCTTCTGCATCTTGCCATCCTTGTAGTTGCCTAATTGGATCATATTAGCCAGTATCAAACCGCCAAGGATGTCCACAGAACCATCTTTAATCGCGCTGGCGATATAATTGATTGACTGAAAACCGGCCATGGACTTGTCGTTATCAAGAATTGAAGGCTTCCAATCGGTGGCGATGGTCCCACGCTCTAGTTGAAGATCACAAACGGTTGCGGTACCGCTAAGCATGAAAATACCTGTACCGTTAAATGCGAACTTGAAAGTGTATCTTTGATAACCGGACGTAAGAGGCTGAGTTGTGCTGAAATCACCACACGAAACAGCCACAGACACACCTTTAGCTTTAAAGGATATAACATAGTTCTCATTTTTAATCAAGGACACGGATTGGGACAAACTACCGATTGAAGCAGAATACCCGGAGCCGGCAGCACTGTCCGCGGATACGGTAGCCACACCCGTCCAATACTTTAATTGTTTACTATACAAATCGGTATCAGCAGACAATTGAGTATCAGAGGACAATGTTTCACTATCATAATCTCCCGTAAACCCGGAGTTACGCAACAGATTGACACTCCCGACAGCCGCATTGTCTATTGCATCCTGAGCCTTTTGGGCCAGATCGGCAGCCGCCTGTATCTCATCCGGAAGCCCTTCCATGTTACGCCATCCGGTGGAACCCTGCTCGATATGGAACATACCCTTGATATCAACACCGCCTTTTTGTGTATAACGGATGTAAGTGCTCTCATCCTTGGCACCGATATAGGCATCACCATACACATTGATATAGGCGTGTCCGGTGGACTTGTCAAAGCCCAGCCCGATAACTTCTTTGCCAACCAAAGAAAAGGTATTGATACCTTGATAGAAAGTAATGGAAGGCGAAGTTTCATTAACAGAAGAAAGGATTATAGCTGCCTGACGAGTGATATCCGTCAAGTGTCCCAAACCAATAATATCATCACCGGCAACCGGGATATCACTGTCCTTGTCGGCATTGGTTTTGCTCAAGTCAATATAGTCAGCTCCTACTCCTGTCACCTCGCGCCAGTAGTAGCGGTTGGATACATTGTGAGATGTTCCTTCTTTAATGTTAAATTCTTGGGCTAATGCTAATGTACCGACTGTAAATTCGTTATTGATTGTCACTCCATCGACTTCCGACAAAAAGAAACAGCGGTAGCTCTCATCAAGTTCCTCCACCCTGACACACTTCATTCCGGCCGGAGATATGATCTGTTCACCACCAACATGCGTTTTCTTTTTCACTTCAAGTTCATCAAAGACAGCCTTAATCTTCACATAAAGCCGGTCAACAACGGCTTGAGAGTACCATCTTCCAGTACAGTAATTCCACTACCGTTCTTACCAATCAAAAGACCTTTCAAAAAAGTGATCAGATCATTGGCGATATCTTCTTTATCTTTACGAAGGAAATATTTTTCAAAATCAGTTATATCAGCACCTGCATCAATCATGGCCAACAACAAAGAACCGACACGCAATGCCGTATTCGCTCCGGCATTACGTTCATCCCTTATCTGCTCGGCCAATTTTTTTAATGTGTCTTTAATATCCGCCATTTACTTTTTTATTCCAAAGTAACAACAAAGCCAAAAGCCGTAAAAAGACATCATTTCTTTTGATGATGCCCCCACAAATGCGAACGCATGGAGGTACTGCGCTTGTGATTCGCCTCTTCAATCTTCTCCGCAAGCAGACCACAGAACTCCTCACCATACATATATGCCATCTGCTCTTTCAAGACCATGACCGAAGCAAAATAGGCACGTGAGAACCATTCACGGGGTTTACGAGGCTCACCTGAAGTAATCTTGCCAGATTTTTGTCTGTGCACATAATTCTTGCCTCTCAAATCCGGATTCAAAAACTTCAAATCACCCTTGTTATGCCCTCTATGCCCGTCATTATACAACTGGCCATCGATCTCATACCCCCGCCCCGTACCACAATCCTGATAAATGCCATATTCCATAAACTTATGCTGGATCACCGTCAGTTCACTACTGCCCATTGTCACATTCTCCGTAATATCATTGTGCAGTAACACCGTATCAACCACGTGCAGTCTCATGATCTTCTCCCTCCAGATAGTGACCATCATCTCGGCCCACGCCTTCTTATACTTTGCCCGATCTTCAGCCGTGGACTTCGGCCTGTTCTCATTCCTCCCACTCATCACTGTCATAAATTAGAGATACCGGTTCGGAAACATCAATCATAAAATACAGACCTGTGCATCCGGAAATAAAATATTCACCCAGTTCACGTGAATACACATTATCCGTATTCAGGTACACCAGTTCGTTATCCAGATTCTCACGGTCAACCAGCATCCTGCTGTGCACCTGGCGGAACAGCTGCCGGCACACCTCCAGTGCCGCTTGGCGTTCCGCCATATCACTGATACGGTACCGCATCATGAGAAACACGGTAAAAGTACGCTTTTTAAAATATCCTCCGGAACGCTTCTCGGTCACTCCGTCATTCGTATCATCTACCGCGAAAAAAGCGGATTCGCGCCGAAGGTTCTGAAGAACCTCTTCAAGCGAGTTTATGCCGGAACAGACACACGGATAAAAAGCGTGAGCCTTGGCCAATTTGTTTTTTCTGCACATTCCTTTAAAATAGGACAGCGCATCGAATAAATTATTTGCATCCATATCTCTGTTGTAACTCCTGTGCCTCGCGGGCCTTCTCATTCAGTTCGGTCAACGCCCGCCAACAATCCATCTGCAATACTTCTCTCTCCTTTGTGATATCCCCGCCTGTCAATGCCCGAATCTCCGCATTGACGAGTTCAAGCATATTAAAGGCTTCACCCTCCAGTTGTTCCGGAGGACGGAACAGATAGGGAAAGCATTTTGTAAAATGATTCTTAACCGATGCAATCCACAAAAACACGGACAGCAGTTCTTCTTCCGAAGGATTGAACCGGCGGGGATGCCGCCCTTTGCGATCCACGTACAACAAAATTGCCATGGAACGCAGAAGAGCGTTATCGCGCGTGTGTAAAAAGCCCTGATAATAATTCTCAATACTGACATACTCCTTAAACGGAACATCATGCAACCGGGCATCCACCGACCGAAACCTGCCGATCCGCCACAGGCAGAAAGGCATATCACCCGGACGCTCGATAAAGTCCAGCGTGTGCAGGAAACACTGTACCTGCCACGAATGAACAAAGAACCGAACCTTTTTCCATCCGTTGCGAACAGAACAAATCCACCCGTCCTCCTGTCTGCGCAATACAGTGATCCCCAGCAGCCGGACAAAGATGTATGTCTTTGCCGTGACCGGATCAAAACGGGTCATGATATAACACACATAGCGCAACTGCCATTGCTCCAGCTTGTGCCATGCATCCGGCAGATGGAAGTTGATCAACCTATCCCCAAAAGTAGCAGGTGTCTTCTTTTTCATTTTTATAGTATTCAAAATGTTTTACCTTATACGCATCGCTATCCTTATACGCCGGAAAATCGTCCGGACACCCCTCCAGCAAGTTAACCACATTCGCCAGTTCCACACGGAATGCCGGCAACTGCTTGTTGATCCAAAACCCTATCGCCCTACGGAGCGCACAAACCAACGGTATCTCGGCTTCAGCCAGTGACTTATGCCGGATTTGTTCAAGCAAATGATCAAACAAAACTGCGGATATCTCGCGCCGGATATATTCTTCAGCCTCGCTGATTTGCGGACGAAGTTCGAGCAGATCAGTACGGATAGCTGCCGGTCGGCCTGCAAAATCACGCACATGGGCACCGGTATAGTAAAGGGAACTGATCACCAACCGGGCACAAACTGAGGAAGACCAAGCGTCATCACCAGTCATGCCTCAATAATACAGTCCAGCGCATAATCCGCCTCACGCTGTATCTGCACGCGTAACGATTCAACCCGGTCACGTGATGCCGGAGATATATTCTGGTTATTGACAATACCGAACCCCGTATCCGTCAGTATCAGATCCAGCCCCGGGATCGCCTGATAAAACGCATCAAGACAGATATAACGGCACACATCTTCTTTAACGGGCAGCGTATCCACATCCGTATCACGCCCCAGCACCGTGCCGAAGAGCTTATGTTCAGCCTGTTCAAACCGATCTTGTATCGCATCAAACACATACACGTTTGCCGAAGCGGCTGCAAAAACGACCTTCTCAAAAGTCTGTTTATCAATTATCATCTTCATCGTTGTTATGGTTTATCCGGTTAGCTGTCGTTGATTTGGCATCGGTATTCTGATCCAGAGTCGTGAGCAGGATCATCGGCACATCCGGATAGACCCTCTCACCCCATCCGTTGTAATGAATCACCACGTTATGCGGCATGTACATCAGATCATGAAAGGCAATCTCAAGCGACTGCTTGAGAGTAAACAGCTCGCGCTTGTCAGATCCGGAGTTATTGGACTGTGACTTGCCCGGAGTGGCCCCCACCAGATTGGGATGAATATTATCACCATAACAGGTAATATTGGACGCCTCTTGAATGTCTTCAGACCAGTCGCCACCCTCTTTAGTCGTATCAATCACATTGATACGCACCATACGGTTCTCCTTGCCGTTAGGATCGATGTAATAACCGGTAATCCAGACCTTGCCGGAATTCTCGATGCCGGACACAAAATTTTTAATATTCTCTTTTTCTTTCTTAATGCGCTCCAGCTGCTTTACAGGCTCGGTTATGTGCTCTTCAGCCAACAGATTGGACCAAAAATCCTTGTGAACTTCAACCTGGTACTTAACCGTCGCATGATTCTTCAGCTTGGCTTTTTTCCCCTTACCGATCAACCGCTTGATGTCAAACCAGTCGCCTCGAAATATAGAAGTATAGTTGGGTAACGGATAGTACCGGCAACCGGGCGTCGGAAAACGGACCAGAATGGCAAACTTGCGGTCTTTGGTGGGTGGAGACTTTTTTCCGTCCTTGCCGGGCGCACGCCCCATCCGGACCTCCAGATCACCCAACGGGTCTTTTTCGTCAAGCAGCGGCAGCACCTCGATCTCATCCTCACGCAAGGCCGACTTCCGGAAGTTGCCATAGAAGACATGATTGATACGTCCCTTGTCATCCGCCTTTTCAAACCGGCAATAACAGGCCTCCTTGTGCCGGAGTCTGACAATCCGGGAACCGTCAACAGACAGTATGATCACCGACACACAGAAAAAATAATACTTCATATCTGTCGCCTGTTCAAGCATGAAGGAAGGTATACTGTTATGCAGCATCCATTTTTTAATTTCCTTATCAACAGTCGGTCTGCCGGTATCATAGTCATTATACTTCTGCCCGGCACCGTAACAGGTAAGCACATTGAACAATTTGTTCTGAGACATCACCTCGTCAACCCCTATCAACCTGATCAGCTCATACGGTAGCCTGTTGTCAGCGCCCCAGTTCACGTATTTATAACCTTTCGCCCCCGGCAACGTCGTCGAGGACACATCTTCGCCATCCTCGTCAAAAACCGCCGAACTGTCCTCGACCGTCTCCATGGATACCTGCACGCCGGATTTACCCACCTCAAACACGCCTGAAGGGATATAGTCCAGCCGCACCCTGCTGTTTGTCTTATTTTTCATAAATAAACCTCCATACCATTAATTGAAAACAATGTGATATCACGCAACCTGCGCGGCAGTCCGGATTTGGGACATTTGACCAGATGCGTGCCTCCCCGCCAATGGGAACCGATACAGATCACCCCCTTGTACTCAATGATGTCACCTGTGGACAATTTCCAGACACGCAAATCAACCGGCTGTCCGGATTCCAGCAGCCGGATGGCATCAAACCTATGTATTACCTTTATGCCCATATCACTCAAACGTATAATCAAATGTATTATCGAACACACGTCCGGCACGCGGCAACTGCAAGATATTGTGATTACGCTGCGCATACCGATAAGAGAAAGTAAAGAACGGCAAATGATCCGGATCGTTGCTGCGCTTCGATTCCGACTCGGTGATGGTAATCTCCTTGCCCACTGTCGTACCCTCCAGCAGATAAATCTCTTTAGACCGGAACAAATCATCGAGCCACAACGCCATCTCATGTGTCAACACACCCGTATTGGCCTTGAACACCTTGGTCTCATCAATCCGATAATTACGGAACATGCCATTAGTGTAAGCGGTGGACCGGGCGTATTCCGGCTCCAACGCATGAGTTCCGGTACAGTAAACCGTCTCCTGGCACCCGAAAGAATTGGTGAACAACAGAACCGGAGCGACATCGGGCGCATCAGGATCGAGTGAGAAGGTCTGCGTCCGTACTCCGGCATGAATGATATAGCGCACCAGCTCGAAGCCCGGTTTGACCAACAATTCGGGAGAAACTTCTACCGTGACGATCTTGTCCGTATCTGTCACCTGCCGCAAACTCACCTCATGGGTAGACAAACCGTCTTCGTCACGGTAATAGACACAGGTAGCAATCACAGGACATGCCTCAGTCGTGACCAGATGCACGAACTCCTTGCGCCCTATCGCCGTAACCTTCTCTCCCATCAGCGTGGACAGGAAATAACCCGCCATAAAATCCGCAGCCGGCATGGAGGACTCCGCAGCACAGAACTGCACCGTAAAGTTTTTATTCTGCTCGGATGATCCGTCCGTTATCCGATAACTGCACCGTTCTATCAGGTTTGTCACCAAATACGGTTCAATCAAGCCCTGCAAATCATTGATGGTTATCCGGCCGGACGCATCCGGAATGTAAGTTTCGGACAGAATCTCTTTTTCTCCGGCCGTCAATGAAAGAACAGCCTTATTCTGATCCGTAGCGAACACCAGCTCGTTCAGTCCGGAACTGAAGGCGTAGGCTGGGATATCCTTTACTAAAACTATCATATAATCTTTTTTATTTCAAAAATAAGGCAAATACCACGGGTAATAAAAGACAAGGACACTCTGTTTCACAACAGAATGCCCCCTATGTAAAATGTATAAAAAAATATTTCTTATCGACGCATCATCATCCATTTGGGACGATTGTCACTGTCTATATGGATGTGATAGCCTGTATCACGCATCATAGATGCAATATCATTCAAGGACAACTCCACCATATCAGACAAATCATCTTGAATATCTTGTGTGCTTTTCAACAACACACCATCACCATCGGGTTGATCAGCCGGAAGAAACGCCATCAGATATTCAATCAATACATATTCCTCCACACGAGATTGATTGGGAGTAGAATTATTTTTCATGCTTCACCTCCTTTGTAACATAGTCATGCAAAAACGCATCTAATCGGATTAATTGTTCATGATTTATTTCGGATATATCTCCATAATTTTGAGCAAATAAATGAAATTTGACTTCTTTATTACCGTCACTACCTATCTCGACAGTCTTCATTATTGAAAATTCGTCATTCATCGCAAACCTCCTTCCAGCATTTTCGGGTCTGAAGCTTCACAGAAGCGGAACTCTCCACGTACAGGATAAATATGAACTATGAAGACAGTATTATACGGTCTCTTATCAGGATAGACCTCAATACTCATAACATAGTTTCCAGAAACATCCACACAAAACGGTTTGGTTCTTGGAAACTCTTCATCCAACATGGACGCTTTGGCACGAACACTCTCAATAAAGGCATCACGCGACAATTCATCAGGAAGCAAAACATAAGCGAAAGTGGGAATCCACTGGTTCATAGCCATGTCTTTATTGTTAACAGACAGGTAAGTTCTGGGTCTATCAATAAAGAATTTCATCTCAGACCTCCTTTCCAAGCAAGATGTAACGACACAACAAACCAAGCCAGGCAAAGCAATGCCGGAACTGCCGACACAAAACCGGCACATACCAATGCAGAAAAAGCTAAGGAAGTATGAGCCATAAGGCACACCTGACGGTTAGACACTGATTCTTCAAGAACGGAAGAAAATAATTGATTCTCACGGTCCAGCCACATAGTTAGGACTGACGATTTGCTCACGACATTTATGTCGGTAGCAGGAATTGAAACTGTTTGTTTCATACGGTTTGATGTTTGACATTTTAGGCAGAAAAAGAACGGCTGCCATCTCCCGTGTCGTCAAACATCAAACGTGTCACTCCGTAGAGCAATTAAGTTTTGGGAAAGGCAGCCGTAGACTTTGCACAACAAGTTGCGACTTCTACAATATCCTTTTATATGTACCATTTCCATGAATTCACGAAAATGATTATGTATAGGCATAAAAAAAGCCCATTAAAAACCATGAGCATTAACCGCGCTCTACGTACTTGACGAACAAGTTTGATGTTTGACTCCGCAAATATGAGAATTATATTTGAGAGTGCCAAACTTTATTTAAAATAAATCCTGCTGTTGTGGGATTTTAGTCGATGCTTTATAAAAAGGATAATGTCTATTTTAACATTATCCTTTTTCATTTTATATATTAAATAAATATATTTGCAGCATGAAAAAAGCCCTACATTATATAATATCATATTTTGGAGCTGCTTGTTTTTGCTGCGGTTTATTAGGATGCATATTCAAATGGATATTCAAACTTTTATCCTATACTCCTTCAGCTACCTATATAAAATGTTGCATAATCTTATCCATATTAGTGGGATTAATATTTACAGTTTGTTGCTATCATCCCAAAAAAATCAAATAGATTTTTCATCCGTACTATCTGAATCCGATTTTGTAGATGAAGTTCCCAATTGCTTTATCATATCTACAATAGCTGTTGGAGCTTCTATTTCCATATTATCTAATTTCTTACTCAATTTTTTTATAGTCTTACGCTTTGTTCTATCATTTAAAAATTCATTAACCGTCTTCACCATTTTAGAAAATGTATCTCCGATTGTGGGTGATTTCGCTTCAACATGAAAGTTACCTACATTAATAGAAAATGTGCCTCCCTTAATAAACAGTACTATAAGTCCTATAATCGTGATTCCTTCTGGAGATTGAGCAAATACTAATATGTCACCAGGTGATTGTACAGACATCTTCATTTTTATGTCTTGTGATGTAAGTCCCAAACCATTTTTTGAAGAATAATCATTAAATAACTCCATTAAATCACCGACTAAAGTAAAATCATCAGCAGACAATGTATCTTCTTGTCTCACTCTTAGGACAAGATAGGTCATATCTCCTTTAGTATAGAAATCGTTTAAGAAGTTATCTACATATGAAGCATAGACTTAATTTCTGAAATTATATGTCTTGAATTGAACATCAACTGTAATTCCGCTGGCAAGGAATGACGCATTGATGTTCTTAACCACTTTACATTTCTTCTTTTTGCAAAAGGACAGCCCAATGCCGCATGAAGATTCATCTTTTCTTGATATAGTTCACTCTCTATAACTCCAAAAGTAACTTTATAGGAAGAAGAAGCTGGTACGATAACAATATCACCCACTTTCATTTCACGCGCAAAACGAAGCATCTGTGAAGCAGGATAACTTGTATTGCGAATATTTTCCCTCCTGCCTTTCAACATTTCTTGCAATATTTTTCTAGCAGTTTTTTCTTTTTCAGGGAGATGATTTAAATCATCAACAGTTATTTCATTATATCCGATCGCTATGAAATGTTTATCTACATATTCATCATAATAATCGCCTCCCATTGTTCGAACCAACCAATAGTTTGTTCCATCTTTTATAGGTTCTATGTACTTTATCAATTTTTCAACATCAAAATTCTCCATTCCAGACAAATATGGCGAATCCCTTATCAAAACGCGCCCAAAGGTATTAGTGTAACCTTAACCCGATTTTACGGATTACGTCTTGAAAAGGGATTCATGTCCTGTTTTACCAGTATTTATGTCACTAAATTTGAGGGCACTGCAAATATAATGATAATATCTGACAGCGCAAAGAATTCAAGATTACAAAAATAGAAACAAATACCTATCCATAATGTACTTTATCATCAGCTTTATAGCATCCATAATAGCAAGAATGATATAATAGAACCGGCAACAATTTTTCTCAAGCAATCGCATTTTTAATGCGTTCCCTTATCGCAATTCTATTGCGTTAAACAAAAAATTCCGCTTTCCCCCTGCGGTGGCTTGCAGACACGGCCTCCAAACAAAGAGCAGGAGGTTGTGTCTGCAAGCCACCGCAGGGGGTGACACGCAAAGGCACTCCATCCCCCGAATCGAGGTATAGAGCACCTTTTCAGACTTTCTAACGCATTATCTAGCGCCAAAACGGACAAACTGAATCTGCGGTGTCATATCCTTAACCGGCTGAATATTTCCCTGCAACTTCATCGGTTGCAAATCTGCTGAGGATTCATGCGGTGTCGGTGTATTGTCCGTCACTTCATAGATTGTTGGTAATTTAGTAAAGCTGTCCACAATAACCAACCATCTATGCCAACAAGTATCAGAAGACAGTGAATCCATATGAAGAACCTCACCACTCAAGGAATACAAACACATATTCACTAAAGTCATTAAACAACAAGTATAAGAGATATCCGCTGCAACAAAATAACGGTTACGGTCTTTTCTCGCACAAGCCAAAATAAGCCCACCACTACCACAACAAGGGTCGTATATACGTTTATCACTATCCACCTTATCGGCTTTATCAACAGTGGGAATATATACCAATTGTGCCAGCAAATCCGCAACAGGCCGAGGGGTAAAAAATTGCCCACTACCTGCATTTAAAAGATTTTGTTCAAACCAGCCATAAAAGGGGTCCTGTAATTCTTTACGTGTCATTTCATCCACCAACGAAGCAAAAGCCAAAGAAAAATACTGTAATTCATCCCGACTATATTTCTTAATCGTCTTAAAATAAAGTTCTTCTGCTCTCCCCATCTGCAAACAACAGACTATAATCTGTAAAAAGTCCTCAAACACCTGTCCTTTATCGTATTTGTGCGCCAACATATTCAAATACGTTCCATAAGGCTTCAAATCATTGTTTTTCATAGACCTGCAAATTAGAGAACACAAAACAAATCGGAAAAAAGTTCAAAGGGTCATTCTCTTCCGTATCCGCTTCATCAACTTTCGGCGTCCGTTGCTTGGGATGCCCCCATAGACAAAGGGCGTGCTCACCTTTACGGATTTTCTTACCCTCGCTGTTCCATTGCTTCAATGTTTTCAACTCACAATGGCCCGACTGGGCATAAACAGTCTTTAACCCCTCGTTTATACATTCTATCTGCCCATCTTCACCAATACTTTAATCGGTTCAGAGAGTTGTTTCAAAATACTACGTTTTTCCTGTATTGTTTTGGCATTTTCAAAATAATTTCCCATTTTTGCATAAGATTTTAATGAGTGAAACTTTTGTTTTACATCACCCTCTGCATTGGTGCAACAATGCAGGAGGATTTTTTTATAAAAGGTGTTCCAATTCTGTCCGCAAATTATTCTCAACCTCTTTTAATTTACTATTAAGGTCTTTCCCCCAATCCGCCAGAAGATTTTTAATTGCTGTCGGATTATGAGTAACAATACTCATACCCCTAGCATCAACCAATGTCAGTTGCGCTGTTTCCTCTTCATGCTTCAAGACAAAAGCCTGTAACTGCTTGCGTTTGCTACGAATCTCAGAATATTTGTTCTGCAACATATACACCCTTTCGGCTTTATCAGTCAGTTCATCAATACTCATTTTTTTACTCTTAGGAGCAGCTTGCTGTGATTCTGTTTTTTCCGTCTTGACTTTAGCCTCCGTTTTTTGTTTTTTTTCTCCTTAGGTTGTTCGGGAGCGTAGGCAAAAGAATAAGTGAAGCATTCTCAACTGCCGTTTCTTGTTTGTTAGCCACTTCTTTTGTGTTTCCCATCACTACTGCT
>ENA-OQAA01000196-OQAA01000196.1-human-gut-metagenome-genome-assembly--contig:-NODE-196-length-43982-cov-1.981826_pt1 | contig 43982 bp, 54 predicted proteins | sample MGYA00242489_ERZ504515 | MGnify/ENA primary metagenome ERZ504515 (study PRJEB26092, sample SAMD00036237) | human gut metagenome | host: Homo sapiens | study: EMG produced TPA metagenomics assembly of... | reverse complement strand
TGCTAAAAAGTTCTGAAAAAGATGTAAAAAAAGATTGTTTAATTGCAACGGCTGATATAGTATAGAGGTAACAAAAAGGAGAAAGGGCGGAGGTATATGATGAGCATTGTATGGTTGGCGTTGATTGTGATTTTTCTGATTGTTGAGATCGCCACAGTAGGACTGACTTCCATCTGGCTTGCAGGAGGTCGCAGCTGGCGCAGCTGTGTAGAACTTCTCGGACTTGGAATCGTATGGCAGATCGCAGCTTTTCTGATCGTGACTTTTATACTGTTATATTTTACGAGACCTTGGGCGCAGAAATATTTGAATGCAAAATCAGTGAAGACAAACTATGAGAGTCTGATCGGGCAGAAAATTAAGATGACAGAGCAGGTAGATAATTTGAGTCAGACAGGGAAAGCGGTCGTCAACGGACAGGAATGGACGGTCAGAGCGGAAGCAGATGGAGATATTCTGGAGCCGGGCGATTTCGGAGAGGTACTCAGGGTCGAGGGTGTAAAGCTGATCGTAAAGAAAATTTGACAAAAAAAGAAAGTATGGTACAATGCTATATGAAATGACAAATTTCATATAGCATTTTGCTAGGGGAGCCCAGGGCTGAGAAATCACATTGCGTGATGACCCTCACTACTTGAACCGGTTAGTACCGGCGGAAGGAAGCAGTACCAGAATGGTTCCTCCTGTAAAAAAATAATAAAGGAGGTTTTTTTATGTCATTTTTTGTAACAAAAGCAGATGGGGCATACAGTCTGACAACGGCAGGTTATGTGGCAGTTGCTGTGATTCTTGTGGCGTTGATCGTTGTAGCTGCGCTGTTTGCAAAACGGGAGAAGAAAGAAAAAAAGAAAATTGGAACAAAACAGCTTGTCGTATGTGCGATGGCAGTTGCACTTGCGATGGTGACATCGATGTTAAAGATTTATTCTTTTCCATTTGGTGGATCGGTAACATTATTCAGCATGTTGTTTATCTGCTTCGTTGGCTATTTATATGGACCGGCGACGGGGATGCTGACTGGGGCGGCCTACGGGTACTTCAGCTTCTGATTGAACCATATATTTATTTCCCACTTCAAGTGCTTGTAGATTATCCGCTCGCATTCGGGGCACTCGGACTTTCAGGATGTTTCAGCAAATCCAAACATGGTCTTGTAAAAGGATACTTGTTTGGCGTTCTTGCAAGATATGTATTTGCGGTAATTTCCGGATGGCTCTTTTTTGGAGAATATGCGTGGGACGGTTGGGCGGCGCTTCCATATTCGCTTGTATATAACGGATGTTATATTTTTGCAGAGGCAGCGCTTACAGTTCTCGTTTTATCGATTCCGGCAGTCTCCAAAGCGATGAAGAAAGTGAAGATAACAGCGGTCAACTAATCAATCGGATAGAATTAAAAATAAAAATGTCATAAATTCCTTCATTTTACAGATACTATTTCCAGAAATGGAAAACAAAGTAAAATGGAGGAATTTTTTATATGAAAGCAACAGGAGTCGTAAGAAGAATTGATGATCTCGGGAGGGTTGTAATTCCAAAGGAAATCCGACGGACACTCAGGATTCATGAAGGAGATCCACTTGAAATCTTTACCGATCGAGAGGGAGGTGTCATTTTAAAGAAGTATTCTCCAGTCGGAGAAATGACACCGCTTGCGATACAGTATGCGGAAAGTCTTGCCCAGGTAGCAAAATGTACTGTCTGCATCACCGATCATGAGACGGTAGTCGCAGCGGCGGGAAATGGAAAAAAAGAATTTGCGGGGAAAAGAGTCAGCGAGGCATTTCAGACCTGTCTAAGTGACAGAAAGGAGAGATGTGCAGCCAGAGGGGAGAAAGGATTTGTTTTATTGACAGAAGGGCAGAGTACAGTCTTTACGGAGGAAATCATCAGTCCGATTGTGGCGGAGGGGGATGTGATCGGTGCAGTTGTACTTTTAATGAAGAGGAAACAAAGAGGACGGAAGATGGAGCAGAAAAGCTTGCACTTGCAGCGGCAACTTTTCTCGGGAAACAGATGGAATTTTAAGATGGTCATAAAACATTGTGGACGGGCATAGATTAGAGTGTACTTATTATTTGGTGCAAATACGCTTGAAATCTGGGAGGGACGACAATGGAGAAGACAATCAGACAGGAAATGAAAGTCACATGGGTGTTAAAGGCGCTGATGGCAGCTTACGTTGTGACCGGCTTACTTCTTTTGCTGCTGACACTGCTTGTATACAAGATGGAGTTCAGTGAGGAAAAGGTGACGGCGGGGATTACAGCAATCTATGTACTGTCCACATTTGTGGGCGGACTTGTGATCGGGAAGCTTTCCAAAATGAGAAAATTTTTGTGGGGACTTGCGGTCGGAATTTTATATTTCGGGTTATTGCTTTTGATTTCCTTTGGGATTTATCGTACCTTACAAGGAAATGGGACGAATATTTTGACGTCGTTCCTGCTCTGTGCGGCAGGTGGAATGGCGGGTGGAATGATTTCTTAAAAGAAAGTCTTTTAAATCTTACATGCATGTGATATAATAAGCTAAGTTAATGCTAATTTAAGGAGGAATGTAAGATGAAGCACATTAAAACATTAAATACTCAGACATTAAACAATACAATGAAAAAAGGCGGATGTGGAGAATGCCAGACATCTTGTCAGTCAGCATGTAAGACATCTTGCACAGTTGGAAATCAAACTTGCGAACAAAAGAAATAAGCTAACATCGCACAGATTGAGATCAGGCAGCGGCTTCGGTCGCTGCTTTGTCTTTGCGTTAAGAAGAAAGGAGCAGAACACAAGTGATTCATCAGTATGTAAATAATGGGTATCACATCGTGCTGGATGTCAACAGCGGTTCCGTTCATGTTGTAGATGAACTTTGCTATGATGTCATTCAGGCGCTGGATACAATGGGAATAGATCAGGCAGAAAATCCTGTGGAAGAGTTGAAAAAAGAAGAAACAGCAGCAGGGCTTTTGGAGAAGCTTTCAGCAAAATATGCAGAGAGTGATCTGAAAGATGCCTATGGAGATATCGTGGAACTGACAGAAGCAGGTCAGTTGTTTACAAAAGATATTTATGAACAGTATATCGGGGAAGTGAAGCAGAGAAAGACAGTGGTAAAGGCGCTCTGTATGCACATCGCACATGACTGTAATCTTGCCTGCAAATATTGTTTTGCAGAAGAAGGAGAATATCATGGAAGAAGAGCGCTGATGTCCTATGAAGTTGGAAAGAAAGCGCTGGATTTCCTGATCGCAAACTCTGGAAACAGAAGAAATCTGGAAGTAGATTTCTTTGGAGGGGAGCCTTTGATGAACTGGCAGGTTGTCAAGACCTGGTGGCATACGGACGTGAGCAGGAAAAGATACATAACAAAAATTTCCGTTTTACGATCACAACAAACGGTGTACTTTTAAATGATGAGGTACAGGAATTTGTCAACAAAGAGATGGACAATGTTGTCTTAAGTCTTGATGGAAGAAAGGAAGTCAACGATAAGATGCGTCCGTTCCGCAATGGAAAGGGAAGTTATGATCTGATCGTGCCGAAATTCCAGAAGCTTGCAGATAGCAGAAATCAAGAGAAATACTATGTGCGTGGGACATTTACAAGAGATAACCTTGATTTTTCTAAAGATGTGCTGCATTTTGCAGATCTTGGTTTCAAACAGATCTCTATTGAACCGGTCGTAGGGGAAGATTCAGATTTCTATTCTATTAAAAAAGAGGACCTTCCAAAGATCTTTGAAGAGTACGATGCACTTGCAAAAGCACTTGTAGAGAGAGAGAAAGAAGGAAAAGGAGTGAATTTCTTCCACTTCATGATCGATCTCGACGGTGGTCCGTGCGTTGCAAAGAGATTGTCTGGATGTGGTTCGGGCACAGAGTATCTTGCAGTGACGCCTTGGGGAGATCTTTACCCTTGTCATCAGTCGTAGGAGAAGAAGAGTTCCTGATGGGAAATGTAGATGACGGAATTGTGAAGCCGGAGATCGCAGAGGAATTCAGGGGATGTAAGTGTATACTCCAAAGAAAAAATGTAAGAATTGTTTTGCGAAGTTCTACTGCAGCGGTGGTTGTATGGCGAACTCTCAGAAGTTCCACGGATCGATCCATGACACATATGACATCGGATGCGAGATGGAAAGAAAGCGTGTAGAATGCGCGATCATGATGAAGGCAGCATTGGCAGAGTAAGGGAAAGAAGGTAACAGGACATGAAAAAATCAAGAGGAGTATGGAGCCTGATCGCGACTACACTTCTGATCGTTTTGCTCGGATTTACGACAATCGTCGGATTCGGAAAGGGAAAGATTGGTTCTGCAAAGAACATCACACTGGGGCTGGACCTTGCCGGTGGTGTGAGTATTACCTATCAGGCGAAGGATAAAAATCCTACTTCAGAGCAGATGAGTGATACAATCTACAAGCTTCAAAAGCGTGTGGAGCAGTATAGCACAGAGGCGACAGTTTACCAGGAAGGTGACGACCGGATCAACATTGAGATTCCGGGTGTGACAGATGCAAATAAGATCCTCGATGAACTTGGAAAACCGGGGTCATTGGTATTCCAGGATTCAGAAGGAAACGTTGTCTTAGAAGGAACGGATGTGAAAACAGCTTCTGCAAAGACAACGCAGGATGAGATGAACAATAAAGAGTATATCGTGGAACTGATCCTCACAAAGGACGGTACAGATAAATTTGCCAAGGCGACAGCGGAAAATCTTGGAAAACAGATTGCGATCGTCTATGATGGAAAGACGATCAGCAATCCGGTTGTACAGTCTGAGATTGATGGCGGACAGGCCTATATAGACGGAATGGCTTCCTATGAAGAGGCAGAAAATCTGGCATCTACAATCCGTATCGGAGGACTTCAGCTGGAACTGGAAGAACTTCGTTCTAATGTAGTCGGAGCGCAGCTCGGAGAAGAGGCAATCAGCACAAGTCTTCTTGCAGGAGCGATCGGACTTGCGATCGTGCTTGTATTTATGTGTATTGTATATCTGCTTCCGGGATTTGCATCCAGCATTGCTCTGATCATTTACACAGGACTGACACTGGTACTTTTAAATGCATTTAATATCACATTGACTCTGCCGGGTATCGCTGGTATCGTGCTGTCTATCGGTATGGCGGTCGATGCAAATGTCATTATTTTTGCGAGAGTCAGAGAAGAACTGGCAGCAGGAAGAGCTGTGAAATCAGCGCTCGCATCGGATTTCAGAAAGCATTGTCTGCTATCATTGATGGAAATATCACAACATTGATCGCAGCACTGGTACTTGGATTAAAAGGCACAGGAAGTGTCAAGGGATTTGCGCAGACACTTGCACTTGGTGTGGTTGTGTCCATGTTTACAGCACTGTTCATTACAAGAATCATTATCTTCTCGCTGTATGCGATCGGTTTCCGTGATGTGAAGTTTTATGGAGCGAAGAAGACAACGAAGTTCGTAACTTCCTCGGAAAGAAAGCAGTCTGCTTTGCTATCTCCGGAGTGATCATCCTCGGCGGACTTGGAATCATGGGATATCATGCAGCAAAAGGGCAGGGGGCATTTAAGTACAGCCTGGAATTTATGGGCGGTACTTCCACAAATGTAACATTCAATGAGGATTACTCAATCAAAGAGATTGATTCCAAAGTGGTTCCGGTTGTTGAGAAGATTACAAAAGATGCAAATGTGCAGACACAAAAAGTTGATGGTTCCAATGCGGTCATTATCAAAACGAGAAGTCTTGACTTAGAGGAGCGTGAAGCATTTAATAAAGCAATGGTAGACAATTTTGATGTGGACGAAAGTCTGATCACTTCTGAGAATATCAGCTCTACCGTAAGTTCCGAGATGAGAAGCGACGCAGTTGTTGCGCTTTTAATCGCGACAGCCTGCATGCTTCTGTATATTTGGTTCCGCTTTAAAGATGTGCGCTTTGCAACAAGTGCAGTCATCGCATTGTTAAATGACGTACTGTTTGTTGTAGTTTTCTATGGAGTGGCAAGAATTTCTGTCGGAAATACATTTATCGCATGTATTTTGACAATGGTCGGATATTCGATCAATCGACGATCGTTATCTTCGACCGTATCCGTGAGGAATTGAAAGTGCAAAAACGTAATGAAGATTTGGCGACACTTGTCAACCGCTGTATTTCTGAGACACTGACAAGAAGTATCTATACGAACTTACAACTTTTGTTATGGTTGTAATTCTCTTTATTCTCGGAGTAAGCTCTGTGAAAGAATTTGCGGCACCACTGATGGTTGGAATCGTAGGAGGAACTTTCTCTTCAATTACGATCACAGGTGCACTTTGGTACATTATGAGGACAAAGATTCAGAAGAAAAATAGAAAAAGACAGGGCGGGAGAACGAGGAGGTTCTTCTGCCCCTGTTTTTCGATGAGGTATATGATGGAAAAATGGTTTATTATGCGGAAGGGTGCACCGTTTCAGGAAATTGCACAGAAATTTCACATCAGCCCCATTCTCGCAAGACTGATCCGGAACCGGGAGATCACGGATGAGGAAGAGATCAGACTTTATTTAAACGGAACGATCGCAGAACTCCACGATGGAATTCTGATGAAGATATGGACCGTGCAGTGGAAATTTTAAGTGAGAAGATCCGGGAGAAAAAGCCGATCCGGGTGATTGGGGATTATGATATTGACGGGGTGAATGCAACATATATCCTTTTGGAAGGAATAGAAAAGCTTGGTGGAGTTGTGGACAGCGACATCCCGGATCGTATGAAAGATGGATATGGACTGAATCAGGAATTGATCAACCGTGCGCTGGAGGCGGGGGTCGACACGATCATCACTTGTGATAATGGAATTGCGGCGGTAGAAGAGATTGCCTATGCGAAGAAGATGGGGATGACGATCATTGTCACGGACCATCATGAAATCCCATATGAAGAAAAAATGGGGAAAAAGTGTATGAACTTCCACCGGCAGATGCGGTCGTTGATCCGAAGCGGATCGACTGTGAATATCCGTTCTCTTCCCTGTGTGGCGCGGCAGTGGCTTATAAGCTGGTGGAAACACTCTTCAATGTGATGGGGCAGGACGTGGAGGACGTAGATTATCTGATGGAAAATGTGGCGATTGCGACGGTAGGAGATGTGATGGATCTTGTCGGAGAAAACCGCATTTTTGTAAAGCAGGGACTGGAGATGCTAAAGTGACAAAAAACTATGGACTGGATGCTTTGATCGAATGCACCGGCGTTGACCGGGCACATTTGTCTGCATATCATATTGGATTTGTCATCGGACCATGCCTGAATGCGGGAGGAAGGCTTGACACGGCAAAACGGGCATTGGAACTTCTGAGAGCCTCCAGTCGGAGAGAGGCAGATATGCTTGCGGGGGATCTAAAAGCATTGAATGACAGCCGAAAAGAAATGACACAGGCAGGGGTCGAGGAGGCGGTGAAGATGGTAGAGACAACAGCGCTTCAGAAAGACAAAGTGCTTGTGATTTTTCTTCCGGACTGTCATGAAGTCTGGCCGGAATCATTGCCGGACGGATCAGAGAACGGTATCACAAGCCGGTATTTATTCTTACAAAAGCAGAACAGGGAGCAAAGGGCTCTGGCAGGTCGATCGAGAATTATGATATGTACGAGGAGATGAGTAAGTGCAAAGCTTTGTTTACCAAGTTTGGAGGACATAAGATGGCAGCAGGATTATCGCTTCCGGAAGAGAATATCGAAGTATTTCGCAGACAGATGAATGAAAAAACGGTACTGACAGAAGAGGATTTCTGTGAGAAAGTATCGATCGACATGCAGATGCCACTCCAATATGTGACAGAGGAACTGGTAGAGGAACTGGAACTTCTGGAACCGTTTGGAAAAGGAAATACGAAACCGGTTTTTGTAGAAAAAGATATGCTTGTCTTAAATAGCCGGATTCTCGGGAAAAATCAGAATGTGCTGAAGATGCAAGTGAAAGACTTGGAGGAACGGTGATGGATGCGATTTATTTTGGAGAGGCACAGGAATGTCTGGAAAAAATCAGGAGCGCAGGGGGAAAAATCACAGCGACGTATTATCCATCGATCAATGAATTTCGTGGACAGAAGACACTTCAGATCGTGATACAAAATTACAGGTGATTCGATATGATATAAATGTTGTTTCAAAGCAAAAAAGTGATATACTAAACAATATCGTTTGAAGCAAAGGAGAAGGAGGGATCGAGATGTCAGAAACACTGGAAATCAGACCAAAAGAATTTAAAATGGTGGACGGCCACGCAGTTAAGGAGCCGGAAGACTATCAAGATCCCGAACTGTTGTACCAGTCATTAATCAAGAGGATAAGAGAGTATCATCCATCGGCGGATATCTCTATGATCGAGAAGGCGTACCGGATTGCAAAGCAGGCTCACGAAGGACAGAAGAGGAAGTCCGGAGAGCCTTACATCATCCATCCACTTTGGGTAGGAATCATTCTGGCAGAGCTTGAGATGGATAAAGAGACGATCGTTGCAGGAATTTTGCATGATGCTGTGGAAGATACGATCATGACGAGGGATGATATTGAGAGGGAATTCGGCGCGGAGGTAGCACTTCTTGTGGAGGGGGTCACAAAGCTTGGACAGTTATCTTATTCAAAAGATGTCGATAAGATGGAACTTCAGGCAGAGAACTTAAGGAAGATGTTTCTTGCGATGTCCAAGGATATCCGTGTGATCATCGTGAAGCTGGCAGACCGTCTGCATAATATGCGTACGGCACAGTTTTGGCCACCGCACAAGCAGAAGGAGAAGGCGAGAGAGACGATGGATATCTACGCTCCGATCGCACAGAGACTTGGAATTTCTAAAATCAAGAAAGAACTGGACGATCTGGCGCTGAAGTACTATCAGCCGGAAGTGTTCTATGATCTTGTGAAACAGATTAATGACCGGAAGACAGAGCGGGAGGAATTTGTACAACAGATTGTAGATGAGGTGGCAAGCCATATGAAGAATGCGGACATTCAGGCAGAAGTCTATGGCAGAGTGAAGCATTTCTTCAGTATCTATAAAAGATGGTCAATCAGGATAAGACAGTAGATCAGGTTCTATGATCTGTTTGCGGTCCGCATCATCGTAGATACGGTGAAGGATTGTTATGCCGCGCTTGGTGTGATCCATGAGATGTACACACCGATTCCGGGAAGATTTAAAGATTATATTGCGATGCCAAAGGCAAATATGTACCAGTCTTTACATACAACGCTGATGGGACCTGCGGGACAGCCGTTTGAGATCCAGATCCGAACGAAGGAGATGCACAAGACGGCCGAGTATGGTATCGCAGCACACTGGAAGTACAAAGAGAGCGGGGATGGCAAGAAGAATATTGCCATGCAGGAAGAGGAGAAGTTAAGCTGGCTTAGGCAGATTCTCGAGTGGCAGCAGAATACGGACAATCGGGAATTTTTAAGTCTGTTAAAGGGCGGTCTGGATCTGTTTGCCGAAGATGTTTATTGCTTTACACCGAACGGAGACGTGAAAAATCTTCCAAATGGTTCGACACCGATTGATTTCGCTTATGCGATCCACTCGGCAGTCGGCAATAAGATGGTCGGGGCGAGAGTCAACGGAAAGCTTGTGACGATTGATTACAAGATTCAGAACGGAGACCGCATTGAGATACTGACATCACAGAATTCTAAGGGGCCGAGCCGTGACTGGTTGTCGATCGTCAAGAGTACGCAGGCAAAGAACAAGATCAATCAGTGGTTTAAGAAGGAGTTCAAAGAGGAAAATATCATCCGCGGAAAAGAGATGCTTCAGGCTTATTGCAAGGCAAAATCTCTCGTGTTGAGATGACCTGACAAAGCCAAAATATATGCAAGTTGTGCAGAAAAAATATGGATTCCGAGACTGGGATGCAGTGCTTGCGGCGTTGGGACATGGAGGACTCAAGGAGGGACAGATTGTCAATCGCCTTGCTGAGGAATATCAGAAGGATCACAAGGAAGAGATCACGGATGAGACGATTCTTGAGAAAGTGTCAGAGGCGTCCAAACATAAAGTGCACATCGCAAAATCAAAGAGCGGAATTGTCGTAAAAGGAATCGATGATATTGCAGTCCGTTTTTCAAGGTGCTGCAATCCGGTGCCGGGGGATGAAATCGTGGGATTTGTGACAAGAGGAAGAGGAATGTCGATTCATCGCACAGACTGTGTCAATATTCTTCACTTGTCTAATGCAGAGCGTGCACGGTTGATCGATGCAGAGTGGGAACAGACAGAAAGCGATGCATCCAATGGACAGTATATGGCAGAGATTAAGATGTATGCGACAGATCGGCAGGGAATGCTGATGGAGATTTCCAAGATCTTTACGGAGAATAAGATTGATGTCAAGTCCATGAATGTGCGTACTAGTAAGCAGGGAACTGCGACCATTGAGATGGGATTTATTGTGCGCGGTCGTGAGGAATTGGCAAGACTGATTGAAAAGATGCGTCAGTTAGAAGGCGTGATCGATATAGAACGTAGTGTGGGGTAACAAAAAGAGATGAAAGTAGAACGTTTTTTAACTGGAATATTAAGTACGAACTGTTATGTTGCATGGAATGAACAGACGAAGGAAGCCGTAATCGTAGATCCGGCGGCATATTCCAAGAAGTTGGCAGAATTTCTCCGAGAAGAGGGATTAAAGCCGCAGGCAGTGCTTCTGACACATGGACATTTTGACCATATTATGGGGCTGGATGCATTGCTTGAGGAGTATCCGGTTCCGGTATATGTCCATGAAGCAGAGAAAGGACTGATCGCAGATCCGAAGACAAATCTTTCTTTGACTTATACAAACGGGTACGTCTTTGAGGATGCAACCTATGTGACGGACGGTCAGAAGATTGCGGCTGCAGGGGTGACATTTGAAGTGTTATTTACACCTGGACATACATCGGGCGGATGTTGTTATTACGCGGAGACAGAGAACATGTTGTTCAGTGGGGATACACTGTTTCGGTGTTCCGTCGGAAGGAGTGATCTGCCGACGGGGGATGAGACGACATTGATTCGTTCTATCAAGGAGAAGCTCCTTGTTCTGCCGGAAAATACAGTGTATATCCAGGGCATATGGCAGCGACGACTATTCAGACAGAGAAGACAGCAAATCCATTTCTGGCGTAAGTGGTGAAAAGATAAAACCAATTCTGTTCAGAAAAATGTCAGAATCATACAAGGAGCAGAAAGGTGTTTTGTGTAAGGTAACTGAGGGCGGGGAAGCATTTTCCCGTCCTTCCTTCGTAAGAGAGAAGAGGAGTGCTGTCTATGACAGTGGTGTAAAAAACACAGTGAGAGAATAAATGAGGAAGAGAAGAGAATGATTCGATTACGGATAAAAGACAAAGTTATATCTATGATGTATTTCATATTGTAAAAGCATTTTTCCCAAATGAGACAGTAGAGCAGGAAATTGATGAGGAGCAGGGAATGTTTCTGGAGCTGGAGGTGTGTGTGCAGGAGCGCATTTGCAGAATCTGTGCGGAGATAAAGGAATTGGATGCATATGAGACAAAAAAAGAGAAGAAGCAGTATCTGGACCGAAAGATTTACCGGGCGCTTGCAGAATATTCCGGGAAAACGCTGGCGTGGGGAATCCTAACGGGGATCCGCCCGACAAAAATCGCAATGAAGATGTTAGAAGAGCAGATGGAGGAAGAAGAGATTCAGAGAACTCTCATGGAACAATATCTGATGAGTGAGGAGAAAGCACGCCTTGGAATCGAGATTGCAAAGCGCGAGAAGGCCCAGCTGGAGCAGCTTGATTATGAAGATGGATATAGTCTCTATGTGGGAATCCCATTCTGTCCGACCACCTGTGCGTACTGTTCGTTTACCTCATACCCGATCGAAGCATGGAAGACGAGGGTGGAGGAATATCTTGATGCACTTTGCAAGGAAATCAGCTATGTCGGGGATATTTCAAAAGAGAAGAAATTAAATACAATCTACATTGGTGGAGGAACGCCGACGACGTTGGAAGCAGATCAGTTAGATCGTCTGCTCACACATTTGGAAGAGACATTTTCTTATGAGGAGATAAAGGAGATTACCGTGGAGGCAGGGCGGCCTGACAGTATTACAAGAGAAAAACTGGAAGTGCTGAAGCGCCACAAGATTCCGCGGATTTCGATTAACCCGCAGACGATGCAGCAAAAGACTTTGGATCTCATCGGGAGAAGGCATACCGTGAGGATATTCTCCGCGTGTATGGGATGGCGAGAGAATTGGAGTTTGAAAATATCAACATGGATCTGATTGCCGGACTTCCGGGAGAGACGGTGGAAGATGTCAAAGACACGTTAAGGCAGATTGAGGAACTTTCTCCTGACAGTATTACGGTGCACTCGCTGGCAGTTAAGCGTGCATCAAGGCTGGCACAGATGCCGGAATTGAAAGAGGCTGCGCTCCAGGAGGAAAGAGGACGGCAGATGGAAGCGATGATAGATCTCGCAGCGGAGAGTGCTGCGCGGATGGGAATGAAACCGTATTATCTGTATCGCCAGAAAAATATTGCCGGAAATTTTGAAAATGTAGGCTATGCAAAGGTTGACAAAGCCGGAATATACAATATACTTATTATGGAGGAAAAACAGTCTATCGTAGCAGTGGGAGCAGGAGCCTCCACAAAGGCTGTATTTTCGGCGGCAGAAGACCAGTTAAAGAACGGTCAGCCGGGAAAAGAAGTAAAATTAGAAAAAAGGATTGAGCGTGTGGAAAATGTCAAAGATGTGGGACAGTATATCGCACGGATCGATGAGATGATAGAGCGGAAGGGAGAACTATTATGGCATTAAAGAAAAAGCCATAACCGGGATGAAAGAATATGTTACCGAGAGAGATGCAGATCCGAGATTATGTGATCCGTCTGATTAAGGAGACATATGGAACATTTGGATTCTCTTCGATTGAGACACCATGTGTGGAGCATATCGAGAACCTGTCGAGCAAGCAGGGGGAGAGAATGAAAAGTTGATTACTTTAAATTTAAACGTGGAGAGAAGTTAAAGCTGGACACAGCAGAATGTGAGGCAGATCTCGTGGATGGTGGACTCAGATATGATCTGACTGTTCCGTTATCCCGTTATTATTCCAACAATGTCAGTGAGCTTCCATCTCCGTTTAAAGCGCTGCAGATGGGAAATGTGTGGAGAGCTGACCGTCCGCAGAGAGGGCGCTTCCGTCAGTTCATGCAGTGCGATATTGACATCTTAGGAGAACCAAATAATCTTGCGGAGATCGAATTGATCCTTGCGACGACGACACTGCTTGGGAAACTGGATTTTAAAAACTTTACTGTCCGTATCAATGACCGGAAGATCTTAAAGGCGATGGCAGCTTACAGCGGATTCGAAGAGAAAGACTATGATGATGTATTTATCATCCTGGACAAGATGGATAAGATTGGTCTGGACGGTGTAGAAAAAGAACTGCAGGAGCATGGATATCCGAAAGAAGCGGTTGAAAAATATCTTCAGTTATTCAAGGAGATTACAAATGATATCGAGGGAGTACGCTACTGCAAAGAGAAATTAGAGGGATACCTTGAGGAAGCGACTGCAGATGGACTGGAGATGATCATCGCAAGTGTGGACAGTGTGAAAGAAGCAGATTTTAAGTTAAGTTTTGACCCGACGCTGGTGCGGGGAATGTCTTACTATACCGGAACGATCTTTGAGATTGCGATGGATGAGTTCGGCGGCTCTGTCGGAGGCGGCGGAAGATATGATGAGATGATCGGAAAATTTACCGGACAGCCGACACCGGCATGCGGATTTTCAATCGGATTTGAGCGGATCGTTATGCTGCTTTTAGAGAGAGGATATGAGATTCCGGACAACAAAGAGAAGTTGGCGCTCTTGATCGAGAAAGGAATGCCGCAGGAGAAGATGCTGGAAGTGCTGGCATTTGCAAAAGAGCAGCGTGCTGCAGGGAAGCAAGTAATGCTCTCGATCATGAAGAAAAACAAAAAATTCCAGAAAGAACAACTTTCTCAGGAAGGTTACACAGAAATTAAGGAATTTTTTAAATAAATATGGAGGAAAAGAACATGGCAGAATCAATGCAGGGCTTAAAGAGAAGCCACAGATGTGCAGAGTTAAGCAAAGCAAATATCGGCGAGACTGTGACCGTGATGGGATGGGTGCAGAAGAACCGTAATAAAGGAGGAATCGTTTTTGTAGATTTAAGAGACCGCTCCGGTCTGCTGCAGATCATTTTTGAAAATGGTTCCATCGATGAAGCCGGATTTGAAAAGGCAGGAAAATTAAGAAGTGAATTTGTAATCGCAGTAGTGGGAACTGTGGAGGCACGTTCTGGTGCAGTCAATGAGAATCTTGCAACAGGAGAGATCGAGATTCGCGCAAGAGAGATCCGGATCTTATCCGAGTCAGAGACACCGCCGTTTCCAATCGAGGAGAACAGTAAGACAAAGGAAGAACTTCGTCTGAAATATCGTTTCCTTGACCTGAGAAGACCGGATCTTCAGAGAAATCTGATGATGAGAAGTAAGGCTGCTACACTGACACGTCAGTTCCTTGCAGAAGAAGGATTCCTTGAGATCGAGACACCGATGCTGATCAAGAGTACACCGGAAGGCGCGAGAGACTACCTTGTACCAAGCCGTGTACACCCAGGGAATTTCTACGCACTGCCGCAGTCACCACAGATTTTCAAACAGCTTCTGATGTGTTCCGGATATGATCGTTATTTTCAGATTGTAAAATGTTTCCGTGACGAGGATCTTCGTGCAGATCGTCAGCCGGAATTTACACAGATCGATATGGAGCTTTCTTTCGTAGACGTAGATGATGTCATCGATGTCAATGAAAGATTGCTGGCAAAATTATTTAAAGAAATCTTAGGTGTAGAAGTAAGCCTTCCGATTCCGCGCATGACATGGCAGGAGGCGATGGATCGCTTTGGTTCCGATAAGCCGGATATCCGCTTTGGAATGGAACTTGTGGACGTATCTGAAGTCGTAAAAGACTGTGAGTTCGTCGTATTTAAAAATGCACTGGAAAACGGGGGAAGTGTCAGAGGTATCAATGCCAAAGGGCAGGGAGCGATGCCGCGTAAGAAGATTGATAACTGGTAGATTTCGCCAAAGATTTTGGTGCAAAAGGGCTTGCTTACATTGCAATCCAGGAAGACGGTACGGTGAAATCTTCCTTCGCAAAATTTATGAGCGAAGAAGAGATGCACGCATTGATCGAGGCGATGGGTGGAGAGAACGGAGACTTACTTCTCTTTGCTGCTGATAAGAATAAAGTTGTATGGGATGTGTTAGGAAATCTGCGTCTGGAGATCGCACGTCAGTTAGAGATCCTTGACAAAGGAGATTACAGATTCCTCTGGGTAACAGAATTCCCGTTATTAGAGTGGAACGAGGAAGCCGGAAGATATACAGCAATGCATCATCCATTTACAATGCCGATGGAAGAAGACCTTGACCTTCTTGATACAGATCCGGGAAAAGTCCGTGCAAAAGCATACGATATCGTATTAAACGGAACGGAACTCGGAGGCGGAAGTGTTCGTATCTTCAATCAGGAGATTCAGAATAAGATGTTTGAAGTGCTTGGATTTACAAGAGAGCAGGCAGAAGAACAGTTTGGGTTCCTGTTAAGTGCATTCAAATATGGAGTGCCGCCGCACGCAGGATTAGCATACGACTTGACCGTCTGATCATGTTGATGGCAAAAGAAGACAGCATCCGTGACGTGATCGCGTTCCCGAAAGTCAAAGATGCCTCCGATCTGATGACAGAAGCGCCGGCAGCAGTTGACAGAAAACAGTTAGAAGAACTTGGACTTGAGATTGCAAAGGTAGAAGAGTAGATCGTATTTAAAATTGCAAAGAAAAGAGAGCGTTGTGAAATAGGGAGAGGATTCCTTATTTCGCAGCGCTCTTTTTTTGAGTACAAATCAGATTTATGTGAGCCTATGAATGATAACCAAGCTCTTCTTCCAGTTTTTTCTTTGTCTGTAGCATCAGCTTGGAGAGTTCCAGGATACGCTCATCTGTCATGCGGACGGTCGGGCCGGAGATACTGAAAGCATATTTTGCTTGCCGCTGTAATCCATGATCGAGGAGGCAATGCAGCGAACGCCGTTTTCATTTTCTTCATTGTCAAGTGCGTAACCATTTCCCCGCGCTTCTTCCAAAATAATAAATAGTTCATCCAGATCGGTGACGGTATACTCTGTCAGTGCCTCGATCTTACTGTCGCCCCAGATTGTACGCACTTCCTCTGGACGCATCATGGCGAGCAGTGCTTTTCCGACACCGGAACGATACATTGGTGTGCGGCTTCCGACACGGGATACCATTCGCACAGAGTTAGAGCTGGATTCTACCTTGTCGATGTACACGACGTCCAGTCCGTCACGTTTAACAAGATGGACGGTCTCTCCGCTGATATCTGCGAGCTCCTTTAAATAAGGGTGAATGGTAGATAACACATCAATATGCCCTAAAATCCGGCTGGAAATTTCAAGCAGTTTAAAAGAAAGGGAATATTTTCCACTCTCTTCATCTTGACGCACATAATCCATATACATGAGTGAGGTTAGAAGTCGGTGGGTCGTGCTTTTATGTAAACCAAGCGTATTGCTCAGTTCAATCAGTCCGGTCGGACCGGACTTGGAAAGTTCTTCAATGACTGCAAACAGTCTGTCTGCGACCTGAATCGGATTTTTTTGTTCTGCAGTCTGAGTTGTAGTTTGGTTCTCTTTTTTATCGTACACAATCATTTCCTCCTAGAATCTGTGGACTATTGTAACATTTTATGAAAAGAGAAGCAATCCCCTTTCCAGATTCAGGGAGAATGGAAGGAGGTTTCGGGTGATCGGAGAATAAATCCTGCATTTGTTGGAGAAAATCGAAAGAAACATCTTGACTTTCTTACAAGAAGTAGTATAATGCAAATAAAGAGTATTGCATTATGAAACTGAGTTTCACAATGTGAAACAAAATGAAACGTAGAGAGATCCAGTCAGGAGGAAGTTAAATGAACGAAGTATTAGAGAAAATCCAGAAGATCGGAATCGTTCCGGTTGTTGTATTAAACGATGCGAAAGATGCAGCACCACTTGCAAAAGCACTTTGTGATGGTGGACTTCCATGTGCAGAAGTAACATTCCGTACAGATGCAGCAGAAGAGTCTATCAGAATTATGGCAGAGCAGTTCCCGAACATGCTTGTAGGAGCAGGAACCGTTCTTACAACAGATCAGGTGGACCGCGCAGTGGCAGCAGGAGCAAAATTTATTGTCAGCCTGGATTGAATCCAAAGATTGTAAGATACTGTGTAGAGAAGAATATCCCGATCACACCGGTACAACAAACCCAAGTGATATCGAGCAGGCAATTGAGTGCGGACTGGAAGTTGTAAAATTCTTCCCGGCAGAACCGGCAGGCGGAATCAACATGATCAAAGCGATGGCAGCTCCATACACAAACATGAAATTCATGCCGACAGGTGGAATTAACGCGTCTAACTTAAAATCTTACTTAGACTTCCCGAAGATCATCGCATGTGGCGGAAGCTGGATGGTAAAAGGAGATCTTGTAGCAGCAGGTAAATTTGATGAGATCGAAAAACTGACAAGAGAAGCAGTACAGTCTATGTTAGGATTTGAACTTGCACATGTAGGAATCAATGCAAATAGCGATGATGAAGCTGGAAATACAGCAAGTGCATTTGAAAAGATGTTTGGATTCACATCCAAAGAAGGAAACTCTTCATACTTTGCAGGAACTGGTGTAGAAGTAATGAAGACTCCATACAAAGGAACAAACGGACACATCGCAGTTTCCACAAACTACATCGACAGAGCAGTGAGCTATTTGGAAATGCTGGGATATGAATTCGATATGTCCACAGCAAAATATGATGCAAAGAACAATTTAAAAGCAGTTACTTCACAGGAGAAGTTGGCGGATTTGCAGTGCATTTAGTACAGAAATAAGAAATGCTTACAGCTGCACGACATTGCAGCGTATCCGTTAGAAGTTTGTAATATTGATTATAGAAGATAAAATTACAATTTATGATTAAGAGGAGATTAAACATGGCAAAGAAAGTAATTACATTTGGAGAGATTATGTTAAGACTTGCACCGGAAGGATACTACCGTTTCGTACAGGCAGATACATTCGGAGCAACATACGGCGGAGGAGAGGCAAACGTAGCTGTTTCTCTTGCAAACTATGGATTTGATGCAAAATTTGTAACAAAATTACCGGCACATGAGATTGGACAGGCTGCTGTAAACTCTCTTAGAAGTATGGAGTAGACACATCTTACATCACACGTGGTGGAGACAGAGTAGGTATCTACTTCTTAGAGAAGGGTGCTTCCCAGAGACCTTCTAAAGTAATCTACGACAGAGCAGGATCTTCTATCGCAACAGCTACAAAAGAAGATTTCAACTGGAAAGAGATCTTTGACGGAGCAGAATGGTTCCACTTTACAGGAATTACTCCAGCATTAAATGATGAAGTAGCAGCAATCTGCTTAGAAGCTTGTAAAGCAGCAAAAGAGAATGGAGTGACAATCTCTTGTGACTTAAACTACAGAAATAAACTTTGGTCAAAAGAAAAAGCCGGAGAAGTGATGGGAGAATTATGTAAATACGTTGACGTATGTATCGCAAACGAAGAAGATGCAGCAGACGTATTCGGAATTCACGCAGCAAACACAGATGTTACAACTGGTACAGTAAACCACGAAGGATACAAAGATGTAGCAAAACAGTTAGCAGATAGATTTGGATTCAGCAAAGTAGCAATCACATTAAGAGAGTCTATCTCAGCAAACGACAACAACTGGTCTGCAATGTTATATGATGGAAATGACTACTTCTTCAGCAAAAAATATAAAATGCACATCGTTGACCGTGTAGGTGGCGGAGACAGCTTCGGAGGCGGACTGATCGCAGCTTCCTTAAACGGATTTGACTCACAGGCAACAATCGAATTTGCAGTTGCAGCTTCCTGCCTGAAACACTCTATCGAAGGAGATATGAACTTAGTATCTATGGATGAAGTGTTAAAACTTGCAGGTGGAGACGGTTCAGGCCGTGTACAAAGATAGTATATAATTTATTTTTAATTATATAAACCTGTATTTGCCAGTACAGGAAACGTCCAAACAGCTTATACCCATTTGAGCTGTACCTAAAATTATTTATACATTTTTTACCGTAGGAATACAGGCAGAGGTGCATTGTATTCCCTATTTTCAAATCAGAGAGAATCATAATTGCAAAATGAATTAAAAGAGGTGTACCTTATGGAAACAAAAAAAGAATTTGATCTGCTTGCACTTGGAGAATTACTGCTTCGGCTGTCCCCGCCGAACAATGAGAGGATTGTGCGCGGAGAGACTCTTCAGAAACAGGCGGGTGGCGCAGAATTAAATGTGGTATCTGGTGTTTCCCTTCTTGGGTTACGTACCGGAATTATTTCTAAGCTTCCGGCAAATGACATTGGAACTTATATCAAAAATCGAGTGCGTTTCTGTGGCGTCAGCGATGACTATTTAGTATATGACAGCGAGAAAGATGCACGCCTCGGGGTATACTATTATGAAAACGGAGCGTATCCGCGAAAACCGGGAATCGTCTATGACCGGATGTATACGTCTATGACAAAGATTGATGTGGAGGATTTTGATGAGAGTCTGTTTTCGTCAGCAAGATGTTTCCACACGACCGGAATCACACTGGCACTCAGTGAGAAGACACGTGAAACTGCAATAGAGATGATCAAACGGTTCAAACAGGCAGGAGCAATGATCTCCTTTGATGTCAACTTCCGTGGAAACTTGTGGACAGGAGAAGAAGCGCGGGCGTGTATCGAGAGAATTCTCCCATATGTGGATGTATTTTTCTGTTCTGAGGAGACGGCGCGGCTTACGTTTGGAAAAGAAGGGGATGTCCGGACGATTATGAAGAGCTTTACGGAGGATTATCCGATTTCCATCGTAGCCTCTACACAGCGGATCGTCCACAGCCCGAAACGCCACACATTCGGTTCAGTAATCTACAATGCGAAGACAAATGTTTACTATGAGGAAGAGCCTTACCGAGATATCGAAGTCGTTGACCGGATCGGAAGCGGGGACGCCTACATTTCGGGTGTGCTGTACGGATTGCTTGCACACAATGGTGATTGCCAGAAAGCGCTGGAATATGGAAATGCTACAAGTTCGGTGAAAAACACGATACCGGGAGATCTGCCATCCTCCGACTTAAGAGAGATTGAACGTATTATCCGAGCACATAAGAGTACGGGAAGACAAAGTGAGATGGATCGATAAGAAAGAAAAAATAGAACATATCGTTTTGTGCAAGTGAAAAGCATGAAACGATATGTTTTATTGCTTATATGAAAAAATACTGCAAGGTACTATACTTTTGGAAAATAATCTTGTAATATAGGTTCATACAAGCATATAAAAACGAATGAGACATCAGAATGTGGAGGCAGCATGGAAAAGAATTACGAAGTGTTAAAGCATTATCTTCAAAGTGAAAAGCAAGCAGGAAATATGAAGAAGCGTCATAGAGTGCCGCAAATGCATAGAGATGAAGACCAGATTGTCATTTCGTATCCGAATGAAGAGGTATGCAAAGAGAGAGTTGTAATCCGTCAAAAATATAAAAATGTTCCGATTCCAAATCACAGACATGAATATATCGAACTTTCTTTTATGATGGAGGGAGAACTTTCGATGCAGATAGAAGGAAAGGAAATTCGAATGAAATCAGGAGATATCTGTCTGATGAATCGAAATGTAAGTCATTCTTCAGAGCGGGCAACAGATGATATTTGGATGTTTAATATATTAATGACAGCTGATTTTTTTGATACCATTTTTATGTATTTGTTTTCAGAAGATAAATACATTTCTAACCATATCATTAATAGTCTGTATTCGGAAAGTAAAAAGAAAAATTACATTTTTTATCATCTTCCGGAGGGAAGCTTTGAAGAAAAGGTTATGGAACAACTTATTTGCGAGTATTTTCTGGAAGAACAAAAAAATATTGGAAAGATCACCGCATGCCTGCTCTTACTTTTTACGGAAATATCGAGAGCGGTTGGAGCAGAAGATGAGGCAGTCATTACACAGAAAAGCATCAAGATCCAAAAAGAGGTAATTGAATACTTAAAGAAAAATTATCGAAATGCAACTTTGAATTCAGTGGCAAAAGAGTTGTGCTTCCACCCCAATTATCTTAGTGCGCTGTTGAAAATGGATGGGAACCGGGGATTTAAAGATATTTTGTTTGACATACGTATGGCAGAAGCATCTAATTTATTATGCAAAACAGATAGGAAGATAGAGGAGATTTCATCTGAAATCGGATATGCGAATGAAGGGTATTTTTATAAATGCTTTAAACAAAAGTATGGCGAGTCTCCGGATAATTACCGAAAAAAGCATAAAAATCTTAATAAAAAACAGTAAAAGCTTTATTTTCTATATGAAAAGAAGGGAGGAAAAGAGATATAATTTTTACCTGAGAAAAGTATTTGGAGGGTAAGATGAGTACAAAAGTAAAAAATTCAAAAATGGAAGCCACACGTGTTATTATGACACCACTTGGTTCCGCAGCATCGAATGTATTCAATATGTTGAATATGTCGTTTTTCCTTGTGTTTAGTACAGAAGCACTTGGGTTAAATATTATGATCATGGGGCTTGTAATGACTGCGATGAGAATCTTTGATGGGATTACAGACCCTGTCATTGGTTCGATTATTGACAGAACAGAGACAAGATTTGGTAAGTTCAGACCATTCTTAGTGATCGGATCGCTGATTATGCTTCTGGCAAGCTTTATGATCTATCTGTTTTCATTTGATATTCCACAGTCATATCGTATGATATGGGTAATTCTGTGGTATGCGGTATGGGTAATTGGATATACATTTATGACAACGGTAAATAAATGTGTATTGTCCATCGTAACAAAAAATCCAAAATATCGTCCGCTTTCAGGCGTGGCAGGAGGATGCTATTCTACGCTGCTTAGCTTGATCATGACAACGGCTATTATTCCGATTTTACAGAAAAATGGTGGACTCGGATCGCAAAAAGGATGGATGCTTATTATCATCAGTGCGTTTATCTTACATGCAATTCTCTTAGTAGGTTGTTTGTTTGCGATTTCAAGTTCTGATAAGCCGGAGTTTTACAGACAAGATCCTAACAAAAGGAAGAGAAGATCACAATCAAAGACAGTATCAATGTGCTTCGTCTGAATCAGCCGCTGCGAATGTTGATCTTAGCTGCATCCACAGATAAGATTGCGTCAACAATCCAGACTTCAGTTATGACATACTTTTATATTTATGCGGTAGGGAACATTGATTTACAGCCGATCGTAGGAGGAATCTCTACGCCGATGTCCCTGGTAGGTGCATTTGTTGCAGGTTCTGTTGCAGTAAAATTTGGATGTAAGAAAGCATCTCTGATCGGAGCTGTGGCAAACTTGACTTTAGAGGCTATTTTAATTATTTTCCGTCCTTTTGGAGAGGGAACACTGTTTGTCTTTGTGGCATTGATGGCATTGAATATGCTCTTTAGAAGATTCTCTGCTCAAAATGTAGATCCAATGATCGCAGAGATCATCGACTATCACAAATTAAAAACAGGAAGTTTATGCCGGGATTCATCGGTGCTACATTTTCACTGGTAGATAAGGTGATCAGTGCATTTGGTTCTTCGATTGTAGGTATCCTTATGGGACTTGCAGGATACAGCGCAGGAGCAGAACCGACAACTACATTGTATATCGCAACAATCGCAATGTACCTTGGAGCTCCGCTGTTGGGAGATTTAGCGAGTGTGATCGCTCTGAAGCGGTATCATATTACGGCAGAAGAGTACAAAGAAATGTATGGAGATAAAGCAATTTTAAGTAAAAAAGAAGCTAACAAATAAGAGGTGAATAGGTTGAAAGAAATTTTATTGAACGACAACTGGCTTTTTCACAAAGAAAATGAAGTGGAAGGCTGTGTGACATTGCCTCACACATATAATGCTGTCGACGGTCAATCAGGAATTTCTATGTGGAGAGGAAACGGCTTTTACAAAAAAGAGGTTCTTTTTTCAGAAGAGGACTTAAAAGAAAAGATTTTCCTGGAAATCGGCGCATCTGCGATGAAGAGTACTGTGTATATGAATGGAAAAACTATTTGTCACAATACTTGTCCATACGCAATGTACAGAATTGCGTTGAATGAGCACATCATTGTTGGAAAAAATTTGTTAGAAATTGTAACAGACAATACGGCGACGGATGAAGTGTATCCGCAGATGGCAGATTTCTCGTTCTATGGAGGCGTCTATCGGGATGTAAAATTAGTGTTCGTGCCACAACAGCTTCATTTTGACTACTTAGATGGCAGCAGAGATGGTGTGCAAGTCAGAACACAGAAGTTGGATGGACAAAAGTGGGAAGTTACAGTAACCGGTTGTGTGATCAACGAAGGAAAAGATTGCGAAGGGGAAGTGAAAGTATCTGTTTTAGATAGGCAGGGAGTAGTCCTTGAAAAGACTCTTAGCATGTATTTCTCTGAGAAACAGGCATTTACGATCCGGACAGAAATAGATCACCCACATTTATGGATGGGAGTAGAAGATCCGTATTTATATCAAGTACAGGTTGAAATCTGCACAAAAGATGGAGTGGAAGAAACACGCAGTATTGCAACAGGATTCCGTGAAATCACGATTGATCCGGAGAAAGGAATGTTTTTAAACGGAAAGCACATCAAGATTCGCGGGGTTGCCCGTCATCAAGATTTTGGCAGTGTGGGAAATGCAGTTTCCAAAGAGCAAATGGAAGAAGATCTTTCTCTTGTAAAAGAAGTGGGAGCAAATTCCGTTCGTCTTTCACATTATCAGCACGATGATTATTTTTATCGCCGCTGCGATGAAGAAGGAATTCTTGTATGGGCAGAAGTACCATTCATCAGTATTTTATCAGAAAGCGAAAAAGCAGATGAAAATATCAGACAGCAGATGGAACGTTTGATCAAACAGTGCGGAAATCACATCTCGATTTATTGCTGGGGTGTGCAAAACGAGATTACAATTGCAGGAGAGACGGCAGAGATCCACGAAAAGGTAAAAGCGATGGCAGCGTATACAAAGCAGTTAGATCCGAGCAGATATACAGCAGAGGCAAACATCTATTCCGTGGCAAATGAAAGTCCTTTGAATCGAATGGCAGATTTAGTTGGGTATAATCTGTACTATGGATGGTATTATGATAAAATGACAGGGCTGCAGCAACGTCTGGATGAGTTCCATATGGCCTGTCCGGATGTTCCGCTGCTTGTGACAGAATATGGTGTAGATACCAATCCAGGCTATCACTCTTATGAACCGAAGACGAAAGATTATTCGGAAGAGTATCAGTTGTTGTTCTCGGAAAATGCGCTGAAAGCTTTTGAAGAGCGGGATTACTTTGTCGGAAGTTATGTTTGGAATCTGTGTGATTTTGGAAGCGCCAACCGTGATGAAGGCGGAAAGCAGGGACAAAATCAGAAGGGACTTGTGACGATTGACCGAAAGATCAAGAAAGATGCATATTACTTATATAAAGCAAACTGGTCAAAAGAAAGCTTTGTAAAATTAGCTGGCAGCAGATTTGTAAATCGTCATCAGGAAGAGAATACAATTACAGTATTGTCTAATCTTAAAAAGCTTGAAGTATATGTCAATGGAATGCTTGCTGGTGTGAAAGAGCAGCCAGAACCAATGACGAATTTCACGGTAGTACTTCCGATGGGAGAAAACAAAATTACTGTAAAAGGCTTTGATCAAGCAGAGACAGTATATGAAGATGAGATGGTGCTTCATCGAGTGACAGAGCCGGATAAGAGCTATGAATATGTACAGAAAGATCAAGGCGGAAATGTCATTAACTGGTTTGAAAAGTTTGACTTGGAAGATGCCGGTACAGAGGAGATTGCATTGGATCCGGAGTGCTATTCTAGTATGGATAAGCTTGGAGAGATCATGAAGCATCCAAAAGGTGAAGCGATTATTTTGAAATATTTTGGAGAAATGGTAGATCACCCTAAATTTGCAATGATGAAAGTAATGACATTAGATGCGATGAGCAAATTAAAGAATTTGGGAATTCCGAAAGAATTAATTCTTGTCATTAACCGCGAATTGCAGCAGATAAAAAAATAAGTAAAAAAGAAAAATAGAAAATGCCAGACAGAAAGTCTTTATGAGAGAAGCTCATTTGGAATTACTGCCTGGCATTTTTGTTAGAAATATCGTATGTCTGTTCTGTAAAAGGGGAATTGGGGATACCAAAATCCAGAAATCAAATGGTTTGCTTACAAAAGTTGTATAGATTAAAAATGTGCAGGCAATCCCTCAGGATGTTTCTGATTGCGGATCAGCTTGGAATCTGCTATGATAATCTCATAGAATTCCTCTGTCAAATGGAGGAGTATCATGAGGAGAAAACATCGTTTAAAGGAACTTACAATCAAAGACAATTTCATGTTTGGTGCAGTGATGATGGATGAAGAAAACTGCAAAGGTCTTTTGGAAAGAGTGCTGGAGATACCAATTGAACGGGTGGAAGTAAGCAGGGAAAAGAGTATTGTATATCATCCGGAATACAAGGGTGTCCGATTGGATGTATACGCGAAGGATGAGCATCAAAGTCACTATAATGTGGAAATGCAGGTGGAACGGAAAGCGGCTCTTGGAAAAAGGAGCCGGTACTATCAGAGTCAGATGGATATGGAACTATTATTGTCAGGGGAAGATTATTCAGAAATTTCCAAACACTTATGTCATTTTTATCTGTGATTTTGATCCGTTTGGAGAAGAAAAATACCGCTATGTATTTGAGATGCAATGCAAAGAATCTAAGCAGACTAATCTGGAAGATGGAAGGACCATTTTATTTTTGAACACGCATGGAAAGAATGAAAGTGAAGTTCCGAAAGAACTGGTAACATTTCTAAGATATGTAAAGGCAGACCTTGCGGAAAGTGAGGAAGCATTTGATGATCCGTATGTGGAACAGCTGCAGAAATTCATTCGGAAGGTCAAGAGAAGTAGGGAAATGGAGGAGCGCTTTATGATTTTTGAAGAGATGTTAAAAGAAGAGCATGCGCAAGGTCTTGAGGAGGGTCGTAGAGAAGGTCTTGTAGAGGGATGTGTAAGTACACTGAAAGAGACATTGCTTCTGTTTTTAAAAAATTTCGGAGAAGTTCCAAATGAAATTTCTGAGCAGATTCAGTTACAGCAAGAGACAGAAGTATTGAAACATTGGATGAAGATAGCCTTTCAGTCAGAAACATTGGATGAATTCATACAAAAGATGTAAGAAAATCTATTTCTGATCGATGATCAGATCTGAAACTCTGGAAGTTTTACTGTTCTTGTAAAATTTCCGGGGATATGAAACAAGTCGATGCCATTTCAGGCAATAATTCAAAAATAGACAGGGGAATTCTATATTTGAAGTATCAGATTCATCAATTAAGAATTGAAGAAGATTAAGAAAATAGAAAATGCCAGTCAGAAAATCTTTATGAGAGAAGCTCATTTGGAATTACTGCCTGGCATTTTTGGCTCTTTGTTAAGAGGTGGAGTGAAATATTTTTGGAAATATAGGAGGCTTATCCTGTAAGGAGAAATTGGGAAGATTCCTCTTAAAAAGCTAGGTAGCCAATCGTGATGAAATTCTATAAAGTTTCATCTGATTCTTTCTGAAGCATACAGCCGTGTCTGAAAATGTTTGCAAGAATCAGTGCGATACATCCGGCAAGAATCCATGAAAATCGTAATGGATTGTTGAAATAAAATGTTTGATACGCGATTCGAAATACAATCATCTGTAACAGGAACTGGCTGAAAATACCGAGAAATAGCATACTGTATGCAATCCGGTTGATATAGAATATAATTTCAGGAAAGAAAGGGGTTGAAGTTATCTTTAATTTCCGGAAAATTTTCTGAAACTGTACACAGATCAGAACTTTGGGCAGGTATTCTAGAAGAATATCCAGGATAGTCAGAGGGATACCAAGTAACTGTGCAGAAGTATTCATATAATTTGGTGGAAGATAGCTTTCAGAAAGCCTCAAAAAACCGAAAAGAAGCTGAATCTTTATGCCGTTTCCGGTATCAATCACGGAGATACTGTCTGCTGGTGAACAGCAGAGGAAAATAGTATTACAGACAGAACATACAATCATAAAAAATAAGTAAAGCGTATAGAGGAAGAGAATCCACTTGCAAAGAGCAAGGGGCTGCTGTACCTGATCATTTGACCGTGGGTGAGAAAGGGAATCCGATATTGCCTTCATAGAAAGACCTCCTTTAATAAGGTAAAAAAGTACCGTTTGCTAGTATTATCTTTGTAAAAATATTATAGCAAGGGTATATACATATATCAATAATAAATTAATGATAAACATTAAAAATGCAGTCGTAAAGAAAAAGACAACAGAATAGGAAAATACCAGGGAGGACATCTTAGTGAGAGGAATTCAGTTCGATGTCCCGGTATTTTCTGGTTACGTCTTATTGTATAGAAAATTCCTTTTTAGGGGAAATTTTTGTGGATATTTCTTATTGTTTAATATCCTAAATCTTCTCCAATCAAAATGACCTTGATACGACCGGTATGTCTGGAGTGCCTTGTGACAACGACCTGACAGCACATACAGTCCGCAGAATGGCAGTCTGCACATGTGCCTGTTACTTTACAAGGTGTGTTTGTCTGAAGTCTTGCAGCATTTGCAGGAGTAGCAATATTTTGAACGCGTGCGATTCCGGATGGAACATCTGTGACAATTTTATTCATTCCTGCAAGGATGATAACATGCTCTGGTCCGTGAATCAGACAGGCAAGTCGATTTCCGTTTCCGTCGATATTGATCAGCTCACCGTCAATGGTAATGGCATTGGAACTCATAAAGAAGAAATCAGAAGCTGCACTTTTTAAGTAAACTTCTTTTCGCTCTTGCGGAGTGCGGGCCAGCCCGCGGTCAATGAGTGTGATATCTGCTTCGCGGAGCGCCTGGAGCATGCCGCTCTCTTCCAGTGTGACAGACCCGCCAAAGCTTACTGAAGATTTTGCTGGGATAAAAGAAAGAGCTTGCTGAACGCTTCAGAAGCAGTCGGACAGTAGTACCCCTCCATATTTCGTTTCGCCAGTTTTTGAATGATCGTATTGGCCAACGCTGCGCGTGCCTGTTGTTTTGGTGTTGTATCAGTTGCCTGTGTCATAAAGAATACCCCCTTATAAAAGTGTGTGGTCAAAGTACTGCAAAATGAAAGCTGTTATTTCTTTTGCAGTAGCCTTATTTTTTGTATTATCATACCGCAGTTTTTTTGCATGAGCAAGAGAAAATCGAAAAGCAAACTAGTTTAGTGAGCGTGCACGCTTAAAAAATTTGTGCATGCAATACGAAAAAGCTCTCGCATAGGTGATGATAGAATAAGAAAATTGTGAATAATAACGAAAAAATACAGAAATATTAATTAAAAGTAGATTAAAAACTGAAATATAGTATGATAAAAAAAGAATACCTAAATCTCAAGTGCAAGCGAGCATTCACTTCTATGTAATTGCAACATCTGGAAGTGATGCGGTACATGGATTCGGAAGGAGGGGATTTTATGAAGACAATCAAAAAATGGATGGCATATTTTATGGCAGTTCTGATGTTATGCAGTATGTCTCAGGTGAGAGTATTAGCGGAAGATGCCTTGCCGACAGCGGACACTCCTAAGATTACAGAATTTAAGATTCAGGGAGTAAAAGGAACGGTGGATGATCAACAGCAGAAAATTAATGTGGCAGGGCTTCCGTGTAATATAGATCTTACAAGTCTTACCGCAGAGGTTACCTGTGATCCGGCAGATGCTATAGTACGGTTTGATCCGTTGAAGCCGTCAGCAGATGATGGGCAGAAGAAGCTGGAGCAGGGAAATGCATTGCAAACAGAAGACTTTTCAGTACCGAGAATATGTAACGTAGAGTATCAGGGACAAATAAATTCTTATACAGTGACAGTGAGTACCCTTTCGCATGCGGGAGATCCAGCGACTTGTACAAACGATTCCGTATGTAAAACATGTGGAATGTTACTGGAAGAAAAATGGGGGCATGATCTTTTAGCGGCAACTTGTACCGAAAAAGCAAAGTGTCAGAGGAGTGGTTGTAGTTATACAGAACCTGCCCTTGGACATGATCTCTCTAAAGCGACTTGTACGGAACCAGCAAGATGTCAGAGAGAAGGCTGTGACTATGCAGACGAAGCGCTCGGTCACGATCTGTCCAAACCAACCTGTACGGAACCTGCAAGATGCCGGAGAGAAGGTTGCGACTACACAGAAGGAAAAGCCATTGGTCATGATCTTTCTAAGGCAACTTGTACAGAGGCAGCAAAATGTCAGAGGGAAGGTTGTCATTATAGAGAGGGAAAGCCGCTTGGACATGATATGAATGCCTGGACTGTTACAAAGAAAAGTACAACGACAGAGAAGGGAGAGCAGGCACGAAATTGTAAGCGCTGCGACTATCGAGAGACTGAGCTTATAGAACGACTGAGTCGGAAGGCAGATGCCGGGAAAAATCAGATTGCAGATTTAAGGACAGATATCAATTATCCTTTGGATGAGACGATCACATTTCATCTTTACGGAGCTGGACAGGATAATACAGAACCGGTAGAAGGCGATACCAGATACGTTCCGGAGAGCTGGAAGATTGAAAATCAGTTTGATTGGAGAGAGACCGATGGAGAATCTGGATTTCAAATACACAAAGCAGGATTTTATAAGGTGATGGCATCTTTCCGGCAACAGAAGTTCGAAAGTGGAACGTGGCAGAATACGGATCAGACAGATATAAAAGAAGTGACGATCAAAGCGGGAACAGAGGCGCAGCGGGAAGAACAGGCGAGAAAGGATGCAGCAAAGAAAGCGGCGAAGACGGGAGATACGAGCCAGATGTTTGTTTATATTCTTCTTCTGCTTGTGGCAGCAGGACTTGCAGTATTTGTGATTGTTCGAAATAAGAAGAAACAACAATAAGCCATTGGATATAGAATTGTTGAAAACAGATAATATTTGAAATTTGAAAAGGGAGGCTGTTTGTAACAGTCTCTCTTTTTTTGATATGCGGGAATCTTCGTAGATGGGATTCAAAAGAAATTTACGATGTACCTATGTTACATAGACAACAAAAAAACTTTACAGTAACCTGTAAAGCTTCTGAAGAGCACGAGACGGGATTCGAACCCGCGACCCTCGCCTTGGCAAGGCGATACTCCACCACTGAGCCACTCGTGCATGTTGTTTAGTTGTTTGTGTTCCCTTGAACAATACATACTATACAGGATAAAAAGGGATTTGTCAACAGAAAAATTGAAAAAATTTATTTTTTTTAATTTTTCTGTAATTTCCCATCAATTACGAACAAGGTATTCTCGCAATGGAGTGGAGGGTGAGTTGGATAAATAGAATCGAATATGGTAAATATCGGTGTGAAGGTCATAATTGATTTCTTTTTGTTTGCAGAGAATGGAGTCTTTTAAAAGAGCGAGTCTTTGTTCCGAATAGTCTTTGGGGATAGAGACATCGATTGTAAGCTCAGAAAGATTATAGCACTCTGAACGATGTTGTCTGATGATATGATAGGTTGGATGAAGATAATCCAAATGATTCCGAAAAGAACCAGAAGGAGAAGAAGTCGAAATGATTTTTTGCCTTTCAAAGATTTACACCCCCTGCATATATAATATATCCTATAAATAACACACCTGTCAAATCTATAGCTTATTTATTTAGGATTACTTGGATATAATAACAGTCAGATAAGTACAGGGAGTGAATCGAAATGGAAGATGTAGGATATTTAAAAGTCAAAATTGAGGAGTTGCTGAAAGAGAGAAATATTTCTAAAAATAAAATCTGTTTTGATCTGCGGATACAGAGAACACAGTTGAACCGTTACTGTAAAGGAGATGTACAGAGGCTGGATGTAAATCTTTTATGCAGAATCTGTGATTATACGAATTGTAGGATTCAGGATGTGATCGAATATATTCCAAGGACAGAGAAGGTGCTGGAGGAAGATGGAGAAGATACAGTACACTAGAAGGAATTGTGAAATGGCAGGTGAGTAGAGGGAAAATTTTTTCTGAACAGATGCCAAATAGAAGGGAAAGCTGGTAGGAATCAATAGCAAAACAGAAGTTTTGCAATATTGTGTCTCTACCAGTTTTCCTTTTTATCAGATAAGAAATTTATTTGAAACCATTCTTAGTTCCAAGCATCTGTGTCAGTCAGATTGAGACTAGATGCTTGAAAGACAGGGTCTTTGCCCAGCTTTTTTTTGTGCACGGTAATCGTCAAGCACGCGGAATGCAATATTTCCAAGAAGCAGGATAGCAAAAATATTGACGAGAGCCATAAGTCCCATCAGAACATCGGCGAGATTCCACACAGTTGAAAAATTTGCCTGTGCGCCGAAAAAGATGGCAATGAGGCAGGTGATACGGAAAAGATTCAAAAGAACAGGACTGTTTTTGATAAACAGAATGTTGGCTTCTGCATAATAGTAGTTTCCGACAAGGCTTGTGAATGCGAAAGCAAAAATGGAGAAGGTAATAAAGTGGATTCCCCATGTTCCTACGCTGCTCTGCAGGGCTGCCTGTACATATGGAATGCCGTCTAATGTTCCCGGAACTCCTTTGACATTGGAAAGCAGCAGGATGAAAGCAGTTGTGGTGCAGATCAGAAGTGTGTCGATAAACACAGACAAGATCTGTACGAGTCCCTGCTTGACTGGGTGAGAAACAGCGGCAGAAGCAGAAGCATTTGGCGCACTTCCCATCCCAGCTTCATTTGAGAATAATCCCCGTTTAATACCGATCAACACAGTGCTCCCAGCAAAACCTCCGATGATTGACTCGATATCAAAAGCTTCGGAAAGAATCGTTTGAAACATTTCCGGAACGGACGACAGGTTTGTTACAGTTACATAAACTCCTACAAGAATATAAATTCCCGCCATGATCGGAACAAGCACAGAAGTAATGAAACTGATTCGGTGAACTCCACCGAAAATGACAACTGCCGTAAGCAGGGCAAGAACTGCTCCGACAACTGCCGGAAGCATTGTGTTGGAATAGTCTTTGACATAGTATTCGAAGGAGGAAGAAATATTATAAGCCTGGAGTCCATTGAATCCATAGGCAAAGCAACAGATCAAAAGGACAGAAAAGAGGACGCCCAGCCAGCGTTTTTTTAATGCGCGCTCAATGTAATAGGAAGGTCCTCCGCGGAAAGAATCTCCGTCTTTTACTTTATATACCTGTGCAAGCGTACTTTCCACAAATGCAGAAGCTCCGCCGATCACTGCCATGATCCACATCCAGAAAATGGCTCCGGGACCACCTGCTGCAAGAGCAGTTGCGATTCCGGCAATATTTCCGGTTCCGACTCTCGAGGCCGTAGAAATCATCAGAGCCTGAAAGGAAGATACTGGCTTTCCGGAGGCATTTTCTCCGTCAGAAGATTTTTCTTTCAGTGCAAGGAATGCATCTTTTAAAAGTGTGAGCTGGACAAACCGTGTTCGGATAGAAAAATAGATTCCGGCGCCCACTAACAGAAAAATTAGAATATAGCTGTACAGAAAATCATTTACATGTGATAAAAAATTGTTCATAGTCATCTCCTTTGTTCTAGAATGTCGCAGAGTACTGCGTATCAAAGTATGGACATTCTTTTATAAAATAGCATTTCCAGTAAAAATATATTTAGTAATATTGCTTGGAAGGCAATGATCTGAAAAATAAGAAATACGCTTTAGAAGTTTAATATAAAAATTTTTTCAAAGTCAATATAAGAATCAGAATCCTGGAAAAAGAAAACAAAGAAAGTATTGCATCAGGAAAATGGATATGGTAGAATTGGAGCGAAAATAAATATAGAAAAAGCAGAGTAGAGATGTGTGCGTTAAGTGCAGACGGACGGGGAGTTGCCGGCTGGACGAAGAGCAGAAGTAGCTTGCGGTACATATTTCGCATCCCGCTGCTGCACATAGAAATGATATGTGAATACCTTCTATGCGTGGCTTCTGGACTACTGCAAAGGAGGTATTTTTTATGAAACAAATGAAACAACAGTTTGTAGACTCCTGGCATGAGTTAAGACACTTGAAGACAGTCGTTGTGACAGCGATGCTGATTGCGGTTGGAATTATTCTGGGATATTTTTCCATCACAGTGACCCCGTATCTGAGAATCGGATTTTCGTTTATTGCAAACGAATTGACAGCACTTCTTTTTGGGCCGGTGGTCGGTGGTGTCATGGGCGGAATTGCAGATATTATCAAATATCTCATCAAGCCAGACGGGCCATATTTTTTGGATTTACACTGAGTGCAATTTTAGGTCCTGTGATCTATGGAATCATGCTCTATAAGAAACCGCTGAGTTTTCCGAGGATTTTTATAGCTAAAGTGCTTGTCGCAGTTTTCGTGAATCTTCTTCTTGGAACTTACTGGCTGTCTATGCTTTATGGAAAAGGATTTCTTGCATTGCTTCCGGCAAGAGCGCTCAAGCAGGTGTGCTCGGTTCCAGTAGAAGCGGCATTGTTTTATATCATTGTAAAGACATTGGGGAAAGCACACTTTTTCTCTGAGGTTCGTGCAAAGCGATAACGTATAGTGTTAGAAAAGCAGTCAGTCATTGCGGCGGGCTGCTTTTCCTGTTCCATATTTTGGAGAGACTAAATCCAATCCAAAAGGGATAAAATTGCGAAAAGGGATAGAGACTAAAAAAGATATCAACAAGTATTTCGGGGCAAAGGTGTAAAAGGGGGGAAATCATGGAGGCGGAAGTAGTTCGATATCTTCTGAAAGAGGAGAAAGGAAAACGTGCAGTACTTGCAAGACTGGTATTGTACTGTGCGCCATTTTTAAAGCGATTGAAGATTTCAGCCATGATCTGGATGCCGGAAGAACTTTTAGAAGAACTGGAAACGCTTATAGACGAGATGGGGATTTTGTGTGAGAGGATGGATCAAAAGTCAGGGAAAGTTTTGATCTTTCTTTATCGGGAAGAAACACTTTGCAGATATCTGATGCGGGAAAGTCAGGAAGCATTTCTTTTGAATTGTGGTTATCAAAAAGGAAATCTGAAAGGGAAGATCAGGCGGTTTGCGGAGCGTATTTCTATTGAAAAAGAGAAGGGGAAATTTCCGCAGGAGGCGGGGATTTTTCTTGGCTACTCTTTTGAGGATGTGGAAGGATTTGCCGGCATTTCCGGAAAAGAATGCATGCTGACTGGGTATTGGAAAGTGTATGGGCACAGAGCAGAAAAAGAAATGCTGTTCATGATTTATGATCAGGTGAAAATGTGGGCTGTCAATGAATTTCTGGCAGGAAAAACAGCGGGAGAAATCTGTCGCTAAAGCGAATCAGGAGCAAAGCGCAGGATAGAAAGTGTTGGATTTCGTTTCAATTCATGTTACAATACGAAAGAGGTTCTGAAAGAAGATTTCAGGCGGTCGAAAGTGAAAAATAGATTCTAACATAGAAGAAAAAGAGAAAGAAGAAGGTGGAAATATGAGTTATGCAGATAAAGTGTTTATAGAAATGTGCCGTGATATTATTGATAATGGAACAAGCACAGAAGGAGAAAAAGTGCGACCAAAGTGGGAAGACGGGAGTTATGCGTATACGATCAAGAAGTTTGGAGTAGTAAATCGCTATGATCTGTCAAAGGAATTCCCGGCACTGACACTCCGCCGGACAGGAATCAAGAGTTGTGTAGATGAGATGCTCTGGATTTGGCAGAAAAAATCAAATAATATCCATGACTTGAATTCTCACATATGGGATAGTTGGGCAGATGAGGATGGTTCAATCGGGAAAGCTTATGGGTATCAGATGCAGGTAAAGCATCAGTACCGGGAAGGAATGATGGATCAAGTAGATCGTGTAATCTATGATCTGAAAAATAATCCTTACAGCAGAAGAATTATGACAAATATTTATGTACATCAAGATCTTCATGAGATGAATCTTTATCCATGTGCATACAGCATGACTTTTAATGTGACGAAGCGAGAAGACAGTGAGAAACTTGTGCTAAATGGAATTTTAAATCAGCGATCCCAGGATGTATTGGCGGCAAACAACTGGAATGTCTGCCAGTATGCAGTACTTCTGCATATGTTGGCTCAGGTATGTGATATGCAAGTGGGAGAGTTTGTTCATGTAATTGCAGATGCACATATCTATGACAGACACATTCCTTTGATTGAGGAACTGATCAAACGAGAACCACTTCCGGCTCCGAAATTTTGGCTGAATCCGGACATTAAGGATTTCTATGCATTTACACCGGAGGATGTGCGTTTAGATGATTATCAGACCGGACCACAGATTAAAAATATCCCGATCGCTGTGTAGAGAGTTAAAGTCATACAGTATATGGATCGTGTAATCAGAACAAAAACAGAGTTTTGGAGGAAGAAAGATGAATATTATTGTTGCAGTAGACAAAAACTGGGCAATCGGAAAAGATAACAAGCTTCTTGTCAGCATTCCATCTGATATGAAGTTTTTCCGGGAGACGACAACCGGGAAAGTGGTTGTCATGGGAAGAAAGACATTAGAAAGTTTTCCGGGCGGACAGCCGTTGAAGAAGCGGACGAATATTGTGCTGACTTCTGATAGAAATTATAAGGTAAAAGATGCGATTGTCGTACACACTGTGGAAGAATTGCTGCAGACGCTGAAAGCATATAAACAGGAAGATATCTATGTGATTGGTGGAGAGAGTGTGTACAGACAACTGCTGCCTTACTGTGATACAGCACATATCACAAAAATTGATCATGTCTATGAGGCAGATACTTATTTTCCGAATCTGGATACGGATGAGGAATGGGAGATTACAGGCATCAGCGAAGAACAGACTTATTTTGATCTGGAATATGAATTTGTAAAATACGAGAGAAAATAAAAAAATAAAATCGGCTGCCGTGGATGGCACAGAAGTAAATCTGTGAAAATCTGCGGCAGCCTTTTTGTTCAGGAGAAAGGAGTGTAAGTGACTGTCAGGATCTATCGGAAATTTCCGAAGTGTGTTCCTGGATTTGTCTGACATATTCTTTTGGAGTCATTCCGAATTCTTTTTTGAATGCACGGAACAAGTGATTGTAGTTTCCGAGTCCGCAGATTTTGTAAATCTCGATCATCGGGTAGCCTTTTTCCAGCAGCCGTTTACAAAGATCCAGTTTGGATTTGACGATGTAGCGGTGGACAGTCATCCCGGTCTGCCGTTTGAATTCCCGGCAGATGTGTATTTACTGATGTAAAATTCCTTTTCCAGTCGGTCCAGGGAGATTTCTTCGTGCAGATGATGCTTGATGAAAATGAAAATATCATCGAGAGAAAGGCGGGGGCGCACTTTTGTGTTTGTCTGGAATTCTGTACGGATGCAGGCGCGCAGGACAAGCACGATCAGCATTGTGAGAATGCTGTCTTCAAAGAGCCGGTGGCCGAAATCTGTCTGTTCCTGAGGGAGAGTCAGGAGCTTTTTGGATAGATTTTTGATCAACATAGTAATCTCTGAAGAAGAGTGGACACAAGTACACTCATACGGTACGACATGAAAACAGGATTCCAGATCAGTATTCTCATCGGAGAGACGGGTGAGAAGTTCACTTGTAAATCCGACTTGAAGAAATTTCAGAGGGATTTTCGATGGTGTATATTCTAAGAGAAAAGTAGTATTTGGGTTTACAAGCAGGATGTCTTCGGTGGCACATAAAAAAGTCTGGTGATCATAGGTGTAGCTGCATTTTCCGGATGTGACAAATAAAATCATATAAAAATTACCGGAGGAAAAGGTTTTCTTTTTCGCATTGGTGTATACATATTCTTTTGCAAAGTATTCTTCACGCATCAGTTATCTCCTAAAATTTGTATTCAAAATACACAAAAAATGAAACTTATTTTTATCTATAATGACTAATATAGATAATATATCAATTTTTGAATATTTTCAAGCAAAAAATGGATATGTTTTCTTATTTCAGAAAGCTATAATACTTTCTAACGAACAGCGTTCTGTCAAAGAAATAACAAAGATACAATAAGAAAACATGCGAGGAGGAAATTATTGTGAGAGAGTTTTCCATGAAAGACAAAATTGGCTACACCTCGGGGATTTGGGGTGCTGCTGTACCGAGCAGTTCAGAGCAATGTTTTTGACAGTGTTCTACACGCTTGTACTGAAAGTAAATCCTGTCCATGTTGGAATCATCCTGCTGATCACAAAAATCTGGGATGCAATCAATGACCCGATCATCGGTGCGATCATTGACTCAAGAAAGTCGACAAAGGGCGGAAGATTTATTCCGTGGATCAAAGCATTCTGTGTTCCGATGGGTGTGCTGTGTGTGATTGGATTTTTAGATGTCAGCAGCTGGGACTATAAATTCAAGTTGGCATATATTTTGATCACCTATATTCTTTATGAGGCGATGTATACTTGTGTAAATGTTCCGTTTGGTTCACTTTCCAGTGTCATGACAGATGATGTCAATCACCGGACAGATTTATCCGTTACAGAAGCCTTGGCGGAACGATTTTTATGACTGTGATCGTAATTGTAGGGCCGCTTGTACTTTATAAGGACAATAAGCCAGTTGCGTCCAGATTCACTCTGATGGCACTTCTCTGTGCGACAATCGGTGTGTTCTGCCTGATCGTGACAAGCTCCTGGTGTAAGGAACGTATCGAATGGAAGGTGCAGGAAGGCAAGAAATTCAACTATTTAGATGCGCTGAAAAATGTTATCAAGAACAGAGCATTGCTTGGACTGATCTTTTCAAGCCTTGCAGGAATGATTGCAGCAAGTGTTGTAAATGGATTGAATACTTACTTATTTAAAGATTATTTCGGAGATGTGAAAGTAATGTCAATCTCTGGTATGTTAAATACTGTGTATGCAATCATCACATTTATCGGAACAAAATATGTTTCCAAGAAGCTTGGAAAAAAAGAATGGTGTATGTACGGAGCAGGATTTGCAGCACTTGTCTTTGGTATTTTATTCTTTGTACCGGTGAAAAATCCACTTGTATTTATTGCGATCAACGGAATCTGTTATCTCGGAGCAAGTGGTTTTCAGGTGCTGATCTGGGCAATGGTAAATGACGCGATCGATTATCAGGAGTTGATGACAGGAGAAAGAAATGAAGGTATGGTATACTCTACTTACTCTTTCTTCCGGAAGCTGTCATCGGCAGTCAGTGCAAGTCTTAGCAGCTTTACACTTGCAATGATCGGATATAATGTAAATGAAGTAGTACAGACAGCGGCAGTAAAAGCAAATATATGGAAATCTTACACCGCAATCTATGCAGTGGGATATTTGATCGCAGTATTGATTTTATTCTTTGTATATCCATTGTCAAAGAAAAAGACAGAACAAATGTTAGAAGAGCTTGCAAAAAGAAGAGCCAAGGGAAAAGGAGGCAGATAAATGGTCCGTTATATTGAAGTTGAAAATAGAAAAGGAAAAATTCTCCGTGGATTTTTAAATCTTCCGGACGGAGTAGCGCATCCGCCGGTTGTCTTAAATCTACATGGATTTGGAGGAAGTCTGTCCGGATACAAATATGCACATACACATTTGGCGAGAACGCTGGAGGCGGAAGGAATCGCATGTATGCGATTTGACTTCTACGGATGTGGGGAAAGTGACGGAGAGTTTGATGAGATGACATTTACCGGACTGCTTAAGGATGCGGAGGATGCCTATGCATGGCTGAAAAGTCAGTCATGCGTAGACGTGGAGAAAATTATTTTATCCGGTCAGAGTATGGGTGGATTTGTGGCGGCAAGTGCGGCTCCACGTATTCAGCCGTACGGTTTGGTTCTGATGTGTCCGGGAGCAGGAATGTGGTATGGATGCAAAGAGCGCGCAGATTACTTTAAGAATCTCGGAATGACTTTCGCAGATATGGAAGGACTGAGGTTCGGTCTGGAGTTTAACTATGACCTTGCAAAGTATTCACCATTTGAAGACGCAAAAGGATATGAGGGCAGTGTGCTGATCCTGCGTGGAACAAAAGATGAGCTTGTCGATGATAAAACTTGTGAAACATATATGGAATGTTATACCGGAGCGAAAAAATTCGTGAAGATCGAAGGCGGCAATCATAATTTTGCAAGTATTCCGGCAAGAGAAGCGTGTGAGGCAGAAATTGTAAATTATGTAAAAGAGATTATCTGATTTCAGAAAGGCAGGAGAACAAGGTGAAATTATTAGAGAGCATTCAAGTAGGTAATACAACACATGAAAACAGAATTATGTTTCCACCTCTGACGACAGGATATGAGGCAAAGGATGGAAGTATTACTCCGCAGAGTCAGGCGTTTTATGAGAGACTTGCGGAGGGCGGAGTATCGTATATCGTTCTCGGAGATGTGGCGCCGATCAAGACGTTTACACCGGTTCCAAAGTTATGTGAGGACAGTCAGATCGAAAGTTTCCGTAAGCTGGCAGATGCAGTGCATAAACATGGTGCCAAGATCGGAGTACAGATTTTCCATCCAGAATATGATACAGCAAGCATTACAGAACTGTTCTTAAAAGGAGATTTTGAAGGACTCCGCGCAAAAATGAAACATGATATGATGCATTTCATCGATGAGGTATCAGAAGAAAGCCTGCAGGAGATCATTAAAAAATGTGTGAATGTGCAAAGCGGGCACAGACAGCCGGAATCGATGCCATCCAGGTGCATGGAGACCGTCTGGTCGGAGCACTTTCCAGCACAATTTTAAACCACAGAACAGATAAGTATGGTGGAAGTCTTGAGAACCGTACAAGATTTGCCATCGAGCTTGTGACAGCGCTCAGAAAAGCAGTTCCAGATATGATCATTGATTACAAGTTTGGCTGTTGTTACTCCACAGAGAGGAAAGGGCGGAGTGATCGCAGAGGAAGCGGTTATATTTGCAAAATGGCTTGAGGAAGCCGGAGTAGATATGCTACATGTGGCACAGGCAAATCATACTGGGAATATGGCAGATACCATTCCACCGATGGGTGTTCAGCCATATGCATTCTTTGCTGACATTGCAGGAAAAGTGAAAGAACAGGTCAATATTCCAGTCAGCACTGTTGGAAGAATCGTAAGTCCGGCGCTTGCAGAGAGTATCCTGGAAAGTGGAAAGGCAGATATTATCGGACTGGGTAGACCGCTTCTTGCAGATCCGGATTGGGGCAAAAAGCTGGAAGAAGGTAATGGAGATCAGATCCGCCAGTGCATCATGTGCAACAAAGGATGTACAGACCGAATCCAGAACAGACAATTCTTAAGCTGTATTTTAAATGCAGAAAACGGATATGAATTAGAGAGAAAGATCACACCTGCAGAGACACCAAAGAAAGTTGTTGTAGTCGGCGGAGGCCCGGCAGGACTGGAAGCTGCGAGAGTTGCGGCATTAAAAGGACATCAGGTGACCCTGTTTGAAGAGAAGACTGTTCTCGGAGGACAGATTCAGATCGCTAAAGTTCCGCCGAGAAAAGAAGAGCTGGAACGTGCGCTTGTTTACCTGACAAATGCAGTAAAAGAGGCCGGTGTGGAAATTTTCTGTGGAAAGAAAGTGACAGAGGATGATCTGCTTGCTTATGGAGCAGATGCAGTGATCGTTGCGACCGGAGCTTCTAACATGATGCTCCCAATCCCAGGGGCAGACCGCACACGCGTATGCAGTGCATGGGATGTGCTGGAAGGAACTGCACAGGTATATGGAAGAGCAGCTGTGATCGGTGGTGGAATGGTAGGATGTGAAACCGCAGAATATCTGGCAGAGAGAGGGTGTGAAGTAAGTATCATCGAAATGCTGGATAAGATCGCAAACGGAGAGAGCAGTACAATCCTTCCTACTTTGATGGAAAATTTTGAAAAAAATCACGTTGCTCAGTATGTATCTCATAAAGTAGAGAGTATCGGAGAAAAGTCAGTCGTATGTAAGACAGGAGACGATGAGACGAAAGAAATCCCTTATGATTTTGTTGTGATGGCAGTAGGAGCAAAAGCAAATACATTTGAGACGGAGAAATTAGAGAAAGCAGGCATTGCAGTGACAAAGATCGGAGACTGCAAAGACCGTGCATCGGATATCGAAAATGCAATAAAATCAGGATACGATGCGGCAAATACGATTGCATAGGAGAAAATAGAAAATTATTCAAAGACGAAAGATAAGAAGTTGATAAAATGAGAATAAAAAGCCAAGTGATAGTGGACAGAGAAGAAATCTCTGCCCGCCATTACTGGCTTTTTAAAATGTATTCTGAATCCATTCGCATGCTTCATTTGGAGAAATATTTCCTAAGAGAAGATTGCGGATGGAAGTTCCTATAGAAAATTCAAACTGTTGGATAGAACAGCCAGATTGTTTTCCGCAGCCTCTAGAGCCCAGATCGAAACTTTTTTTTGACGGCATGGAGCCATGGAAAGAGGTCAAGATTTCGCAAACCAGTGTAAGAAGTGGTGAGCGGGGAAGTGCCTCCTAGCTTCATCATAAGAGATGACACTTCTTCGGAATAGTACCATTGGAAGAATTGACGGCAGGCTCTATTTTTTTTGAGTATTTAGAGATTCCGATGACACCTCCACCAATTAAGGGATGCTTTCCGGGAACAATAGAAGCACCGACTTTTCCTACTACATCTGAATGTTTTGAATTGATGATGTATGGGGCATAATTCGAATAGATGATAGTAGTTGCTGCGTTTCCGTTAATAAATTGTGAAACACTGTCAAGCCACCATGCTGTTGGGTCGCATAGTGAGTCATTTGGAGATATTGTTTCATTGCTGAGAGTAAATGCTCTTTATTTTGACACAGATTTGTGATAGTTTCCTTAGTATTTTCTGAAAAAAGATAGGGCATAAAATCACTGGCAATGATGGATGCTGCACCGGAAGTCATGGTTGTTCCGTATAAGGTTGGTGACAGAGTATTGTATGATTCTGTAAAAAATTCAGCGATTTTCAAAAAGTCCCTGCAGTTAGAAGGAACGGTAAGTTTTTCATGAAAATGCTCATAAAAAGCCCGGCAAATCGTAGCATCTTCAAACAAGTCCTTTCGATATAAGAAGATTTGTGTACTTAGATCGAAGGGCAGCGCGTAAGACGCATAGTTTGGAAAGCTATTGTCGGTATAACCAGTTGAGATCAGCGAAGAAAAATCAATATCAGAAAGTGAAAGACAACTTGTCAATGGGAGGTAAGTGCTTTCACCAAGTGTGTCCAGCATTGCAACATCAATTCGGATTAAATCATAGTGATGCTGCTCTGTCATCAGAGGAATTTGCTGATGAAGGTCATTATAAGGCATACTGACTACTTTTAGATGAACTCCACTAATGGTTTCAAATAGAGGGGCTAATTTTTTTAAAGCCTCTGTGGATGGAGTGTCTAAAGTGAGGATAGAAAGAGTTTCTTTCTCGGCTTTTTTATATTAGTAAATAAAAAAGGGAGCCCTTTGGGCTTTAAAATATGATTGGAAGTAGTTCTCTTGTCTTGAGAGGAAGGGGAAGAGAGAAGTTCATAAATTTTCATTCCAATTTTAGTATAATCCAATTCGTACACATGAAAATGCCCATGCGGAATTCTGGCCAGGGATGCAAATGTCATAATATGCGGCATGTTGCAATGTGCCAGGGAAACCGCATTGATCACAGCATCGGCACGCAAAATACTTGTAGTAATCACTAAATCATAGGAAGCTTCTTCCTGAAGAAGATCAAAAGCTTTTGTCAGTGACAAGTTCATATCGGAAGAGAAATGCTCCAGTGTGACTGAAGAGTTCGAAAGAGCATTCTGCAGGTGGGTAAAAAGCTGTGTTTCACAATGATTAATGCCAGAAGCGGAAAAAAAGGCGATTCTTTCAAAGTGATTATGGGAAATATAGTTAGCAAGATCAATCCCAATCTGTTTTTTATCGAAAGAAATATAATGGTCGTTGTCTCTGAGTTCAGCAGGGGAGCGGTCTATATAAAAAACAGGACAAGGAAGTGACTGATACGGATTTCTGGAAAGAGAAATTCCTTTTAAGGAGGAAACAGTCACTACTGATAAAATGTTGGAAACAGGAAGTCTGTCTAAGATGGAAGTTCATGTTCACAAATATCATCAGTTGTATAAACATGTACACTATAATCAGCAGTCTTCTTGGAAGAAGCAAAGGCAATTTGAAGAGAGGTATAGAGATCCATATATAGGTCTTCACGGAGTGACGGTACGATCAAGGCGATGACCGTAGCATTTCCCTGCCGGAGAAGCTGAGCCTGGGCATTTGGAACATATCCAAGCTTTTTGGCAGCAGCTTCTACTAATTTTATTTTTTCAATACTGACCTTCCCTGTCTTGTTTAGCACATTGGAAACCGTTCCGTGGGAAACGCCAGCTTCTTTTGCGATGTCTTTCATTGTTGGCATAATAATGTACTCCTAAAATTTAAATCTTTCAATATAGTATTAGATTAGCAAAAGACTATAAATAATTCAAGAGAGAAAAAGAAGAGAATGATACGTTCCAATACTTATCACCTGGAAAAGGTTAAAACAAAACTAAAAAGGTAAAAACTAACAAAAATAAACATCTTCTTTTGTTAAAAATGTGTAAAATGACGTTAAAATAAGTTTAAAATATTGACACGTTCCAATTTATCAAATATAATGAGGACACGATACAAGAGAAGTGTAAAAAACTTCCTAAGACAATAATTTACAAAAAGTGGAGGAATTTTTCTGATGAAAAAGAAACTGATTAGCATTTTGCTGTGTGCAGGTATGGTGATTTCATTAGCTGGATGTGGTGAGACAGGAAAAGAAGAGAAGGCAGAAAAT
>ENA-OQAA01000195-OQAA01000195.1-human-gut-metagenome-genome-assembly--contig:-NODE-195-length-43988-cov-3.260550_pt1 | contig 43988 bp, 40 predicted proteins | sample MGYA00242489_ERZ504515 | MGnify/ENA primary metagenome ERZ504515 (study PRJEB26092, sample SAMD00036237) | human gut metagenome | host: Homo sapiens | study: EMG produced TPA metagenomics assembly of... | reverse complement strand
CTGGTTGATAAGAACTTTTAATGAAGAGGGGTGGGTGAGTGATTGGTTTCCCTACACTTTCTTGACAACGATAGATTGGCAAAAAACAATAAAGTTGCGGGATACCAACTACTTCACCCCACCCCCATTGTTGTCGTTATTGTTTCTTTCTTCTCTTTCCAATAACCAGCGATTTTGCAATGTATATTCGCAAGCCGCGCATTTCAGGAGCGGTTTTAGTGGAGGCGAGATCCATGACTTACGGAGACTTAGGCGCGAAGGCTCTCCTGAGCGTCTTAGTCGCAGTTAGTCATTAGCTTGCCGGAACATTGCGACGCGCGGCGGTGAATATACATTGTGAAATCGCGTCCGGGATAACGACCAACCAATTAAATAGCAATACAATTTACAACAGGAGACAAAGCATGGAAAAATGGGTATTAGCGGCGAAAAGAGCTGATTTTCAGGAGATTGGCCGGAAGTATGGAATAGATCCGGTGATCGCCAGGATTATTCGGAACAGGGATATTACAGAAGATGCAGAAATTAATCAGTATCTGAACGGAACCCTGGATGACATTCCATCCTGGAAAAGTCTGAAGGATATTGACAAAGCTGTGGAAATTATTTCGCAAAAAATAGATCTGGGAACCAGGATGAGAATTATAGGAGATTATGATATTGACGGTGTAACTGCAACTTATATTCTGTTAAAAGGATTTAAACGCCTGGGGGCGAATGTAGATACTTATATTCCGGACCGCATTGCAGATGGATATGGAATTCATAATCATCTTATAGAGAAAGCGAAAGAGGATGGAGTAGATACGATCGTGACCTGTGACAATGGAATTTCGGCTGCAGATCAGATTGCATTTGCAAAAAAAATGGGCATGACAGTGGTAGTGACGGATCACCACGAGGTCCCTTTTGAAGATACAGAAGAAGGGCGAAAATACAAGCTTCCTCTGGCAGATGCAATTATCAATCCAAAACAGTCTGACTGTACGTATCCAAATAAAAATATCTGTGGCGCAGTGGTTGCAATGAAACTGGTTTTTGCATTGTATGAAAAATATGGAATCCCGGAGAGTGAGAAAGAAGATTATCTGGAACCTGCGGCTATCGCTACAGTTGGAGATATTATGGACCTTCAGGGAGAAAACCGTATTCTTGTAAAAGAGGGACTTTTACGTCTGCCTCATACAAAAAATAAGGGACTGAAAGCTTTGATAAGAGCAATTGGTCTGGAAAATCAGAAAATCAGTTCCTACGATATTGGTTTTCGCCTTGGTCCGTGCATTAATGCCAGCGGAAGACTGGATACAGCCATGCGCTCCCTGTCCCTATTACAGTGTGAAGATGAAGAAGAGGCTGCAAAGCTTGCAAACGATCTGAAAGCATTGAATGACAGCCGTAAGGCACTGACGGAACAGGGTACAGAAGCTGCCTACAAGCTGATAGAGGGCAGCAATCTGAAAAATGACAGAGTAATGGTTGTATTTTTGCCGGATTGTCATGAGAGTCTTGCAGGAATCATAGCAGGAAGAATCCGTGAAAAATATCACAAGCCTGCTTTTGTTCTTACAAGAGGGGAAAAATCGGTGAAAGGCAGCGGCAGATCTACAGAAAATTATTCCATGTATGAGGAGCTTGTAAAATGTGACAGTCTGTTGCTCCAGTATGGTGGCCATCCTATGGCAGCAGGTCTTTCTATAGAAGAAGCAAATGTGGAAGCGTTTCGCCGTCAGCTCAATGAAAACTGCACCTTGACAGAGGAAGATATGATCCCAAAAATCGTGATCGATGTACCAATGCCCATTTCTTACATAAACGAGAATCTGATCCGTCAGCTCTCTGTTCTGGAACCCTTTGGAAAAGGAAATGCGAAGCCTGTTTTTGCCCAGAAAAATCTCCGCGTTTTAAAAACCGGAATATATGGAAAGACTCAGAATACAGTGAAATTGCAGCTGATGGACGAATCCGGCACGGTGATGGATGGGGTTTACTGGGGCGAGGCAAAGGAGTTTGCAGAGTTTGCAAGGTCTCATGGAACTATTTCTGTAACCTATTATCCGAAGATCAACTCCTATATGGGAAGAGACTCTTTGCAAATTGTCATACAAAATTATTGCTAAAAAGGGTATAATCATGTAAAACCACGAAAAATGCAGTATTTCCAGCGAGCCTGTCGGTTTTGCGTTGATTCCCGATTTAAAAAGTGTTATACTAAAAAATATTTATGATGCTAGAGCATGTGTGAAAAAGGCTTTCTTTTTTCAAACACGCTCTGGGGTGGCGGATGCTTTCCCCACAACATCCATTAATCTGAGGAGGCTATTATGAAAAAAATAGAAGAATATGTAAGAAGTATACCTGATTTTCCAGAACCAGGCATTATTTTCAGAGATGTTACCAGTATCCTTCAGGACGCAGACGGACTGAAGCTTGCAATTGATTCCATGCAGGATTGTCTGAAGGATGTGGATGTGGATGTAATAGTGGGAACAGAATCCCGTGGATTTATTTTCGGAATGCCAATTGCTTATAATCTTCATAAATCTTTTGTACCAGTACGTAAGAAAGGGAAACTCCCATGTGAGACCGTTTCTGCAAGCTATGATCTGGAATATGGCAAAGCTGAGATTGAGATTCACAAGGATGCCATCAAGCCAGGACAGAAGGTAGTTATCATTGATGATCTGATCGCAACAGGCGGTACAGTTGAAGCTGCAGCGAACTGGTAGAGCAGCTTGGTGGAGTGGTAGTGAAGATCGTATTTCTGATGGAACTTGCAGGTCTTGAGGGGCGTAAGAAACTGGAGAAATATGACGTTGCTTCTGTAATCCGTTATGAAGGTAAATAAAGGATGTGTCTGTTTCGCCAGATTCCCCCGGGGAAACAGGTGGGCGGATGCTGACGCAGATAGTATTTAAACAGGCAGGTGTGAAATATGGCTGATATTGTTAACGAGCAGGGCAAGGAGCCTGAAGTATCAAAAGAGGATATGGAGAAGCTGGAGTCTGTGAAGAAAGCAGATGCAGCTGTAAAATCCATGCACGACTTTACAAGCCCTGAAGTATTATATAATGAGCTGATTGCCAGCATAAAGAAATATCATCCTTCTACGGACATAACCATGATCCAGAAGGCATACGAGACTGCAAGGGAAGCCCACAAGGATCAGAAGAGAAGTCCGGGGAACCTACATTATTCATCCTTTATGTGTTGCCATTATTCTGGCGGATCTGGAACTGGACAAGGAGACCATTGTAGCAGGCCTTCTTCACGATGCTGTTGAAGATACCTGGATGACCTGTGATGAGATCACCAGAGAATTTGGTCCTGAGGTTGCGCTTCTGGTAGATGGGGTAACTAAGATCGGTCAGCTGTCCTATTCCAAGGATAAAGTAGAGCTACAGGCAGAGAGCCTTCGCAAGATGTTCCTTGCCATGGCAAAGGATATCCGTGTTATTCTGATCAAGCTTGCAGACCGTCTTCATAATATGCGTACTCTTCAGTACATGACTCCTGAGAAACAGAAGGAGAAGGCAAGAGAGACGATGGACATCTATGCGCCTATCGCACAGCGTCTTGGTATTTCCAAGATCAAAGTAGAGCTGGATGACCTTTCCCTGAAATATCTGAAACCAGATGTTTATTATGATCTGGTTGAGAAAGTAGCACTTCGTAAAAGCGTCCGTGAGGAATTCGTAGGGAATATTGTCAAGACTGTGCATCAGCATATGGTAGAAGCCGGAATTAAGGCACAGGTTGACGGCCGTGTAAAACACTTTTTCAGTATCTATAAAAAGATGGTAAATCAGAATAAGACGATTGATCAGATTTACGATTTGTTTGCAGTGCGTATCCTGGTAGATACAGTGAAGGACTGTTATGCGGCACTTGGTGTGATCCATGAGATGTATAAGCCAATTCCAGGACGTTTCAAGGACTATATTGCAATGCCCAAACCAAATATGTACCAGTCTTTGCATACCACGCTGATCGGACCGAATGGACAGCCTTTTGAAATTCAGATTAGAACCTTTGAGATGCATAAGACTGCCGAGTACGGTATTGCTGCACATTGGAAGTATAAAGAGGCTTCTGACGGTAAGGCTTCCTCAGGCAATCGTGAGGAGGAGAAGCTGAACTGGCTGCGCCAGATCCTGGAATGGCAGAGAGACATGTCTGATAATAAAGAGTTCATGAGTCTTCTGAAAAATGATCTGGATCTGTTTGCAGACAGTGTATACTGCTTTACTCCACAGGGAGATGTGAAAACCCTTCCTAACGGCTCCACCCCCATTGATTTTGCATACAGCGTGCACAGTGCTGTAGGAAACAAAATGGTAGGTGCCAGGGTAAATGGCAAACTGGTGCCCATTGAGTACCGGATCCAGAATGGTGACCGTATTGAAATCATTACTTCCCAGAATTCCCAGGGACCAAGCCGTGACTGGCTGAAGGTGGTCAAGAGTACACAGGCCAGAAATAAGATCAATCAGTGGTTCAAGAAAGAACTGAAGGAAGATAATATTCTGAAGGGCAAGGAAATGCTTGCCCAGTATGCCAAGAGTAAGGGCTTTAAATTCGCTAATTACACCAAGACTCAGTATCTGGACGCGGTCCTTCGTAAATATGGCTTCCGTGACTGGGATTCTGTACTTGCCGCCATCGGACATGGCGGACTGAAAGAGGGACAGGTATTTAATAAGCTTGTAGAAGCTTATGATAAAGAGAATAAAAAGAATCTCACAGATGAAGAAGTTCTGGAGGCAGCAGCCGCAGAGAATCAGGACAAGAAGCATCATATCAAGAGCAAGAGCGGCATTGTAGTGCGGGGCATTCATGACGTTGCAGTACGTTTCTCCAAATGCTGTAATCCGATTCCCGGTGATGAAATTGTTGGATATGTTACAAGAGGCCGTGGTGTTACCATTCATCGAACTGACTGTGTAAATGTGATGAATATGTCTGAAATGGACAGAAGCCGTCTTTTGGAAGCAGAGTGGCAGGATCCGGAGATCAAGCCGGATGAGCATTACATGGCTGAGATCAATGTATATGCTAATAATCGTACCGGTCTTCTGGTTGATATTTCCAAGATCTTTACAGAGCGTAAGATTGACATCCGAAATATTAACTGCCGAACAAACAAGCAGGAGAAGGCCACTATTTCTGTAAGCTTTAACGTCAGCTGTAAGGATGAACTGAATTCCCTTATCGAGAAGATACGTCAGCTGGAAAGTGTTTTGGATGTAGAAAGAACTACAGGCTGAGAAACAATGGAAATGTGAACTGGTTGGAGATATACAGTACGTTGAGCATTGGATGGTATGTTACCGGTCAGGACACGGACAATAACGGAATAATAACATAAATGGCATATCAGCTGCCATGAAAGGATAATCTATGGGAAAACTTGAATTACAGCAGATGGTTCTTGGCCCTGTATATACCAATTGCTACTTTTTAAAAAATAAAGAAACTGGTGAAACACTGATTGTTGATCCGGCAGATTCACCGAAGAGAATCTTTCAGAAGGTGGAAGATATGGGGGCAAAGCCGGTAGGAATCCTTCTGACTCATGGACATTTTGACCACATTATGGCAGTACAGGCTGTGAAAGCTGAGTATCAGATTCCGGTTTATGCCTGTCGTCAGGAAGAGGAAATGCTTCGGGAGCCTTCTGTGAATATGACTGACCGGATGCATAAACCATGTTCTGTGCGTCCTGATGTTTTTCTGGAGGACCTGCAGGTATTTGAAGCTGCTGGATTTTCTATTCAGATGCTCCACACTCCAGGACACACGAAAGGAAGCTGTTGCTACTATCTGAAAGACGAAAGGGTTCTGTTCAGCGGGGACACATTATTCTGTGGTTCTGTTGGAAGAACGGATTTTCCTGGCGGCAGTTCCCGTGAAATCCGGGAGAGCCTTCATAAGCTGTTAAATGCCCTTCCAGATGAAACAAATGTTTATCCGGGGCATGATACATCTACAACTATCGGTTACGAAAAGAGGTACAATCCATTTGTGTAAAATAGGAATCCTGCTGCTTGACAGGGATTTCGAGCATGATATATATGAATTAATAAAAGCATTTTATCCGGAAGGAGATATCCACAGCCTCTACGAAAAAGACGAAGCGGTATACGATATCTTCTTTACTGTGAAAAAGATAATGACAATTTTGTTATAAAATATGATACGAAGGATCAAAAAGGTGTTGCCAGCGCAGAGGTGATCCGGGGGGCAGACGGGGATTCCAGTCAGGAAACTCATGAGAAACTCATGGATGCCCATGAGCTTCGTAAAGCCAACAAGGACAGTCTGAAATATGCACTGTACAATGTCTGGTGAAGCTTACCGGCAGAACCCTTCCATGGGGGAATCTTACGGGAATCCGTCCGGCCAAGCTTGCATGGGGATGATCGAGAGTGGTATGAAAAATACCGAGATCGCACAGGAAATGCGGGAGCGTTATCTGGTAAGCGCAAAGAAAACTGCTCTTGCCATCACCATAGCAAACAGGGAGCGGGCACTTCTTCAGGATATTGATTATGAGCATGGTTACAGCTTATATGTAGGTATTCCCTTTTGTCCAAGTATCTGTCTGTATTGTTCCTTCAGCTCCTACCCTTTGAAGCTCTGGGCAAAAAGAGTAGATGAATATCTGGATGCTTTATGTCTGGAAATTCGCGAAACGGCCAGGATGATGAAGAACTACAAACTGGATACGATCTATATCGGCGGAGGCACACCTACCACGTTAGAGCCGTATCAGCTGAAAAGGCTTCTTGATCAGCTGGGAGAGTCCTTTGGCTTTGATGGACTTGTAGAATTTACCATTGAAGCTGGCAGACCAGACAGTATTACAAGGGAGAAGCTTGAGACGATCAAAGAATTTCCTGTGACCAGAATTTCTGTTAACCCTCAGACCATGAATCAGGATACTCTGGAAATCATTGGAAGACGTCATACTGTGGCACAGACCATAGAAGCTTTCCATCTTGCCAGAGAACTGAATTATAACAATATTAACATGGATCTCATTGTAGGACTGCCTGGAGAGGATATTTCCAAGGTGAAATACACATTGGAGAAAGTAAAAGAGCTTTCCCCGGACAGCCTTACCGTACATTCTCTGGCTGTGAAGCGTGCAGCACGCCTGAATATGTTTAAGGACAAATATCAGGAGATGACATTTGAAAATAACCAGGAGATCATGGATCTGACACAGCAGACTGCATATTCCATGGAAATGGGACCTTACTATCTGTACCGTCAGAAGAATATGAAAGGAAATTTTGAAAATGTAGGCTATGCAAAGGTTGACAAAGCCGGGATTTACAATATACTGATTATGGAAGAAAAACAACCGATCATTGCTCTTGGAGCAGGCGGTTCTTCCAAACTGGTCTTTGACCATGGCAAACGTATTGAGCGGGTGGAGAATGTGAAAGATGTCACAAGCTATATTGCCCGTATTGATGAGATGATTGAAAGAAAGCGAACAGGAATTGGAACCTGGTTGTAGGAGGGAGGGAAAATTCTTGGAAAAGCTTCCAGTGAACAGTCAGAAACATCCGACAGAGTTCTGGAATTTGATTTATCAGCAGAGTTAAGGCATGGAATCGCAGTGAGTAATCTGGCGTACGCGTTAAGTAAGGAGCTTGGACTTCCTCATGAGCAGTGTTACGATCTTGCAATTGCAGGAATGCTTCACGACATAGGAAAGCTGAAACTGAGAAGCTATATCAACGGGCAGGAAAGTAATCCCATGGTAATTGAGGAATTGAAATATGTCCGCATGCATTCTACACTTGGCTATGAGGAACTGAAAGACCAGGGCTATTCGGATTTTGTTCTTGAGAGTATTCTTTATCATCATGAAAATTACGATGGAAGCGGTTATCCGTCCAATCTGGCAGGGAAGGAGATTCCCATTGGTGCCCGGATTCTTCGTGTATGCGATGTATTCTGTGCATTGAGTCAGGAGCGGTCTTACCGCAAGGCTTTTGATAAGCATACTGTGATGGAATTGATGATAGACGAAATAAAAAACTTTGATCTGGAAGTATTTCTTGCATTTCAAAGAGTAGTACACGCCAGCCAGGCTGGTAAATAAGGAGGACACATGGCATTAAAGAAGAAGCCGGTTACCGGCATGAAAGATATTTTACCAAAGGAGATGGAAGTCCGTAACTATGTTACAGGACTGATCCGTGAAACATATGGTTCCTTTGGATTTACTTCAATTGAGACTCCGGGAGTGGAGCACATTGAGAACCTGTGCAGCAAACAGGGCGGTGATAATGAGAAGCTGATTTTCAAAATCTTAAAAAGAGGTGAGAAGCTGAAGCTTGACCAGGCAAAAGAAGAAGCTGATCTTGTGGATTCAGGTCTTCGCTATGATCTGACAGTACCTCTTTCCAGATATTATTCAAATAACTCTAATGAACTGCCAGGACCATTTAAGGCACTTCAGATGGGATATGTATGGAGAGCTGATCGTCCGCAGAGAGGACGTTTCCGTCAGTTTATGCAGTGTGACATTGACATTTTAGGTGAGCCTACTTATATGGCAGAAATCGAGCTGGTACTTGCGACTACTACACTTCTTGGCAAGCTTGACTTCCATAATTTCACTATCCGTATCAATGACCGCCGTATTCTGAAGGCTATGGCTGAGTATAGCGGATTTCCGAAGGAAAGCTTTGATACTGTATTTATCATTCTTGACAAAATGGATAAGATTGGTCTTGAGGGCGTAGCGAAAGAACTGGAAGAGGAAGGCTTTGCAAAAGAAAGCATTGATACTTATCTTGCGATGTTTAAAGAAATCAGCTCAGATATCCAGGGCGTAAGATATTGCAAGGAGAAACTGGCAGATGTTCTTGATGAACAGATTGCAGCAGATCTCGAGACGATCATTTCCACTGTGGAAGCTGTGAAGACTGCTGACTTTAAGATGGCATTTGATCCTACACTGGTTCGCGGCATGTCTTATTACACCGGTCCGATCTTCGAAATTTCCATGGATGAGTTTGGCGGCAGCGTTGGCGGCGGCGGACGTTATGATGAGATGATTGGTAAATTTACAGGAAACAGTACAAGTGCATGCGGATTCTCTATTGGATTTGAGCGTATTGTTATGCTCCTTCTTGAAAGAGGATATCAGATTCCCACAGCAAAGACTAAGAAGCATATCTTATTGAGAAAAATATGCCGTCAGACAAGCTGATTGAGATTTTCCGTCAGGCAGAAGAAGAGAGAAAGACCGGAGTTCAGGTCAATATCTCTATTATGAAGAAGAATAAGAAATTCCAGAAAGACCAGATGACAGCTGAAGGCTATACGGAATTTGTGGAATTCTTTAAACGCTGATAAAGAGATTTAACGTGTTGTTTTTGAAAAACAGCCGTCAATGATATTTTATGGATCATTTAAAGCAATACAGCTGAATGGTTCATAATCAGAGAAAGCTGGGGGAAACCCCATAGAATAAGGAGGCGCCTTAAAATGGCTGAGAGTATGCAGGGACTGCACAGAACCTGTCGATGTGCAGAAGTGACCACACAGATGGTAGGCAGCGAAGTAACACTTATGGGATGGGTTCAGAAAGCAAGAGATAAAGGAGGAATCATTTTCGTAGATTTACGTGACCGCAGTGGTATTATGCAGCTGATCTTTGAAAATGGTTCCATTGATGAGGAAGCTTTGCCAAAGCCGGCAAGCTGAGAAGTGAGTTTGTGATCGCAGTTACCGGAACCGTTGAGAAACGTGGTGGTGCAGTAAATGAGAATCTTGCAACAGGTGAGATCGAAGTGAGAGCAAAATCTCTCCGTGTTCTTTCCGAGGCAGAAGTTCCTCCATTCCCGGTTGAGGAGAACAGCAAAACAAAAGAGGATGTACGTCTGAAATACCGTTACCTTGACTTAAGACGTCCGGATCTTCAGAGAAACCTGATCCTGAAGAGCCGTGTAATGCAGCTGACAAGATCCTTTTTCACAAACGAGGGATTCCTGGAGATTGAGACTCCTATGCTTGGAAAGAGTACTCCTGAAGGTGCAAGAGATTATCTGGTGCCATCCGTGTACATCCTGGCTGCTTCTATGGTCTGCCGCAGTCACCGCAGCTGTACAAACAGCTTCTGATGTGTTCCGGATATGACAGATACATCCAGATTGCAAGATGCTTCCGTGATGAGGATCTTCGTGCTGACCGTCAGCCGGAGTTCACACAGATCGATATGGAGCTTTCTTTCGTAGATGTAGATGATGTAATCGATGTAAATGAGAGATATCTTTCCTACCTGTTCAAAGAGGTTCTTGGTATCGATGTGAAACTTCCAATCGAGAGAATCACATGGCAGGAAGCAATGGATCGTTTCGGTTCTGATAAACCGGATATGAGATTTGGCATGGAGCTTCATGATGTAAGCGATATTGTGAAGAACTGTGGATTCTCCGTATTCACAGGTGCTCTTGAAGCTGGTGGAAGCGTTCGTGGTATCAACGCAGAAGGCCAGGGCAGCATGCCTCGTAAGAAAATTGACAAGTTAGTAGAGTTTGCCAAGGGATATGGTGCAAAAGGTCTTGCATACATTGCAATCGCAGAAGATGGCACCAGAAAGTCTTCCTTTGCCAAGTTTATGACAGATGAGGAGATGGATGCTCTTGTAGCTGCTATGGACGGTAAAGCAGGTGACCTGCTTCTGTTTGCAGCGGATAAGAAGAAACTGGTTTATGATGTTCTTGGCGCACTTCGTCTGGAGCTTGCAAAACAGATGGATCTTCTTGACAAGAACGAATACCGCTTCGTATGGGTAACGGAGTTCCCGCTTCTTGAGTGGAGCGAGGAAGAAAACCGTTTCACAGCTATGCACCATCCATTTACAATGCCGATGGATGAGGATATCCCGCTTCTCGACACAGATCCGGGCGCTGTTCGTGCGAAGGCTTACGATATTGTACTGAATGGTAACGAGATCGGCGGCGGCAGTGTTCGTATCCATCAGGATGATATTCAGGAGAGAATGTTTAAAGAGCTTGGATTTACCCCGGAAGCTGCCCATGAGCAGTTCGGATTCCTTCTGGATGCATTCAAATACGGAGTTCCGCCTCACGCCGGACTGGCTTATGGTCTTGACCGTCTGGTTATGCTCATTGCCAAGGTTGACAGTATTCGTGACGTAATTGCATTCCCGAAGGTAAAAGATGCATCCTGTCTGATGACTCAGGCACCGCAGCGCGTAAGCGAAGCACAGCTGGACGAGCTGGGACTTGAAGTTGAGAAAGAAGCTGCTCCAGAGACTGAGGAATAAGAAAAGAAATACAACAAGAGATAACTTAGCTTATAACTTGGAATAAGCTGACTGAAAAATCCTGCCTGCAAAAATGGGTGGGATTTTTCTTATGGAAGAATGTTGTCACGCTCTGGCAGGCATGGACTTTGGGTTCGCTGTCAGCACAAATAAAAACGCCCCCGCACAAGTTTGCAGAAGCGTAAATTTTAACTATATCATCCGTTGGTTTCCTGCTTGTCTTCTACCGGGCTAGAACTTAAAGTTCCAAACAATGCCTGTCCAAACACCGTTCCTGCGTCTTCCAGTTTCCAGGAAGCACCGTCGTTGATCAGTGTGAAAGTTGTTTCCACTGTTTTAGTAGCTGTATTTTCTTCAATATATTCAAGAAGCAGACTGTAGGACTTTTCATATCGTTTTTGGGCACCGTCGATAACAGCATCCACAGAGGCAAGATAGGAATCCAGCTCCTTCTGATAATTTTCCAGAATAGCATCGCTGTCAAAGGTGGTAATATTGGCTGTAACTGTGGCTGTATAGCCGGAAACAGTGGTTTCCCCAATAGAATAATCAAAGGTGGAGTGAACCTGTTTTACCAGTGCTTCTGCAAGGCTGATCTTTGCAGGGTCTTCTGTGCTGATAATGGAATCTGCATTTAAATAATTGCCCAGTTCCTCTGCAGACATATTTTTCAGGGTATTCAGATAAACTAAGATTGTGTCTTCCGGTGATAAAATATCCGGGTCTGTGAGATCGTTCATAAGACCGCCGACAAGGTCATTTTCCAGTGTATTGGTGCGCCGGATCTCCCAACTGGTTTCGCCGTCTTTATTTGAGGCGTCTAAGGAGATGGTGCAGTTACGCTCCACAGTCTGGTAGTCATTACTCTTAAGCAATTCATTCAGAAGCGTGTAGCGCTCTTCAAGGGAAATGGTCTGTTCCGTGGCTTCTTCAGAGGAAGCGGACTGGGAAATTTCATGCTTCAGCTGCGCCTTGGAAAAATCTTCAGCAAGCGCATGGGCATCCAGAGTGACCAGCCTGAGATTCGCCTGTGCGGATTGTTTGTCCTTGTCTACGTTAACATCCAGAATTTTATAATCAAAATCCTGGAAAAAGAGAGAAAAGACTTCTTCAATATCAGAAGAAATAGTGATATCTTCGGGTTCACCGGGGAAAAGCTCCTGGTAGGAGATGTATTTCTGTGTGGTAATGGAATCCAGATCCTTTAGCTGATCCAGTTCCTGTTTTACTGCGTCCTCGATTTTTTTCTCCTCCTTGCTGGTACAGCCGCATAGTGAAAAAGTGCAGAGAAGCAAAAGAAGAGGAAGCAGAAATCTGACTGACTTCATACAGAGTTCTTTCCTTTCAAATTATTACGTAAAATGTTTATAAAACTTTTTTATTATACCATTTTTTTTTTCATAAAAGTCAAAAATGCCTAAAATTTAGACGATATTTCTAAAAAAAGAGTGAATAAATTGTGAAAAATGCATTATCAGCTTAGAATGCTTTTCTTTTGAGGCTGAATCTGTTATTATAAACAGGGTAAATGCAGATGACAGATGTGGAGATATATCTGTTATAATTGCAAAAGATATTGAAAAACCATTGAGTTATCGTATAGGAGGTAACCATGAAGAAAAAAGGTTTTGTCATCGGAGGGCTGATCATTCTTGCTGGAGCAGCTGGTGCCGGTGGCTGGTATTACTATAAAGAAAATTATGGGGATTCTGCAGCGGCTTCTGGTGAAGTTGCATATGTGACTAAGATCAGCACTCTTCTTGGAGAAGATTCCGGAGTGCTGAACCGGTTCGCAGGCGTGGTAGAGCCTCAGGAGACGGTAAAGGTAAATATTGAGAACAATCGAACTGTTACCGAAGTAAAGGTGAAGGTTGGAGATGAGGTAAAGAAGGGACAGCTGCTTTTTGAATACGACTTGAGCAGTATCCAGGACAGCCTGAAGGAAGCCCAGCTGGCTCTTGACCGGTTGAAGAATGAAGCGCTCAGCCTTAATGAACAGATTTCCACTCTTGAGAAAGAGAAAAAGAAAGCCAATAAGAACAGCCAGCTTTCTTATACCATTGAGATTGAGACGAATAAGATGAATCTGAAGAAGAACGAATATGACCAGGTGAGCAAGCAGGCAGAGATTGATAAGCTGCAGGCAGCTACCACCAATACAGAAGTACGAAGCGAAATCGACGGAGTCATCCAGAAAATTGATACCAGTAAGCTGGGAAGCGATGATGGAGATACTCTGGATGACAGCATGGGAGCTGATTCCGGAAGTGATTCTTCTGATAATTCTTTTATCACCATTCTCAGTACAGGTGCTTACCGTATTAAGGGGCAGGTAAATGAGCAGAATCGTAATACGGTTGTTCCAGGCTCTGCAGTTATTGTGCGTTCCAGAGTGGATGAGAATCAGATCTGGCATGGAACTATGGGGGCTGTGGACGAGCAGAATTCTACGAACAGCAGTAGCAGTAATTCCTATTTTGGAATGTCCAGCGGTGATGATACTACAAGTTCCAGTACCTATCCTTTCTATGTAACTCTGGATTCATCAGAGGGACTTATGTTAGGACAGCATGTATACATAGAAATGGATGAGGGACAGGAAGAGCAGAAGAAGGGTATCTGGCTGGGAGATTATTATATTGTGGATGCGGATACAGAAAACCCATATGTGTGGGCTGTAGATTCCAAGGGAAGGCTGGAGAAGCGCTCCGTTGTTCTTGGACAGCATGATGATGATCTTTCAGAATATGAGATCGCAGATGGCCTTACAGAAGATGACAGTATTGCGTTCCCATCAGACAGCCTGGCAGAGGGAATGCGGACAAAGGACGTATCTGAGATGACAGATGAGGAGCTGGAGGCTGTTGATATGGAAAGTAATCTGGATGGCAGTGAGTACTCAGACGGAGATACCATGGAGCCTATGGATGGAGACTATTCCAGTGCGGACTTTGAGACAGGTGTTTCTGATGAAAGCATGGATGCAGCCATTGATGGTGATTATACAGACTCTTCAGAAGATTTCTCAGATGAAGATTTTACAGAGGATGATTCAGAAGATTTTACTGATGAGAGCATTGATGAGCCTGGACAGTATGGTTCTGATGATACGGAGGCCGCAGGATGATACTTGAACTGAAGGGGATTTATAAAGATTACCAGCAGGGAAAAATGATTGTCCCCGTATTGAAGGACGTAAACTTTTCCATGGAAGAGGGCGAATATGTAGCATTATGGGACCTTCCGGTTCTGGTAAATCTACATTGATGAATATAATCGGTTGTCTGGATCAGGCAACCAAGGGAACTTTTTTCCTGGATGGGCAGGACATCAGCAAATGTTCTGAGAATGAGATGTCAGATATCCGTCTGAACAAGATTGGATTTGTATTTCAGAGTTTTCATCTTCTTCCGAGGCAGTCTGCTATTTCCAATGTGGAAATGCCGCTGAACTATGCTCATGTGCCGAAGAAGGAGCGACGCGAGCGCGCTTTTGCCGCACTTGACCGGGTGGGGCTTGCAGACCGTGTGGATTTCAGACCCAATCAGCTCTCAGGGGGACAGATGCAGCGAGTTGCCATAGCCCGTGCCATTGTAAATAATCCAAGACTTCTTCTGGCTGATGAGCTACCGGTGCACTGGACAGTAAGTCTGGCAGACAGGTTATGGAGCTTTTCCAGAAGCTGAATGATGAAGGTGTTTCTGTTCTTATGATCACTCATGATCCGGATATTGCAGCACATGCCAAGCGGGTAGTTATGATCCGTGACGGTGAGCTTCAGGAAAAGAGGTGATCCTATGGGAAAAGCGAAGAAAATTATAATAGGTGTGGTAGTCACAGCCCTTGTAGGAACCGGTATTGGCGGCGGACTGATGTATGTACGGAAAGGAAGCCAGAAGGAAGTGCTGGTGGCAAGCGTCAGTGATCTGGCAGGTGAGAGATATGATTCCGATGCTACATTGAGTGGAACTGTATATGCCAATGCAACACAGAGGATTTCCGTAGAGAAAGACATGATCATCCAGGAAGTTTATGTGAGCAAAGGGGATGAGGTAAAGCCGGGAGACAAGCTGATATCCTTTGATATGACTCTTGTGGAAATGGAACTGAATATTGCCAAGCTGAAGCTTCAGAAGCAGCAGCAGGATCTTGCTGCTGCAAAGAAAAGACTTGCCAGCCTGCAAAATGGCGGACCGATTCTTGATTCCGATTCTTCCTCCGCAGACAATCTGATTGATTCAGGAAAGGATTCTACAGAAGATGACAGCTCAGATTCTATGGGAGATGATGAACTGTCTTCCGCAGTAACTGCTTCTGATCATTATCTGGCAGCTGTTTTGCAGCCAATGCTTCTGGCTGCTGTGACAGATGGATTTGCAGACGCTCAGGCAGTTGGAAATGGGGAAATTACTTCTGCAGATACCCAGGAAACGGGAAGCGGAGATATTGGTTCTGCAGATGAAATGACAAGCGGTGACACAGGAGATATTTCTGTTGATACAGAAGCTGATTCCGGAGATGATTCTGAAGATGATTCAGAGGATAGTACCGGCGATCCGGGTACTGCTTCCGGATTTTATGATGAACCTTCCAGTGATGGTTTTAGCAGTGATATTTCAGACACGAATCAGGGAGGATTTTCAGATGGAAGCAATTCTGGTTCCGCACAGAATAATGCTACCGTTGGAAATGACGGATTTGTAGATGGAGAGGAACCTTTTTACCTGACTCTGGATTATGATACAGAACCTTATCAGGGAACAGGAACCGAAGAAGATCCTTATCTGTATCTTTGTTCCAGTGCAAAAGGCAAGGTTAATGTAACCGGGGCTTTTCTGAATAAGATGGCTGGCTATAATGCTGACGGAACCATTCTTCTTCATCCGGGCGGATACTGGTATCTGCTGGAATTCCATAAGAAGGATACCATTGCTGATTATATCAACAGAAAAGGATCCTGTACCGGATACTATCTGGTCGATGGAAATATGCTCAGCAATCCGGTTGACCGTTTTGCAGAAATGGATTTTACTTGACGGGGCTATGCAGTATGATAATGGAGATGACGAGCCGGATATTCCTGGTGATGGAGGTAGTGGTGGCGGAAGCTCTTCCCTGTCCCGTTCTGAGGCCATTAAGATCCAGAAGAACCGGATTGCCAGTCTGGAACTGGATGTGCAGGAGAGTGAGATCAGTATCAGTAAGCTTCAGAAGAAAGCTGCCAGACAGCTGATCACCAGTAAGCTGGATGGTATTGTAACCACTGTGGGAGATGCAGCTACAGGTACCAATTCAGAATCTGATTCCTTTATGATCGTTAAGAGCAAAGACGGCTATTACGTACAGGGAACTGTAGGGGAACTTATGCTTGACCAGGTGAAGGAAGGCACAATTTTGAACTGTAATTCTTATGGTGAGAATGGATATATGAATTTTGAGGCTGAGGTGATCCAGGTTTCTGATTATGCAGTTGATGGAGACAGCTCCTATTATTACTATGGAGACAGCAATCCAAATGTTTCTTCTTATAATTTTACTGCCAAGATCACAGATGACACCGTGCAGGTAAGTGTTGGAGACTGGGTGGATATCCAGCTGGAACAGCAGGCGCAGAGTACTGACGGCATTGTTCTTTCCAAGGCTTTTGTCCGTACGGAAGACGGCGTAAGCTATGTGTACAAGGATGACAATGGTGTGCTGAAGAAACAGATCGTTAAGGTAAAAGAGAATGTAAACGGTGGTGCTTATGTATTGGTAAGCGGCGGCTTGTCCATGGATGACAAGATTGCATTCCCTTATTCGAAATCCATTAAAGAAGGTATGAAGACAAAGGAAGGATCGCTGGATACGTTTATGGGATATGATTCCACATCATATGGCGGTCTTGGTTAAGGAGGGATTTCATGTTTGAAAATATACGTCTGGCATTCCAGGGAATCTGGTCACACAAGATGAGATCTTTCCTTACAATGCTGGGTATTATTATCGGTATTGCATCTATTATTGCCATTGTTTCCACGATTAAGGGAACGAGTGAGCAGATTAAGGATAACCTGATCGGTTCTGGAAATAACACGGTAAATGTAACTTTGTCACAGGGTGACAGTGCTTACAGTGTGGATTATTATGATGGCAGTTCTTCCGGCTCTACACCGATCCTCAGTCAGAGCCTGAAGGATGAAGTGTTAAAAACAGACCATGTGGAGAATGCAACATTTTTTTACAGCAGAACAGACTACAACAGCAGTGTTTACTATGAGAACAGCAGTTTTTCCGGTGGTAAGGTCTATGGCATTGATACCAATTATCTGAATACCTGCGGTTATCAGGTTCGTTCCGGAAGGGGATTTGTACAGGCTGACTATGATAATTTCCGCAAGGTGGCACTGGTGGACAGCTATGCTGCTGATACCATGTTTCCGGGAGCGAATCCGGTGGGAAAAATCATTGAGATCGGTTCTGAACCCTATACAGTTGTAGGAGTTGTACGCCAGTCGGCTGACAGCCTGCCCAACATGGATACACCGAGTGATTTCAACAGCTATTATGAAAATGTAATTGGAACCGTAATGATTCCAAATAAATGCTGGCCGATTTCTTACAAATTTGATGAGCCTGAGAATGCGATCGTCAAAGTAGACAGCACGGACAACATGAGTGAAACAGGTTCAGCTGTGGCGAAAATCCTGAATAAATCTATCAGCAGCACTGGCAGTGGAAGCAGCGGCTTCAAGTATAAAGCAGATGATGTTATGCAGCGGGTAAAGGATCTTCAGGATTTAAGTGAGAGCACCAACTCCCAGCTGATCTGGATCGCAAGTATTTCTCTTCTGGTTGGAGGTATTGGTGTTATGAATATCATGCTGGTATCTGTAACCGAGCGTACCAAGGAGATTGGTCTGAAGAAGGCAATTGGTGCCAGAAAGAAGGTGATTCTGGGACAGTTCCTGACGGAGGCAGCAGTACTTACCAGTGTTGGAGGTATTATCGGAGTTGTTCTTGGAATCGGACTTTCAAAAGTAGTATCCAAGGTGGCAGGCTCACCTACAGCCATCAGCGTTCCGGCGATTATAGGCTCTGTAGTATTCTCTATGCTGATCGGTATCATCTTTGGTCTGCTTCCTTCTGTTAAGGCGGCCAACCTGAATCCGATTGATGCACTTAGAAGTGAGTAATGGTTAATATTTTGCAATAAATGTTAATATTGTTATAAAAACGAACGGCTGAAAGCATAAATTAGATGATTTGTGCTAACGGCCGTTCTTTTTATGAGTCAATTCATGTGTCCAAGTATGTTTTTTTGTTATTTGGGTAAAGTGGAGTGTGCAGATTGTGGAAATGCTTTTAGGACAGGCTATAGACAATGTTATGTTTCGTCGGTTATAATTTTGCAAAATATAAGGGGAAACATGATATACTTGTTTAGAGATTACATAGAGATTCCTTTGGTAGGATTATTGCATACCACTGGAAGGAGATTTTTAATATGCAAAAATATAAAAAATGGAAACAAGTTCTGTCTGTTTCTACAGCAGTATGTCTGAGCATTGCGGGAGCGGGAAGCCTGATGGGCTGCGGCAGTACTGACAGAGGGAAGGACAAGGCAGATTCCGTGGAATCCAAAGCAATGGGACGGTATCTGGAGAATGAACTGTCTGTGCCGGAAGGATGTATGGAGATTGTGGATTTGCAGGTTATGAAAGAGGGAAGCCTGAAAATGCTTGCAAGAAACAGTGACTACGAATTGATGCTCTACCAGTCCTCTGACAAGGGCAAGACCTGGGAAGAAGGGAAGAAGGTTGCCGGTTTTTTCGGTGTGGAAGGGGAATCCATTTATAAAGCAGCGCTTGGAAGAGACGGAAGTATTCTGATTGGCGTGTATATAGAATCTGAAGATGAGAACAGCATGGGAAGTATGGAATATTATTATTGTCCCGCTGACGGTGAAGGAAAGAAGGTAGAAATCGGAGAAGCTTTGGATGAAACTATGGCCTGGAGTATAGATATTGGGGGAAAATGGCAACCTGTTTTTGCAGATTTCGGGAAATGGAATCTGGGAAATCAATCCTGTTGACGGGGCTGTGGTTCATGAGTATGAGAAAGGAAAATCCACAGATTATATGTGTGTGACTTCTGAGTATCTGATCGTGATTACAGATGGAGATGTGCATTATTATGATGTGGCTTCCGGCAAGCCGGCAGGTGGAGGCGATGCACTGACTGCGCAGCTGAAAAAGACTCCTGCAAATCTGGAATTTGGAAATTCCTCCGGTACTGCTTTGCTGTTTTTGGATGGTGATGAGAAAAACACCATATTCTATGTGGATCAGACTGGTTTATACCGCTATGCATTTGGCGGCAATGTAATTGAGCAGGTAATTGATGGAAGCCTGAATTCCATAAGCTCTTCGAATAAGGCATTTAACTGTATGGCAATGGATCAGGAAGGCGTGTTTTACATTGGGGAAATTGATTACAGCTCCGGTTTAAATTGCGGAAGGCTGGTTTCTTATAAGTATTCAGCAGATACGCCAACTGTACCGGATACAGAGCTCACCATATATTCCCTGGAAGAGAATTCCGGTATTCGACAGGCTGTTGTTATGTTTCAGAAGAAATATCCGGATATTTATCTCACACTGGAAACCGGAATGTCTGGAAACGATGGTGTAACACGTACAGATGCGTTAAAAACACTGAATACGGAAATTATGGCAGGAAAAGGACCGGATATTTTGATTCTGGACGGAATTTCTTCTGAAACCTATGCAGAACAGGGAATGCTGGAGGATTTAAGTGGAATTCTGAAAGAGGCAGGATTACTGGACAACATAGAAAGTGCTTATACAAAAGAGGATGGAAGTATCTATGAGATGCCAGTGAAATTTGGAATTCCTATGATAGAGGGAAACAAGGAGGATGTGCAGGCAGTGACAGATCTGGCTTCTCTTGCTGATGTGCTCACGAAGCACAAGGATGAATATGGACTGACTTCGGAAAACATCTATAAGCTGCCCTTACTTTATTCCATGTATCCACAGGCACTTCTGGAAAAACTGGCAGATAACAATTCCGCAGCATGGATGAAGGCGGATGGAACTCTGGACGAAGAAAAGATCAAGGAATTTCTGGAACAGTCCGAAAGAATTTATCAGGCTGGAAAGGATGCTATGGATGAATTAAAGGCTGCTTATCCACAGGCTTTTGATGACAGTGAACAGCCAGTATATGAAAGAGCTGGCAGTATTTCGGGAGAAACTGTCGTGCTGCTTTCCCGAAACTGTGAATTTGCTTTAGGTGATATTTTTTCGCCTTTGGATTTTGCATTTGTAAATTCTATGGCAGAGATAGATACTTCCTTGTCCTATGCACTTTGGAATGGCAGATGGCAAATTGTTTCATTCCGGTCAGCCGAATCGGAATCAGCTCCAGAGCTTCCCAGAAAGCTGCTGCTGAGAAATTCGTGGAATATTTATTTTCTGAGGAAGGACAGATGCTTTCCAGAGAAGATGGGTTCCCTGTAGTGGAAGCTGTTTACAATGGAGAGGACTACTGGAATCAGGGAGAGGCTGGAAACGTGTTAGTTACTGGCGGCAGCAGTAACAGCGAGAACGGTCAGGAATTGGTATACAGTATAAAAGTTCCGTCCGCTGATAAGGTGAATGAATTAAAACAGCTTGGAAAAATGCTTACAACTCCGGTTTTGGATAATACAATCATTACCAGTGCTGTCTGTGAAAACGGAGTGCGTTACCTGAATGGGGAAATCAGCCTTGATGAGGCTGCGAATGCAGTTATGCAGCAGGTGAACCTGTATCTGGCAGAATAGAAGGAGTAAGAGATGTTTAAAAAGCTTCACAGGCAAATGACCATATTTGCATCACTGATCACAAGCGGAATACTGATCCTGATGGCAGTTTCCTGTCTTGTGATCTCCGAGAGGGGACTTACCCATAATACTTACGAAAGATTTTTAAATAATGGAAATTCCTGTGTGGCTTATCTGGAAAATCAGACTGTGCTTTCTCACAAGTGGATACTGGAAGCAAAGCAGGAATACAAGGTGGAATTTCGCATTCGGAATAACGGAAAAAAGCTGTATTTTGATAAACTGGATACAGAAAGCCAAGATCAGGATAAAAAGGGAGATGATCTGAGCTCTGTAGAAAATATGCTGACAGAGGCTGCCAGAATTTCCCGGGAAGAGCAGGGGCTTGATGTGGACTATATGGGAAGCCTCTCTCTTTCCAAAACGGTTTATTTTGAAACTTCAGATTTTTATGCCTGTACAGCCTTGATTCCTAAGGGAAGCGGCGTGTTAAGCCTGGTGCTGGTATATCCTCTTGATGGGTTGAAAACACAGATCTTTCATCAAAGAGTCTGGTTTGGAGGTATGGTGCTGCTTGCAGTTCTGGCTTTGGTTACATTTTCCTGGTTTTTTACAGGAAAAATGCTTCGTCCTCTGGAAGAGAATCAAAAGAAACAAATCCAGTTTATTGCTTCGGCATCCCATGAACTGAGATCTCCGCTAGCTGTGATATTGTCAAGTGTACAGGCAATGGAATCTGACTGGGAAAATGCCGGCAGATTTTTGAAAACCATAAAAAGTGAGGGAGACAGGATGTCCCGGCTTATCGGGGATATGCTTTCTCTTGCAAATGCGGACAATAAATCCTGGAGCATTATGAAGACAGATTGTGAGCTTGATACCTTGCTTCTGGATACATATGAGAAATACCAGCCTATTCTGCATGGGAAAAAGATTTCCTTGAAAGTAGTTCTGCCAGAGGAGCCTCTTTCTATCTGTAAGTGTGACAGTGCCAGAATCAGTCAGGTACTGGGAATCCTTTTGGATAACGGGGCAAGCTATGTGTCGGTCGGTGGCAGGATGGAAATGGGAGTAAAAGAAAATGAAAAATATTTTCAGCTTTATGTACAGGATAATGGTCCGGGAATTTCGGATGAGAATAAGGAGGCTGTATTCCGAAGATTTTACAGGCTGATCCGGCCAGAAAGGAGAAAAAGCATTTTGGACTTGGACTTTGCATTGCCAGGGAAATTGTGACGTTACATAAAGGGAGTATCCGTATTCTGGATACTCCGGGTGGCGGAAGTACATTTGTGATAAGATTACCGAAATAAAACGAGAATGCTGTTTACTGACAGACTTCCAACTGATAACCTATCCCGCGTATGGTTTTGAGAACCAGTGTGCTTTCCACAGATTTCAGGCGGCGACGGAGAAAATGTATGTAGTTGTCAAGATTTCCTTCTTCTACGTCGGATTCCATGCCCCATACGCGGGAGAGAAGAAGGTTTCTGGGAAGAACCTGACCGGGATTTCGTAGAAATACTTCCAGAAGGGCACTTTCGCGGCCGGAAAGAGTGCATTCTTTTGCACCCTTGGTAAGGCGTCCGCATTCAGGATCAAAAGCAATATCTCCCAGCTTCAGAAGATTTAAGTCACCCCATTTTCCGGGACGGCGCATAATGCTGTGGATTCTTGCAAGAAGCTCTTCAAAAGCGAAGGGCTTTACCATGTAATCATCTGCTCCGCAGTTCAATCCGTTGACTTTGTCCTGTAATTCGCCAAGTGCCGTAAGGAAAATAACAGGGGTTGAGATGTTGGACTGTCTGGCTTCTTTCAAAACCTGGGTTCCATCCATGGAAGGAAGCATGCGGTCCAGAAGTACCAGATCATACATATTTTCCTGCATATAGTAAAGACCTTCCGCACCATCCAGACATATATCTACCGTGAAATTTTCTTTTTCAAGTGCAAGCTTTGTAAGCTGCGCCAGATCTTTGTCATCTTCTATTATTAAGATTCTCATAAGAAACTCCTCTTCTTATAATCTGTTATCCATTATATACGCAAATCTCTAAAACTTCTCTAATTAATTTTAAAGCCTGTTTGAAAACCGGACAAAATCTCCCACAAATTGTGGCGCACATCTTGCAGAAAGCCTTTTTCAAACACGCTTTAGAGAAAGAATAGAGATTTCTTTGCTATTTTTATAATGCTGAATGAAAGATAGAAAAGAGGAAATTTTTTGAAAAGAAAACATGCCCTGAAAGGGATTTTATTTATTCTCCCTAGCTTTGCAGGAGTCTGTGTATTCTGGCTGCTTCCTTATGTGGATGTGATCCGCAGATCTTTTTTGGGAGCCGTAAATGGAGTGTTTATTGGACTTATGAATTATCAGATGATATTTTCCAATCAGGCATTTCTTCTTGCCGGGAAAAATACCTTGCGGTTCTTCGGAATCTGTATTCCGTTACTGGTGGTTTTGTCACTGACAGCTGCTGTCTGATAAATGGGCTTGGAAAAAATCAGAAGCAGTTGATGAAAACCGCATTTCTGCTTCCAATGGCCATTCCAGTTGCTTCTGTGGCAATTTTATGGAAAGTACTCTTTAATGGACAGGGGTTTTTGAACCATTTTCTGGAAATGTTGTCGTTGAAAAGTATAGACTGGTTGAATACAAAGGCTACCTTCTGGGTGCTGGTGATCAGTTATATTTGGCGAAATTTAGGGTATGACATTGTACTGTGGCTGGCAGGCCTTTCCACAATTCCGGAATCTCTTTATGAGGCAGCAAAGGTGGATGGAGCAGGTGCCTGGAAATGCTTTACCAGGATTACCTGTCCCAATCTTTTACCCTCTCTTTTTACCATTGTAGTTCTGTCGCTGCTGAACGGCTTTAAAGTATTCCGGGAGGCTTATCTGGTCGCAGGAGATTATCCACAGGAGAACATGTATCTTCTACAGCATCTGTTCAATAACTGGTACAGAGACCTGGCCATGGATAAGATGGCGGCTGCGGCAGTGGTTACTGGAATTGCGATCATGGTTCTGGTACTTTTACTGCAAAAAGCATGGGAAAGAGAGGATTAAGAAGTGAAAAAGATAACTTGTTTTTTTCTTGTACTTTTAGCTTTGGTCTTTATATTTCCTGTTTTATTTCTGGTAGTTGGTTCTCTTATGGGAAAAAATGAGCTTACAGATCTGCTGTTTCCAGTGCTGCAGGAGGGGGCGAAAGGATATGCTTCCTGGAAGCTGTTTCCGGAATATCCGACTCTGAAACATTATGTGGAAGTACTGCTGGATTCACCGGAATTTTTCGTAATGTTCTGGAACTCGGTGAAGATTACGGCTGGTGCCTCGCTGGCGGGCTTCTGGTTGGAATGCCTGCTGCATGGGGATTTGCCAAATTTGATTTTCCAGGGAAAATATATTGTTTACTTTGTATATTGCACTGATGATGATGCCGTTTCAGGTTATGCTTCTTGGCAATTATCTGGTGTTGGATAAAATTGGGCTTCTTGACTCGCTTTTGGGGATTATTTTCCCGGCGTTTTTTTCTACATTCCCCATATTTATTATGTACGCTTTTTCAAAGGGATTCCTCTGGCGTTTCTGGAAGCGGCAAGACTTGACGGTGCAGGTGAGCTTAAACTGTTTTTTATAGTTGCCATCCCCTTGGGCTCACCTGGCGTCATTTCTGCCATTGTTCTGGGCTTTCTGGAATACTGGAATCTGATCGAACAGCCGATGGCATTTTTTGAAAACAAAAGAATTGTGGCCGTTGTCTTTGTACCTGCCTAATATTGAGTTGGAGCAGGCAGGGTTTGCATTTGCGGCCTCTGTGGTGGCGCTGGCCCCGGCAGTTCTGGTATTTTTGTCCGGACAGGACTACCTGGAGCAGGGAATTGTCTCTACGGCGGTAAAAGAATAAAAAGAGAAACAACTGGAAAGTGACGATAAAAAACGACAGTTTGATAAAATATATTGTCAATGGAATTTAAAAGAAATAGTTAGAATGCAGAGTGTTTTACAAATATGTTCAGGAACAGAATGGGAGTTTGACATGAAGAAAAAATTAATTCAGGCAACTTGCCTGTTTTTTGTAATGATGCTGATTTTTACCATATTGTCAAGAGTTTCGGATTCTGTAAATGTGATACAGATCCAGACTAAGAACCCGGCAAATCAGATGATCACTCATGAGGTGAAAGGCTCTGGAAAAGTGGAGGGCAGTCAGGAAGTGGCGGTGTTTGTACTGGAAAATCTGCAAGTGGAGCAGGTGATGGTACATGCAGGGCAGACTGTGAAAAAAGGGGATATTTTATTGAAGCTATCCCAGAACAGCATTCAGGCGGCTTTGAAGAATCTGGATGATAAAGTAAAAACTCTGGAAGGGCAGGCAAAGGATCTGGAAAGCCAGAAAAAGGTGAACAGCCAGAAGCGTGCAGCGGAGCAGACATGGGCTGGAAATTCTTATGATCTGGCTGTGCAAAGCGGAAATGTTTCCGTGGATAATGCAAGGGCGGAAGTTCAGATAGCCCAACAGCGGCTTGACGAATTTTACAGGGAAAAGGAAGCAAAGACTTCCGGGGATGATTTAAGTGGCTTCACAGATGGAGAGGAAGGATTTAATGATGGTGAGACCACTGTAACACAGGAGGATGATTCCGCCACAGAAACTGCCCTTCAGGATGATCTGCGAGCCAGACAGGAAGCATTAAATGAAGTGATCGCGGGAAGAAACCAGACTCTGGCAAGTGCTGGAAAAGCGGTGTCCGATGCCAGTACGCCGGAGGCTTCAGACAGTACCTTGGAGAACGTGCAAAGAGAATTGGAAAATGCCAGAGCAGATATGGAAAAGGTTACAGTGCTTCAAAGTACAGAGGGAGTGATTTCGTCTCCTTCTGACGGTGTGATCAAAAGTCTGTCCGTGCAAACCGGAGACCTTACAGGACAGACTGCAGCAGTAGTTTTATATTCAGCCGATGGTGCTCTTCGAATGACTGGTATCATCTCAAAAGATGATATAAAATATGTATCTGCCGGCGCAGATGTGAAAATCACAGATAATAACAATAATGATATTTCTGGAGCAACAGTGGAAAATATAACAGAAAATAAGGAGGATAATGATATTCGTGACCTGTCCATCATAATGCCGGCGAACAGTCTGTCCATCGGTCAGAGCGGAGATTTTTCCATATCAAAAGATGCTGGACCTTATTCCTGCTGCGTTCCGCTTTCAGCGCTGTACCAGGAGAATGGGAAGGTTTATGTGTATGTTACAGACACAGAAAATACAGTGCTTGGAACGGTAATGGTTGCAAGAAAAGTGGAAGTTACTGTGCAGGATAGAAACCAGACAACTGCTGCATTGGGTGAGGGAAGCCTTTCTACGGATCAGGCTGTGATCGTCCAGGCAGACAGGGAACTGAAGGATGGAAGCAGGGTGAGGATTTCTGAAAATTAGCATGGAAAGTGAAAAGAAGAATTACTGTTTCAAATATCTGAAGGTTGTTATGGCAGTATTGCTGGCCGCAGCTTTATTTTATTCTGGAATGAAAGATTATGTGAAGGTGGGAAAAACAGATACAGCGGTGGTTGAACTGTATGGAGATTATCCTGCAGTAAACCTGGCGAAGCAGATCTGGGAAAATTATCAAAGTAGTGATGAGATTACAGATTTCTGTTTTGTGTGGAATGGAGGAGTTCAGGTGGTTACGAATCCAGAGGATTTCAGACAGACAAATGCCCGGGTGACAGGCATTGTGGGAATGGCTGCTTTGTATGACCGACAGGCTGCTTTATTAGAAGAGAATGATGAAACCGGATGCGTGATCGATAAAGACACAGCCCTGGAGCTTTTCGGCAGTGAAAATTGTGCGGGAAGTCAGTTGACTGTGGGAGAGCAGATTTACGAAGTGCGAGGTGTGGTATCCTGGAATCAGCATACGATGCTTATCCGTCCGTCACGAAAAAATCAGGTTTGTACTCAGGTTCTGATCAGAGGGAAAAAAGGTCAGAATCTGGAGGGTGCTGCATCTGATTTTCTCGTGGGAAACGGACTATCCGGAATATTAGTGGATGACAGCTGGCTGGAAGTGATTTTGCCCTGGTTTCCAGTGGCTTTTCTTGTAATGCTTATAATAACTGTTTCCAGGTGGCTGTATGAGATGGAGTACGAAATCTGGGAAAATGGAATTCAAAGAAATAGAGAAAAGAAAATTGATTTTAGAAAATGCAGTTGCTTTGTTATTAGAATTTTATTGTGGGGAATCGGCCTTTTTTTTTGCGTAAGGCTTTTATCCCATATTCCCCAGAGCTGGCTGCCGGACAAATGGTCAGATTTTTCTTTCTGGCCTGCGAAGATCCGGAAAACAATGGAAGCTTTCCGCTGGTACATCATGTTCCCGAAAACTATGGCGCAGGCGGAGCGGCTGATGAGCGGAATTGGCTGTATTATAAAATGTGGGGCAGCAGTACTGCTTATAGGGGCGGTGTAGGCTGTCTTTTTTTCTTTTTTGCCAAAAGAATTTTATAGATGAAGAAATATTTTGGTACATTTTTTTTGAGACTTTTCTTTAAAGTGTTTGCCAGACTGGAGCGCAGGTATTATAATAGACTTTAAGACCTGAATAGGGAAAGAAGATTTACAGTCGCTGTTTACTGGGAAAAAAAGAACCAGCTGCCAGAAGAAAAGGCAGGACGGCGGCAAGTTTGTTACTGTTCATTGGTAAGGTTCGCGAAGCCTGTTGCTGTGAACGAAGTGAACAGGAACATGAGTTTTTATGAGATAAGGAGAGATTGAATGAGTAAGATTGCCATTGTAACGGACAGTAACAGCGGCATTACACAGGAGGAAGGACGCAGACTTGGAGTGTCTGTTATTCCTATGCCTTTTTTTATTAATGAGAAAATGTACCTGGAGGGAATTACCCTGAGCCAGGATGAATTTTATCAGTGGCTGAAGTCGGATGCTTCTATTTCCACTTCCCAGCCAAGCCCGGGAGAGACTATGGGATTATGGGACAACCTTCTGAAAGAGTATGATGAGATTGTACAGATCCCCATGTCAAGTGGTCTCAGCGCTACCTGTGCTACTGCAATGGGACTTGCCCAGGAGTATGAGGCAGAGTGCAGTGTAGATAATCAGAGAATTTCCGTAACCCAGCGTCAATCTGTGGTGGACGCGATTGCCCTTCGGGATGCAGGTAAAAGCGGAGCTGAAATTAAGAAGATCCTGGAAGAAGAGAAATTTAATTCCAGTATTTATATTACCTTGGAAACCCTGAAATATCTGAAAAAGGGCGGCAGGATCACACCTGCTGCAGCTGCAATAGGTACCGTTTTGAATCTGAAGCCGGTGCTGCAGCTCCAGGGTGAGAAGCTGGATGCTTTTGCCAAGGTAAGAGGCAAGAAGCAGGCCAGACGTACTATGCTGAAGGCTATGAAGGCAGATTTTGAGGGACGCTTTGCACCGTTTGTCCAGAATGGAGAAATGTGTCTTCAGGCTGCTTACACAGGTAATCCGGAAGAGGCAGAAGAGTGGAAGCAGGAGATGCAGGAAACCTTTCCTGGTATGGAAATCCATATGGATCCGCTGTCACTTAGTGTGGCATGCCATATTGGATATGGTTCTCTTGCAATCGCATGTTCTAAGAAAGTGACTGCATAGAAGCTAAGAAATGGCTATAGTTTATAAACATTAGTTTTGGATGTCACCTATAGATAGTAATTGAAAAGAATTGATTTTTTTAGAAAAGATTCCGAAATAGAATATATATTTTCGGAACGAATTCAGAAGAAAACAGAAGTATTCTCTCTGAGAAGAAAATTTAGGAGGATTTATGAAAAAACTTACAGACTACATGGCAGAAGAGCTTTCTGCAGCATTTGAAAAAGCAGGATACGATTCATCCTACGGTAAAGTAGGCGTTTCCAACCGTCCTGACCTTTGCGAATACCAGTGCAATGGTGCCATGGCGGGAGCTAAGGCTTATAAGAAAGCACCATTTATGATCGCAAGATGACGTAGTGGGCAATCTGGCAGATTCCAAAGTATTTTCCATGAAAGAAATGGTAAAGCCCGGATTTATCAACCTGAAAGTCAGCGAAGAGTTTCTTGCAGATTATCTGAAAGAGATGGAGAAGGATGAGAAGCTTGGTGCAGACACAGCCAAAGAGCCGAAGACCATCGTAATCGATTACGGCGGACCGAATGTTGCCAAACCTCTTCATGTAGGTCATCTCCGTTCTGCAATTATTGGTGAAAGTATTAAGAGAATCGGTCGTTTCGTAGGCCATAAGGTGATCGGTGATGTTCATCTTGGTGACTGGGGACTTCAGATGGGACTGATCATTACAGAGCTGAAGCACAGACAGCCGGAGCTTGTATATTTTGATGACAGCTATACAGGTGAATATCCTGCAGAGGCACCTTTTACTATCAGTGAGCTTGAGGAGATTTATCCATGTGCAAGCGGCAAATCCAAGGAGGATGAGGCATACCGTCAGGAAGCACTGGAGGCAACTCATCTTCTTCAGCAGGGTAAGCCGGGGTACATGGCTCTCTGGAACCACATTATGAGTGTTTCTGTTACAGACCTTAAGAGAAACTATGCGAATCTGAACGTATCCTTTGATCTGTGGAAAAAAGAGTCTGATGCGCAGCCTTACATTCCGGACATGGTAGAGATGATGAAGGAAAAAGGCTTTGCATATGAGGATCAGGGAGCGCTTGTTGTAGACGTTAAAGAGGAGACCGATACCAAGGAAATCCCGCCATGTATGCTTCTGAAATCAGATGGAGCATCTCTTTATACTACTACAGACCTTGCCACAATTGTAGAGCGTATGAAGCTGTTCCAGCCAGATGAGATCCTTTACGTTGTTGACAAACGTCAGGAGCTTCATTTTATTCAGGTCTTCCGTTGCGCAAGAAAGACCGGTCTTGTGAAAGAAGACACAAGGCTTTCCTTCCTTGGCTTCGGTACTATGAATGGAAAAGATGGCAAACCGTTCAAAACAAGAGAGGGCGGTGTTATGCGCCTTGAGAACCTGATTGCCGATATTGATGAGGAAATGTTCACAAAGATCGTAGAGAACAGAAGTGTCCGTGATAAAGATGCAAGAGATACTGCTAAGATTGTAGGTCTGGCAGCAATTAAATATGGCGATCTTTCCAATCAGGCTACCAAGGATTATATTTTTGATGTAGACCGCTTCACCTCTTTCGAGGGAAATACAGGTCCGTACATCCTTTATACAATCGTTCGTATCAAATCCATCCTGAACCGTTATGTGGAAGCAGGCGGAAATCTTGAAGCAGGTGAGATCCTTCCGGCATCTAACGGCAGCGAGAAGAACCTGATGCTTCAGCTCAGTGGATTTGGAAGTATGATCGAGAGTGCATTTGAGGAAAAAGCTCCGCATAAAATCTGTGCATATATTTATGAGGTTTCCAATGCATTCAACAGCTTTATCATGAGACCAAGATCCTCAGCGAAGAGAATCAGGCGCAGAAGGAATCCTATATCCGTCTTCTGCAGCTGACCAAGAGAGTGCTTGAGACAAGTATTGATCTTCTTGGATTCGAGGCACCGGATAAGATGTAATAAAATAATAAGCAGATTATGAGGGCATGGTCTGTGGTATGGAGCTGCGGCACTTTCTGGAAAAGCTGGAAGTGAGCGGCTCCTTTTTTTCTTTACGCAAGCGACGTGACCAGGTTCATGCCTGCATGAGACGCTGACGGCTGCTGCGATAAGAGGTAAAGCTTACATAGTGTGTTTTGTCTCATTTTTGTATCGTTATGCTTTAAGGCAGAAAGGAAATGTCAGATGAAAGCGAAACATCATACAAATTTTCAGCCGGACAGGGTGTTTTCCTATTTCCTGAAAGAATGGAAAGTGCTTCTGGCAGTGGCTATATCCGGTTTGATTTATAATATCGGCCTTCTGGCAGGTCCCTGGTTTGAGGGGAAAATGACCGGCTGCCTGGTGGATATCCTGAAAGGGGCTGACCAGTTTTCGGATATGCTGGTTCTGGTACTGGCTATGTGACCGCCATTGCAATTGTCCAGACTGCCAGATATATCAAGCGGTTTTATGTGCGCCGTTTTGCCAACAATGTAAATCGAAGAATGAAAGTAATCCTGTACGCCAGTCTGGTGCGGAAAAGTCGTGTAAGCCTTCGGGAAGAAGGCGAGGGAAGCATTATGACCAAGGCAATACTGGATGTGGATGACTGCGTAGAGGGAATGCGCAAATTCACTACGGAGATTTTTGATACAGGAGTTGCCCTGGCTGCTTATGCAGGAATGCTTTTGTGGTATGATTTCAGGCTTGCCTTGCTTTGCATGATTTTCCCGCCGGTTTCTTATATGACGGCGGAAAAAAATGAAAAAAATGATCCAGATAACCGGAACTGCATACAAAGAGCAGTCTGGACATTTAAGTACAGCGACTCTGGATCGGGCGGAAAATGCTGTTACATACCGTGTTTTTGGATGTGAAGAGGATCGCCGCAAGGCATATGAAGAAAATCTTACCGCTTATGAAAAGTCAGCAGTAAAAGCGAATATCTGGAATTCCATCATGCCGCCTTTGTACCGGATCATTTCCATGACCGGGGTACTGTTTATCCTGTATTTTGGACAGAAAAATGTTCTGGGAACAGGCTGGAGCACATGGACGATTGCATCTTTTACTACTTTCCTGGCATGTTTTGTGAAGCTGTCCGTGAAGTCATCCAGTGCAGCGAAGCTGTTTAATGCAGTGCACAAGGCGCAGATTTCCTGGAAGCGTATTAAGCCGCTTTTGACAAAGCAGGAAGAAATTCCAAAGAGTGAGAAAAATGTGTCTGGAATTCTGGAAAATGGGAAAGTGGAAAAGATCGAAAATGTGTCTGCTAAACATGCAGAAGAAACATTGTCGCAGAAGGAACTATCTCAGCTAGAGATAGCCCAGTCAGAAATTCGTTACAGGAACGTAAAACAATTGCAGGTCCGTCATCTGAATTTTGCTTATCCGGATGGGAAACAGATTCTGAAGGATATTTCCTTCAAGGCTGAAAAAGGGCAGATAATCGGAATTACCGGACCAGTGGCCTGCGGAAAGTCTACTTTGGGAAAAGTATTTTTGTGCGAGTATCCATATGAAGGTCAGATTCTTGTGGATGGCAAAGAGCTTCAGAATATGCCCCAATCCAGGCAGACGAATATCATAGGCTATCTTGGTCATGATCCGGAGCTGTTTAACGACAGCGTGGAAAACAATGTGCTTATGGGTGAACAGAAAAAGACAGAGGATTTCCTGAAAATGGTTTGCATGGCAGAAGAAGTAAATGAGATGGATGATGGTTTACAGACTCTGGTAGGAAATGGTGGCGTACGTCTTTCGGGCGGACAGGGAAAACGTCTGGCTCTTGCAAGAACTCTTTGCCACAAAAAGCCAGTTCTGGTTCTGGATGATCCTTTTTCGGCTTTGGATAAGAGCACCGAGAGACAGATTTTTGCCAATTTGAAAGCACAGGCGAAAGAGAATATTGTGCTGCTGATTTCCCACCGTCTGTATCTGTTTCCGCAGATGGATCAGATCATCTGGATGGAAGATGGAAAAACAGTGGTGGGTACGCATGAAGAATTACTTGTGAAGGTACCGGAGTATAAGAAATTATTTACTGAGGAAGGAGGTGCAGAGAGTGAAGACAGACAGAAATAAGAACAACGTGAAATCAGAAGAAAATATGATTTTGGAAAAGAGCAGAAGGTCAGATGCAAATGTTTTTCCGGTAGAAAACAAGGGAAAAGGGAAAATTGCAAAAGCGAAAAAAAGACAGGTAAAAGGTGTGATCTGGAAAACAGTTCTGCAGCAGAAATGGCTGTCTATGGGTATTGTCTTTGCTGTAGCAGGCGCAGTGGTAACGGCTCTTATCCCGCCGCTGATCCTGGCAAAAATCGTAGATACAGTCACAGCGGGAAAAGCCGTGACATTCTGGGTGATTTTCCTTTATTTTGCAATGCTTGCACTTACCGGATTCATGGAATCTGCCAGGGAAGGTCTGCTTACCGTATTTGGGCAGAAAATCACACATGCACTTAGAAGCAGCCTTATGGAAAAATTCATATGCCTTACTTCTGACAAACTGACAGGGCTGGAACCTGGAACTCTGGCTTCACGCTTTGTTGGTGATGTAGATACTGTGGAAAATCTTTTTACCTCAGGGATCATCAGCATGTTTGCTGACGCCTGCAAGATTATCAGTATTCTGGTGGTGATCTGGTTTGAAAATAAGGGTCTCGCTGTGGTGCTTCTTGTAATGCTGCCATTTCTTTTCTGGTTTACCAGACATGTGCAGAAAAACATGCTGGCAGCCCAGATTGAAAATCGTAAGGCTGTGGGAAGAGCCTCTGGCCATGTGCCGGAAACCCTTCATAATATCCGTACCATCCATTGCCTTGCCAGGGAAAAATATATGGAAGAGTGTTACGATACTTATATCGGTGAAAGTTACCAGGCAATGGAGAGAACCAATTTTTATGATGCAGTATATTCACCGGTGATCTTGATTTTAAATGCAGTCGTGGTTGCAGCTGTGATGCTGCTTTCAGCATCTGGAAATAAGATGGTGCTCACGTTTTTTGGAATGTCTGCGGGAACTGCAGTGGCTGTGATCAACTATATTTCACAGATTTTTTCGCCGGTGGAAAGTCTTGGAATGGAGATTCAGACCATCCAGTCCGCGGTAGCTGGAATCCATAGGATTAATGAATTCTTTGGGCTGGAGGAGAAAGAAAATGGCGCACAGGAGAATGGAGATACCGAGAAAACCTGGAATAATCCGGCAACAAAAATAGAAGAAAACAGAAATGAAAAGATTAGCCGAAAGGAAGCGATGGCTGATATGGAAGAAAGGCACAGACTGGGAGCTTCTGACAGTAATAGTTTGCCGTTTGTAGAATTCCGGAATGTAACCTTCGGCTATGATGAGCATGTGGTGCTGGAGCATCTGAATTTCAAGGTGATGGATACCGATCAGGTGACTCTACTCGGACGAACTGGTGCAGGAAAGAGTACGATATTGAAGCTGCTTCTTGGACTTTATGAGCCGGATCAGGGGCAGGTACTGCTCCACGGCATTCCGGCAACGGCTGTGAGGGCTGGAGAACGACGGAAACTCTTTGGATACGTAGAGCAGACTTTTCACATGGTGCCGGGAACCGTACGCGACCAGATTACATTATATGATGACCGGATCTCTGAGCGTCAGGTAAAGGCTGTTGCAGAGCTTACAGGTTTAAAAGAGGCAATTGAGAGTCTGGAAAATGGTTACGATACTTATTGCACCCCGGAGATTTTTTCCCAGGGACAGTGGCAGCTGCTATCCATCGCCAGGGCAGCAGTGGCAGAGCCCAAACTGCTTCTTCTGGATGAGATTACTGCAAACCTGGATGCGGAGACAGAGAAGGCTGTTCTGGCCGCATTGAAACGTGTGGCAAAGGATCGTACCGTTATTTCCATTTCACACAGAACGTCCGCAGAACTGGGAAGGACGATTCAGATTTAATCTGAGATTGTGAAAAGCACTTATAAAATTTTTATAAAGTGCTTTCACAATGGACTTTAAATGTTATAATTCTGATTACATTCTTACATGTCTGATCTGGAGTTTTTTTATCATGCTTCAGAATAGCGGGCATTTCATAATCACTAATTTTTATTCTGTTTATATTTATCATTTGCCGGAAGTCATCGGCAGCATTCACTTAATTTACGCGGACAAGGAGTTGAAGCCTTTTTTGTCTCGTTTTTGTTGTTGGTAAAGGGTTGCGTTTTATGTGAAAATCGAGGTGATTATCATCAATCTTACAGGTATGATCTTGAAAATGCGTTACTGTATCCTGGAGCAGGTAGGTGCAGGTGGGGAGGGGCATTTGTACCTTGCCAGGGATATGGAGCTTGGAAATTACTGGGCAGTAAAAGAACTTCCCCTTGAGAAAAAGCGTGAAGCCAGACTGCTGCGGCTTCTGGAACATCCATCCATTCCACGGATGTAGATTATGTGGAAAATGGGGATCATTGTTATCTGATCATGGAATATATTCGTGGAAAGTCCCTTGGACAGATGTTAAAGGAGGGACATGTTTTTGCAGTGGATGAGCTTCTTTCCCACGGAGACACTGTGCTTGCAGTTCTGGAATATCTTCATGGGCAAAAGCCGCCGGTATATTATGGGGACTTGAAACCGGATAATCTTATGCTTTCAGATTCGGGCAAATTGTATCTGGTGGATTTTGGGAGCGCGGTGTTTGGATTTGGAGAAAATCAGCGGATCTGTATGGGAACAGAAGGCTTTGCAGCTCCAGAACAATATGAGGGAAAAGTAAACAGCTCCAGTGATCTTTATGCTTTGGGAAAAACATTACAGGCGCTGGCAGGAAAAAACTGGTTATCTGTTTTGTGGAAAGTTCCTGGGTTTGCTTTGTTTCTCTATAAATGTACCGGCCTCAGGGGAAAAGACGATTTGAAAATGCGGCACAGGCAAGAAAAATGCTTTCTGGTATAGGAAAAAGAAAAGGGCTTGCCAGAAAAAATGCAGCGGTGGTGATTGGAACTACGGGGATTTTGCTGGCTGCAGGTGTATTTCTTGCAGGATCAGAGCAGCAGGCAGCTTTCGAAAGTGCATTGGCAGAAGTAACGAAAGGATATTACGAGATAGAGGAAAATGAGTCTTCTTCGTTGTCAAAGAAATTTGCAGCAGAAGCGGATAAAAAAAAGTACAGACAAAGAAGCAGAATAAATTTCTTCTTAAAAAATGCGAGCATGCAGAAAGTGCTTTGCAAAAACTGCAAAAAGAATATACGAAAGATGAAGAGCAGAGAAAATTGCTTTTATTATTGGCGGTAAATGCGGAACTTCAGAAAGAGTGGGAACGGGCCGCCGTGTATTATGAGCAGCTGCTTTTGTATGCGCCGGAATTTGCAGAAGGGTATGGGAAATATGGACTGTTCCTTTTGCGAAGAGGTCAGAAGAATTCCAGCAGGAGACTTTATGTTTTATACAGAAGCAGTAAGGCAGATGGGACGGATTGTAAGAGCGTTGAAATCTGGGAAAAACAGATGGAAAGTGAAACAGGTGAGGGAAAATGAAAAGATGGAGAAGCATAAGGAGAAAAATTGCGAAAAATTCAAATCGAAAAGGTATATATTCGCACAGCATCTGGAATAACTTTCGGAAACCTGGAATTTTTCTGGTGGTGACCGTGATTTTACTTATTACCAAAGGTGGTATGCTTTACACCTATGGTGGGGAATTTGGGGGATTTGATATCGATATTGGTGCTGATGAAGGTATATTTGATAATTGGGGAGGAGGCTGAAGGAAATACAGGAAACTAACGGAGCCAGAGCAGAAAGAAAATGGGGGCAGTAATGGTAATGAAAGTAATAACAACAGCAATAATGACAGCGCGAATAGCGGTACTAGCAGTAATGACATAGAAAATGACGGTAATAATAACAGTCATAATAGCGGCAGCAGTAACGATAACAACAGCGGGAATAATAACAGTAACAACAATAATAGCAATAATAGCAAACGCAGGAGCTGGCTTGTCGAAAACAGAGAACGGTGACAACACAGGTGATAAGGAGGGCTGGGAAAAACCTCAAGCTGCGGGTTCTGAGAGAAGACCAAAAGAAAATAGGAAAGAAATAAAGAAAGAAAACAGTGTCACGGCAGCCTCACCGGCAAACAAAAACGCAGAGAATAAGAAAACGAATATAAATGCAGACAACAGTGCCAATGGAACTGAGTCTAAAAGCAATACTACAAAAAACACTTCTCGTGTAAAGAAGGATAGCTCAAAAAGCAAAGAAGAAAAGTCAGAAGATACCGCAGCAGATGAAAATATAAGTGAAAGCAGGATTACTGCCAGAGAAACAAAGAATACTTATCGAAAAAAAGAGAATAGGGTCAAAGCAAAAATTACGGAAAGTTCCAAAAACGAAAATACCAGTGAGTACTTGAAGCTCACGGGAGCCGGCACGGTTTTTACAGCAGTAGGAATGGCAAAGACATCTCATGGACTTGAATTCTATAACAGAAATGATAAAAATAGAGAAAAAAATGAAAATATAAATAAAAACAATAACATAAATGATAATGAAAATGGCACAATACGTTTTGTACACGAAGAAACAGTCCCTGTAAATGAATATCCTGAAATACAAGTTATAAGAACTACCGGTGAGCAGGATGTTACAATTCTGTCTTTGAACCTAAATGGTGATGAGATTTTCTGGCACCAGAAGGGGGATACCCTTATATTTGACCAGCCGATTACAGCGAAGGAAAATACTGTGAAGGTGATTGCTGTAATAGATGGGAGAAGAATTGTGCATATGCCTATATGGGAGTTTTGAAAGTGTGCATCAATTGTTACTGGTCATGGAGTGAATGGTAACCATTAACTAAGATTTTGCCATCTGGACGTTATAAAGAAATGATGTTATAATTAACACCCATATAGCGAAAGACTTGAAAAATCAACGACAAAAATTACATGACGGTACAGGAGGCAAAACACAGATGTACAAAGCTATTTTATTTGATCTGGACGGAACTCTCACCGATTCCGGGGAGGGAATCACCAAATCCGTACAATATGCTCTGGAGAAGGTAGGAAAACCAGAACCAGATCTTCAGAAGCTGCGCATTTTTGTGGGACCGCCCCTTTTGGAGCAGTTTCAGGAATATGCGGGAATTGACGAAGAAACAGCAAGAAAGGCAGTTGAGATTTACAGAGAACGATACGCACCAGTGGGGATTTATGAGAATGAACTGTATCCTGGCATTCCGGAAATGTTATCTGGACTGAAACAAAGAGGATACAAGCTTGCCATTGCGTCTTCCAAACCAGAGAATTTCGTGAAGATCGTTGCGGAATATTTCCATATTGATTCTTATTTTGACGAGATGGTTGGAAGTGAGCCTGAGGGTAGACGAACCAATAAGACAGAGGTGATCGAGGAAACTCTGAAGCGGCTGGGACTTTCGGAACACCGTGACAGGTGATCATGGTGGGGGATAAAGAGCATGATGTATTTGGGGCAAGACGCGCCGGATTGGAATGCATTGCAGTTTCTTATGGTTACGGAACCGAAGAAGAACTGAAAAATGCCCATCCCTTTAAAATTGTGAATTCGGCAGAGGAAATACTGGATTTTTTCGCCTGAGCCCCAGAAGAAAACAGAAAATGCCGGTTTTGGCATGGAAGTGTCTGTATCCGGTGGGAATCCATTTTGTGCTTTCCCAGCTTGTCTCCTATCTGGGACTGTATTTTCTGGTGCAGCGGACTGGCGCAGATATGAGTGCATATTACCAGCATGTGCTTATGCTGACTGGTCTGACAGGGATTCTGGCTGCAGTTCCTTGCATATTGTTGTATCGGGGCGATTTTTCAAGAAGAAAAGAAACCGGGATATTATATCCTGCAGCTGATTGTCACCTTCCTGTTCCTGAAATTCTGGGGCTTCTTATAATTGGCGCATTTCTTGGTCAATATGGAAACATTCTGGTAGGGCTTTTTCAGCAATATTTGAATCCGGAAGCTTATCAGGAAACTCAGTCCCTGATTTCCGAGGGGAAAAGTATCTGGAGTCTGATTTTCTGGATGGGGATTGCAGCACCTTTTGCAGAAGAGGTTATTTTCCGCTGGCTGGTATTTCTTCGTATGAGAGATAATATGCGCGTGATCACAGCTGCACTGTTTTCAGGACTGACATTTGGAATTTACCATATGAATCTGCTCCAGGGAGTGTATGCAACTATTATGGGATTGCTTTTCGCATTGATCCTGGAATGGAGAGGAAATCTGTTTGCCAGTGTGTTTCTTCATATGGGGGCAAATATCTGGAGCCTGCTGGTCAGTGATGTGATGCTGTACATGCTGGATCATACAGGAGCCACATCCGTAATTGCACTGAATCTGTTTCTTGTTTTTGCAGGAACTTATGGTATCTGGAGATGCTATAAGAATTATCAGAAACGAGGATGTACGAGGCTGATATAAAGTATAATCGGAAAAATATTAAGAAAAATAAAAGACCTTCTTACAAAATCCTGGAAAAACAGGGGAGATTGTGAGAAGGTTTTTTGTTGGCGCATTCCACTTTATAAACATTTAAGAATTTCCCGTCTTGAATTTAAAGTACACATATGCTATCTTAAGTGTATTAAATGTATTAATACACTTAGAAAGGAGGAAGCATGTCTATGATCGTTTTGGATTATCAGGACAGAAGGCCACTGTACGAGCAGGTGGAGGAGAAATTTCGGAATCTGATCCTGATGGGAGTACTGGAGCCAGGCTCCAGAATGCCCTCTGTGCGGCAGCTGGCCATGGAATTATCGATCAACCCCAACACCATCCAGCGTGCTTACATGCAGCTGGAACAGGAGGGACTGATCTACCCGGTTAAAGGAACAGGAAACTTTATCGCAGACAGTGAAGAAGTGCGTAAACTTAGCAAAGCTCCTATATAAAAGAACTGAAAACCCTGATCCGGAAGGGAAAGGCTATGGGAATGGAAGCGGAAGAGCTGATCTACATTATTAGGGAGTGTTACAAGGAGGAGAAGCATGATAGAAGTCAAAGAATGCAGTAAGGCGTTTGACACTGTCAAAGCGGTCAATAAAGCAACTCTGGATGTTGGAGTGCGGGAAGTGTTTGGTCTTGTGGGCAGTAACGGCGCCGGGAAAAGCACCCTGCTTCGGATGATGGCTGGAATTATAAAGCCAGATGAAGGGGAAATCCAGATTGACGGTATGCCAGTGTATGAAAATGAAGAAGCAAAGAAACTGTTTTTCTATATCTCAGATGACAGTTATTTTCCGGCAAATTATACAGCAATGGATCTGGTGCGCTTTTACCGGAACTTTTATCCTCAGTTCCGAACCAGTTTTTCATGAACTGATGGAACAATTCCATCTGGAAGAAAATCGCAGAATTGCAACTTTTTCCAAAGGTATGAAAAAACAGGTTCTGGTAATCATCGGTGTGTGCGCGGCAACGAAATATCTGTTTTGCGATGAGACCTTTGATGGACTTGATCCAGTAATGCGTCAGGCAGTAAAGAGTCTGTTTGCGGCGGAGATTATGAACCGGGAATTTACTCCTGTGATCGCGTCTCACAATCTGCGCGAACTGGAGGATATCTGCGACCATGTCGGGCTTTTGCATAAAGGGGGGATTCTTCTTTCCAAAGATCTGGAAGACATGAAATTTCACATTCACAAGATACAGTGTGTGCTCAGTGGAAGACAGCAGGAAAAAGAACTGGAAAAGGAACTTCAGGTTTTGAAGGTGCAGCATCAGGGTTCTCTTCTTATGATAACAGCCCGGGGAACCAGAAGTGAGATCATAGAGAAGATCCAGGCCAAAAATCCTCTCTTTATGGAGGTGCTTCCTCTGACCCTGGAGGAAATTTTTATCAGTGAAACGGAGGTGGCAGGCTATGAAATCAAAAATTTATTCTAGCCGATACATGAAGGTGTCATCAAAAGGCATGATGTGATCCCGGCTTTTGTGACCATTGGATTTCTTCTGGCATTTCCAGTGGCAGAGCTGATCATGCTGGGAAACTGGTTTGGAATGGGATATACCACCAGGGAGATCAATGCACTTTATGCAAATCTGTGGCAGGATGGATTTATGATCACCGGACTTGCAGTTGCAGCAGTTGCAGCATTGTTTAACGGAATCAGCCAGTTCTGGTATCTCTATTCACCGCGGAAAATTGATTTCTATCACAGTCTTCCGGTGAAACGAAGCAGAATGTTCTGGCATAAGACTTTGCAGTCCCTTTTGTATTATTTGCTTCCATATCTGGCAATGGAATTTTTCTCCGTCTGCATCGGGGCAATGAGGGGATTTTTCAGCCTTCATCTTATGAAACTGGCATTTTTGATGATGGTATTTCATTTGCTTTTATATCTGCTTTTGTATTTTTCGGTTGTGTTGGTAATCTGCATTACCGGTCATCTGCTTATGGGAGCTCTTCTGCTTATTGCAGTGGCTGCTTATGGACCGGTGCTTTCTGTTACTCTGCAGTTTTACGAATATGCCTTTTATTATACCAGCAGTGCAGGTGTCTATGGCTTTATAAAAGGCTTGAGAGAAATGGCGTCACCAGTCATCCTTGCCTACACCTTTGTGGGAAAATATGCAGAAGAAAATTATGGTGGCATTCTGGGAATTGTGCTTCTGGTGACAATCGCTTTTGGCGTTCTTGGATATTATGCATTTGTATACAGAAAATCCGAAAGAACCGGTATGGCCTTTGTTTTTCCATGGGTTGGGAAAATCATAAGATTTATGATTGTGGTTCCCGGAGGACTTGGAATCGGACTTATTTTCTATATGCTTCCAAGTGACAATTCCAGAATTGTATGGTGGATTTTCGGATTGATTTTTGGAACCCTTCTTTCAGGTGGAATCATGGGAATTATTTATTACAGGGATTTCCGAAAATTTTTCTCCAATAAAATACAGTTTGTGGTAAGCGGGACCTGTGTAGCATTTGTGGCCTGTATGTTCTTATTTGATCTGACCGGATACGACAACTATATCCCTTCTTATGATAAAATTGAAAATATTGCAGCTGAATTTACGGATGGCGGTGGATGGGAGAATACTTATAGCGTCGAAATAAATGAAGATGGCAAGATTTCCACACAGGATTCCGGATATTATAGGAATGGAGATCTTCTGGGCAATAATCTGGGCATTAGTCCTGATATTTATGCATGTGTGGAGCAGATTGTGAAGGAAAACAAGGTTATATGCCGATCACTTTCAGAAGATAGTGACAACAGAGTGCTGTGGAACGGCGATATATGGGATTCTTCTAATGATACATCAAGACTTCAGATGCGTTATGACCTGAAGTCCGGAAAAACTGTTTATCGCTCTTATATGGTCAGCACAGAGAATCAGAAGAACTTGTATAAAGAGGGATATGCGGAGGGAACCTTAAAGTCTGAGCGCTATTCCATTTTGAAGCTGGATGATAAATATGTGGATGAGGTGCGCTGCGATTTTATTACAGGAGAATCTATTTCCCTTTTCCAGGACAATAAGGCAAAGAGACAGCTGTTGGTGGATGCATTTCGTAAGGATGTGGAGGAGGCGGATCCGGAAGTGCTGACCGGAGAGCCATGTGCAAGCCTGACCATTGAGTATTCCGGAGTACCATCTGCAGAATCTGTTGATGCCATGGTGCCTGGCAGAACCGGAGACTATTATTTTTCCGCATGCTTTTATGTATTCCCGCAGTTTAAAAGGACTGTTGAAATTTTGAAGGAAACAGGGTATCCTGTCTCTATGGAGGATGTGAAGCTGAGTGCTGTGGAAGTGGAATATTATATGAATGAAGAGCACAATGAATATTCTTCTCCTGTGGTTTACGATCAGCCGGAACAGCTGGAAGAACTGAAAAAGGTTCTGAGATGTTACCAGATGGTGCCATTCTGGGAAAAAAGGGAAGCTGATAAATGGGCCAGACTGAAGGTTGTGATTGACGGAGTGGAATCAGAGGCAGCGTGTCCATAATGGCGAAGGATGTTCCGGAATTTATGAAAGAGGATTCACAGCGGGCATTATCCTTTGAGGTTTTTGAAAAGGAATAAAGAAGGAGAGCTACTATAAAGAATGGGAAAAGCAGTGAGACTGGACAGATTTCTGGCGGATTCAGGAGCAGGTACGAGAACGGAAGTGAAGAAGCTGATCCAGAGGGATTGGTTCAGGTAAATGGTGAGAAGGCGAAAAAGCCGGAACTGAAAATAGATCCGGAGACGGATGTGGTAGAATTTGACGGAGAGCATATTGGAGCAAGGGCAGAGTTTGTGTACTATCTTTTGCACAAGCCTGCCGGATATGTAAGTGCCACAGAAGATACCAGGGAAAAGACAGTTCTGGATCTGGTGCCAAAGGATGGCAGACGGAATCTTTTTCCGGTAGGACGTCTTGATAAGGATACGGAAGGCTTGCTTCTTATTACAGATGATGGACAGCTTGCCCACAGACTGCTTTCCCCGAAGAAACATGTGGATAAGACGTATTTCGCGGTGACGGAAGGAAAAGTGGTGCCAGAGGATATAGAGAAGATCCGGTTAGGTGTGGATATTGGAGATGAGGAGCCGACCTTGCCGGGGAAGCTGGAGATTCTCAGAACATGGAAAGAGGATGCTGACCGTAAAAATGTCGAAGGTGAATCAGGAGCAGTGATAGCCAATTCAAATGCTGCAGGACATAAGGCAGATACGGAGGCTGCATCTGGCGTTCCGAAATCCTTCTTACCATCCACGAAGGTCGTTTTTCATCAGGTGAAGCGAATGATGGAAGCTGTTGGAAAGAAAGTAATTTATCTGAAAAGAATTTCCATGGGTCCTCTGACTTTGCCGGAAAATCTGGCGAAAGGACAGGCCCGGGAACTGACGGAGGAAGAGCTGGCTGCACTGAATGATGGCAGATAACTTGTACAGAATGGCTATTTTACAGAAATCTGAGAATCCTTGTTAAAAGAAAAAAACCCCTAAAATAGCGGAAAAATTTGCAAAAACCCTCTTTACACGGAGGGTTTTGTCATGTTATAATGCAAAAGTTGCAAATCATCAAACACGCATGGAGATTCCCAGGATGGTGCCCTGCGGTGTGAGGCTGGGTCCGAGAGGAAAAGGATTCATGCGGAAGAATTTAACCAAAAGGAGAAAAAGACATGAGCGTTATTTCAATGAAACAGCTTTTAGAGGCAGGTGTTCATTTCGGACATCAGACAAGAAGATGGAACCCTAAAATGGCTCCATA
>ENA-OQAA01000194-OQAA01000194.1-human-gut-metagenome-genome-assembly--contig:-NODE-194-length-44013-cov-2.513922_pt1 | contig 44013 bp, 57 predicted proteins | sample MGYA00242489_ERZ504515 | MGnify/ENA primary metagenome ERZ504515 (study PRJEB26092, sample SAMD00036237) | human gut metagenome | host: Homo sapiens | study: EMG produced TPA metagenomics assembly of... | reverse complement strand
CCGTCTGAAGAGGAAGAGCACAAGGCGGAAGTCTTCCTGAAACCGGAAGAGGTGTCGGTCTGGCTATCGGTAAAGGCGGTTTGAATATCAAGCTTGCCAGTATGTTGACTGAGTACACCATTGACGTATTCCGCGAATTGGATGAAGCGTAGAGGATGAAGATATCTACTTGGATGAATTCCGCGATGAGATTGACGGTTGGGTAATCGATGCCATCAAGGTATCGGTATTGATACCGCCAAGGCTGTGTTGAATGCACCGCGCGAGATGTTGATTGAGAAGACTGACCTGGAAGAGGAAACGGTGGACGAAGTATTACGCATTTTGAAATCGGAGTTTGAAGAAGGGGAAAATTAGTGATTAGTGATTAGGGGTTAGTGATAAGTGATTTTTGGTATGTATAATAAAATACATCACTAAAACACTAATCGCTAACCCCTAATCGCTAATCACTAACCACCACTTCTTTCTCCATTATTCATTAAATTAAAGTATGACGATAAGGTTAAATAAAGTAACAAGAGATTTAAATGTAGGAATCACGACGGTAGTTGAGTTCTTGCAAAAGAAGGGATATGCCATTGAAGCAAATCCCAATACGAAGATTACCGACGAGCAGTACGACTTGCTTGTGAAAGAGTTTAGTACAGATAAGGATCTTAAATTGAAAACGGAGCGTTTCATTCAGGAACGTCAGAGTAAGGAACGCAACAAGGCATCGGTGGCTATTGACGGTTATGACAAGGAAGCACAGGAAAAGCCGAAAACCGAAGAGGTGGTAAAGGCTGTGGTTCCCGAAGATGTACGTCCGAAGTTTAAGCCTGTCGGGAAGATTGATTTGGATAAACTGAATCGCAAACATACTGTGGAAAAAGAGGAAGAAGCGGTGGAACCGGAGATGCCGGTGGTTGAAGAAGTAAAGGCGGAAGAACCTGCACCTGTTGTTGAGGCTCCGAAACCGGAACCCGTTCCCGAACCTCAGCCCGAGCCGACACCTGCTCCGGTGGTTGAACCTGCTCCGGCGGCAGAAGAAGAAAAAACAGCGCCGGTGGTTGTAGAACCCGTACCGGTTTCTAACGCGGAGCCTGCTCCCGCTGCAACCGAAGAAGCTGTTTCGGAAAATAAAGAAGAAAAAGAAGAAATATTCAAAATACATCAGCCTGAGTTTGTATCGAAGATTAACGTCATCGGACAAATAGACCTCGCAGCGCTGAATCAGTCTACACGTCCGAAGAAGAAATCGAAAGAGGAAAAGCGCAAGGAGCGTGAAGAAAAAGAAAAGCAGCGCCAGGATCAGAAGAAGCTGATGAAAGAAGCCATTATCAAGGAGATTCGCCGTGACGATAATAAGACGAAAGATGGCAACGATGCCAACGGCAAGAAAAAACGTGTCCGCATTAACAAGGAAAAGGTGGATATCAACAATGCATCCAACTTCCAGCGTGGCGGAAACGATCGTCTGAAAGGCGGCCAGCAAGGGGGTAATAACCAACCAGCCGGTAAGAACAAGAATAAAGACCGCTTCAAGAAACCTGTAATCAAGCAGGAAGTAAGTGAAGAGGATGTGGCAAAACAGGTAAAGGAAACTTTGGCACGCCTCACTTCCAAAGGCAAGAATAAGGGTGCGAAATACCGTAAGGAGAAACGTGACATGGCATCCAGCCGTATGCAGGAGCTGGAAGACCAGGAAATGGCGGAAAGCAAGATATTGAAGCTGACCGAGTTCGTGACTGCCAATGAGCTGGCGAGCATGATGGATATTTCCGTTACGCAGGTTATCGCTACTTGTATGAGCATCGGCATGATGGTTTCCATTAACCAGCGTCTGGATGCGGAAACAATCAATCTGGTAGCGGAAGAATTCGGTTTCAAGACAGAATATGTAAGTGCGGAAGTGGCCCAGGCTATTGTCGAAGAAGAGGATGCCGAGGAAGATTTAGAGCCTCGCGCTCCGATTGTAACGGTGATGGGTCACGTAGACCACGGTAAGACCTCGTTGCTCGACTATATCCGTAAGGCAAATGTTATTGCCGGTGAGGCGGGTGGTATCACGCAGCATATCGGTGCTTACCACGTGACATTGGAAGACGGGCGCAAGATTACGTTCCTCGATACTCCGGGTCACGAAGCGTTTACCGCCATGCGTGCCCGCGGTGCCAAGCAACGGATATCGCCATCATCATTGTGGCTGCCGATGACAATGTGATGCCGCAGACCAAAGAAGCTATCAACCATGCCATGCTGCCGGTGTGCCTATCGTATTTGCTATCAATAAGATTGACAAGCCGACGGCTAATCCCGATAAGATTAAGGAAGAACTGGCTGCCATGAACTTCCTCGTTGAGGAATGGGGCGGTAAGTACCAGTCTCAGGATATTTCAGCCAAGAAAGGTATTGGCGTAAGCGATTTGATGGAGAAAGTATTGCTGGAAGCCGAAATGCTGGATTTGAAGGCAAACCCGAATCGCCGTGCTACCGGTTCCATCATCGAGTCCTCATTGGATAAGGGTCGTGGCTATGTGGCTACGGTGCTGGTATCCAACGGTACTTTGAAGATGGGTGATATTGTGCTCGCAGGTACAAGTTACGGTAAGGTGAAAGCCATGTTCAACGAACGTAACCAGCGCATGAAAGAGGCAGGTCCTTCGGAGCCGGCTTTGATTCTCGGCCTGAACGGTGCACCGGCTGCAGGCGATACATTCCATGTAATCGAGACTGAACAGGAAGCACGTGAAATTGCCAACAAGCGCGAACAGTTACAGCGTGAGCAAGGTCTGCGTACACAGAAGATGCTGACGCTGGATGAAGTGGGCCGCCGTTTGGCATTGGGCGACTTCCACGAACTGAATATCATCGTGAAAGGTGACGTGGACGGTTCCGTTGAAGCGTTGAGCGACTCGTTGATTAAGCTGTCTACCGAGCAGGTACAGGTAAACGTTATTCACAAAGCGTCGGCGCTATCTCCGAATCGGATGTATCTCTGGCTGCCGCTTCGGATGCGATTATTGTCGGATTCCAGGTTCGTCCTTCGGGTGCTGCCGCCAAACTGGCAGAGCAGGAAGGTGTGGACATCCGCAAGTACTCTGTCATCTACGATGCCATTGAAGAGGTGAAGGCTGCTATGGAAGGTATGCTGGCGCCGACTTTGAAGGAACAGGTGACGGCCACTATCGAGGTGCGCGAGGTATTCAATATTACCAAAGTGGGTCTTGTGGCAGGTGCATGGTGAAGACCGGAAAGGTGAAACGCAGCGACAAGGCCCGTCTGATTCGCGACGGCATTGTTATCTTCACAGGAAATATCAATGCATTGAAGCGCTTCAAGGACGATGTGAAGGAAGTTGGAACAAACTTCGAATGTGGTATCAGCCTGACAAACTGCAACGACATCAAGGTAGGAGACATCATCGAATCTTACGAAGAAGTGGAGGTAAAGCAGACTCTGTAAGCAATATATAAAATCTTCAGGCGCGGATTACACGGATTTCACGGATTGGTTAAGAAAAACCGTGTTTGTCCGCGTAATCCGCGCCTTTTTAATATAGTTATGGCTGTTGTAGATAGTATAATCTTGGTAATAATCGGTGCCGGAGCGCTTGTAGGTTTTATAAAAGGTTTTGTAAAGCAGTTGGCTACCTTGTTGGGACTGGTTGCCGGTCTGGTGGCGGCAAAGACTTTGTATGCTTCCGTTGCCGAGAATGTGTTTTCCAGGATTACCGATTCAATGACAGTGGCGCAAGTGCTGGCATTCATTGCTATCTGGGTAGCGGTGCCTCTGGCTTTTGCGTTGATAGCTTCGCTGCTGACGAAGGCGATGGAAGCCGTGTCGCTCGGTTGGCTGAACCGTTGGCTGGGCTCCGGGCTGGGAGCGCTGAAAGCACTTCTGCTGGTGAGTTTGCTGGTGGGCGTTATCGAATTTATAGATTCGGACAATACGCTGCTCAGTCAAACAAAAAAGAAAGAATCGGTGTTATATTATCCCATGAAGTCATTTGCCGGAATATTCTTTCCTGCAGCAAAGGCTGTTACGGAACAGATTGTGAATGGAGATGTGGTTTGATTCGTAACTTGTAATTTTATAAATTATAGAAACAATGCAACAAGAAGAACCCAATAAATATGTAAAGGAACTAACGCAGGAGAAGTACAAGTACGGTTTTACGACCGACGTGCACACAGACATCATCGAGCGTGGTTTGAATGAAGATGTGGTGCGGCTGATTTCCGAGAAAAAAGGAGAACCCGAGTGGTTGCTGGAGTTCCGCCTGAAAGCGTACCGCCATTGGCTGACGCTGGAGATGCCTGCATGGGCGCATCTCCGTATTCCTGAAATAGACTATCAGGCTATCTCATACTATGCCGACCCTACCAAGAAGAAGGACGGACCCAAGAGCATGGACGAGGTAGACCCGGAGCTGGTCAAGACATTCAATAAACTGGGCATTCCTCTGGAAGAGCAGATGGCACTTAGCGGTATGGCGGTGGATGCCGTAATGGACTCTGTATCCGTAAAGACTACCTTTAAGGAGACGCTTATGGAGAAAGGCATCATCTTCTGTTCGTTCAGCGAAGCAGTGCGCGAACATCCTGATTTGGTACAGAAGTACTTGGGCTCGGTAGTGGGCTATCGCGACAACTTCTTTGCGGCACTGAACTCGGCGGTGTTCTCCGACGGTTCTTTCGTCTATATCCCGAAAGGGTACGTTGTCCGATGGAGTTGTCCACTTACTTCCGTATCAATGCCCGCAATACCGGACAGTTTGAAAGAACGTTGATTGTGGCGGATGATGATTCATACGTTTCCTACCTGGAGGGATGTACGGCGCCGATGCGTGACGAAAACCAACTGCATGCCGCCATTGTGGAGATTGTGGTGCACGACCGTGCGGAAGTGAAGTACAGCACTGTCCAGAACTGGTATCCGGGTGATGCCGAAGGCAAAGGCGGCGTGTATAATTTCGTAACGAAACGCGGACACTGCAAAGGGGTAAATAGCAAACTGTCCTGGACGCAGGTGGAAACCGGTTCGGCCATTACCTGGAAATATCCGTCCTGTATTCTTTCGGGCGATAACTCCACGGCAGAGTTTTACAGCGTGGCGGTAACCAATAATTACCAGCAGGCAGATACCGGTACGAAGATGATTCATCTCGGAAAGAATACCCGTAGCACTATCGTCAGCAAGGGTATCTCCGCCGGACGGAGCGAGAACTCTTACCGCGGTCTGGTGCGCGTTGCCCAAAAAGCGGACAATGTCCGCAACTATAGCCAGTGCGACTCCTTGTTGCTGGGCGATAAGTGCGGTGCGCATACGTTTCCCTACATGGATATCCATAACGAGACGGCCATTGTAGAGCACGAGGCAACCACCAGCAAGATTAGCGAAGACCAGATATTCTATTGCAACCAGCGCGGCATCTCTACGGAAGATGCCGTAGGACTGATTGTGAACGGTTATGCAAAGGAGGTACTCAACAAGCTGCCTATGGAGTTTGCCGTAGAGGCTCAGAAATTATTAGCTATTTCACTCGAGGGAAGCGTAGGATAGCTATTGGAATTCAAAATTCAAAATTAAATATCATGTTAGAGATAAAAGACCTGCACGCCAGCATCAATGGCAAAGAGATATTGAAAGGCATCAACCTCACGATCCGCGACGGTGAGGTGCATGCCCTGATGGGACAGAACGGAGCCGGAAAGAGTACACTGAGCAATGTGCTGGTGGGACATCCTGCATACGAGGTGACACGCGGTACGGTAACTTTCAACGGTAAGGATCTTTTGGCTATGAGTCCTGAAGACCGTGCCCATGAAGGTGTTTTCCTTTCGTTCCAGACACCGGTGGAGATACCGGGAGTTTCGATGGTGAACTTTATGCGTGCCGCTGTCAACGAACAGCGTAAATACCGTCATCTGCCCGCCCTGTCTGCCAGCGAATTCTTGAAACTGATGCGCGAGAAACGCGCCATTGTCGAACTGGACAACAAACTTGCCAACCGTAGCGTGAACGAAGGCTTCAGCGGCGGTGAGAAGAAACGTAACGAAATCTTCCAAATGGCTATGCTGGAACCTACTTTCGCCATTCTCGACGAAACGGATTCCGGGCTTGATGTAGATGCTTTGCGCATTGTAGCCGATGGCTTCAACAAACTGAAGACTCCCCAGACCAGCGCAATGGTCATCACCCACTACCAACGCCTGCTGGACTATCTGAAACCGGATACCGTCCATGTACTGCTTGGCGGACGCATCGTAAAGACAGGCGGTCCCGAACTGGCTAAGGAGATTGAAGCACGCGGCTTCGATTGGATTAAGAAAGAAGCGAGTGAATTATAAATTATGGATTATGAATTATGAATTATCCTGCAGCATGATGATGCGCAGCCCGTTCATAATTATAATTCAAAACTCATAATCAGATAACATGAGTGTAGAGCAACAATATATAGACCTTTTCTCCCAGACGGAGGCGATGATATGCCGCCATAGCGCCGAAGCGCTGAATGCTCCGCGTGCCGCTGCATTTGCCGACTTCGAGCGGCTTGGATTTCCTACCCGTAAGACGGAGAAATATAAATATACCGATGTCAGCAAGTTCTTTGAACCCGATTACGGACTGAACCTGAACCGGTTGGAGATTCCGGTTAATCCCTACGAAGTATTCAAGTGCGATGTGCCGAATATGAGCACTTCCCTTTACTTTGTTGTGAATGATGCTTTCTATAACAAGGCTTTGCCGAAGTCGCATTTGCCTGAGGGCGTTATCTTCGGTAGCCTCAAGGAAATGGCGGAACAGCGTCCGGAGTTGGTGAAGAAGTACTACGGTAAGCTGGCAGATACTTCCAAAGATGGAGTGACGGCTTTCAATACAGCCTTTGCGCAGGATGGCGTATTGCTGTATGTTCCCAAGAACGTGGCGGTGGAGAAACCTATCCAGTTGGTGAACATTCTGCGCGGCGATGTCAACTTTATGGTGAACCGCCGTGTGCTTATCATTTTAGAAGAGGGTGCGCAAGCCCGTCTTCTGGCATGCGACCACGCCATGGACAGTGTGAATTTCCTTGCTACGCAAGTGGTAGAGGTATTCGTTGGGGAGAATGCCACTTTCGACTTCTATGAACTGGAGGAGACGCATACCAGTACGGTACGCATCAGCAGTTTGTATGTCAGACAAGAAGCTAACAGCAACGTTTTGCTGAACGGAATGACTTTGCATAACGGTACTACCCGCAACACAACCGAAGTTACGCTTGCCGGTGAAGGTGCTGAACTGAACCTTTGCGGGATGGCTGTTGCGGATAAGAACCAGCATGTGGACAACAATACCACCATAGACCATGCAGTGCCCAACTGTACCAGCAACGAACTCTTTAAGTATGTGCTCGACGACCAGTCTGTCGGTGCTTTTGCAGGCCTGGTACTGGTACGTCCGGGTGCACAGCATACGAGTTCCCAGCAAACGAACCGTAATCTTTGCGCCACTCGCGAAGCGCATATGTATACCCAGCCGCAACTGGAGATTTATGCCGATGATGTGAAGTGCAGTCATGGCGCTACGGTAGGCCAGCTCGATGAAAGCGCCCTGTTCTATATGCAGCAGCGCGGCATCTCCGTGCATGAGGCACGTTTGCTGCTGATGTTCGCTTTTGTAAACGAGGTGATTGACACAATCCGTCTGGATGCCTTGAAAGACCGTCTGCACCTGCTGGTGGAAAAACGTTTCCGCGGTGAACTGAACAAATGCCGCGGGTGTGCAATATGTAAATAATGGAGAATTATGAATGAAGAATTGCCATGCGGGTACTGATGCTGCGCAGCTTATTCTTCATTCATAATTCATAATTTGAAAGATATGGACCTTCAAAAGATAAGAGCTGATTTTCCGATACTTTCCCGTGAGGTATATGGTAAGCCATTGGTTTACTTTGATAACGGTGCGACTACGCAGAAACCCCGTCAGGTGGTGGATGCCATTACGGATGAGTACTATTCGGTCAATGCCAATGTGCATCGCGGTGTGCATTTCCTTTCGCAGCAGGCTACGGAGTTGCACGAGGCATCTCGCGAGACGGTACGGAAGTTCATCCATGCCGGCAGTACGAATGAAATCATCTTTACCCGCGGCACGACGGAAAGTATCAATCTGTTTGTGTCCAGCTTCGGTGAAGAGTTTATGCAGGAGGGGGATGAGGTGATTCTCTCCGTCATGGAACATCACAGCAACATCGTTCCCTGGCAATTGCTGGCTGCCAAAAGAGGGATTGCCATTAAAGTTATCCCGATGAATGACAGAGGCGAACTTTTGTTGGACGAGTACAAACAGTTGTTTTCCGAACGTACGAAGATTGTCAGCGTAGCCCATGTATCCAATGTGCTGGGTACGGTGAATCCCGTAAAGGAGATGATACGCTATGCCCACGGGCAAGGCGTTCCCGTGCTTGTGGACGGAGCCCAGTCCATTCCGCATATGCCGGTGGATGTGCAGGATTTGGATGCGGATTTCTACGTTTTTTTCCGGTCACAAGGTGTACGGCCCTACCGGTGTGGGTGTGCTTTACGGTAAAGAAGAATGGCTCGATAAGATGCCCCCCTATCAGGGTGGTGGCGAAATGATACAGCACGTATCGTTCGAACGGACTACCTTCAATGAACTTCCTTTCAAGTTCGAGGCGGGAACACCCGATTATATCGGTACGACAGGGCTTGCCAAAGCGTTGGATTACGTTTCTGACATCGGCATGGAGAAGATTGCCGCCCATGAACATGAACTGACTACATATGCCATGACACGTTTGAAGAGATTCCCGGTATGCGCATCTTCGGTGAGGCCGAAGAGAAAGGGAGTGTTATCTCTTTCCTCGTAGCGATATTCACCATTTCGATATGGGCACTTTTGCTCGACCGTTTGGGCATTGCCGTACGTACGGGGCATCACTGCGCACAACCGTTGATGCAGCGTCTCGGCATTGAAGGAACGGTGCGTGCTTCATTTGGTCTGTATAACACGAAAGAGGAGATAGATGTATTGGTAGCGGGCATAGAGCGTGTGAGCCGTATGTTTTGATGCTTGCCGGATGAAATTGCGTATTTAATTTTTTTTTTGACTATTGCTGCAACTTTTCTTCCTCTTTGTGCGTCTGATAAGTTGCAGATAACTTAAAAATAAAGATTATGTTAATAACAACGACTTCAGTGATTGAGGGTGCAAAGATAACCCGTTATTATGGCATCGTATCCGGCGAAACAATTATCGGCGCCAATGTATTCCGTGACTTTTTTGCCAGTATCCGCGATGTGGTAGGCGGACGCAGCGGTTCGTACGAGGAAGTGCTTCGTGAGGCTAAAGATACGGCGCTTCGCGAGATGCAGGAACAAGCCCGTTTGTTGGGCGCTAATGCAGTGATTGGCGTTGACCTTGATTACGAAACGGTAGGCGGTAGCGGCAGTATGCTGATGGTGACTGCTTGCGGTACGGCTGTGACGGTAGAATAAAGAGAGTGCGGCAAAATAAAAAACGCTTGCGGTTTATTTCTTTCAGGCGCGGAATTATACAGGATTTCACGGATTAACTTTATTCTTTTCCGTGAAATCCTGTGTAATTCCGCGCCTAAAGGAAATCATTAAGTACGTTCTGATATATTCTTTTGTTTTTCCATCTTTGGCATAAATTCGGTTAATCGTTTGCTTATTTCATTTCAAATCAATACTTTTAAGCTTTCGTTCAACCTTTTAATACGATTTATGCTATGGACCAATTGCTTTTCTGGCTGGTACCGGCCGCTTCCGTTCTGGCGCTTTGCTTTGCCTGGTATTTCCATCGTCAGATGATGAAAGAGAGTGAGGGAACTCCTCAAATGGTTAAGATTGCCGCTGCTGTGCGCAAAGGCGCCATGTCCTATCTCCGTCAGCAATATAAGATTGTGGGATGGGTGTTTTTGGGACTGGTGATTCTCTTCTCGATTATGGCTTACGGCTTCGGAGTGCAGAACTCCTGGGTTCCGATAGCTTTCCTCACAGGCGGATTCTTCTCCGGCCTTTCCGGATTTCTCGGTATGAAGACGGCCACGTATGCCTCGGCGCGTACGGCAAACGCCGCCCGTAACTCATTGAATGCGGGTTTGCGCATCGCTTTCCGCAGCGGTGCGGTAATGGGGCTGGTTGTAGTGGGGCTTGGCCTGCTCGATATATCCTTCTGGTATCTGCTGCTCAATGCGGTTATCCCTGTGGATGTGATGACACCTACTCATAAACTTTGTATTATCACCACTACGATGCTGACGTTCGGTATGGGAGCTTCCACACAGGCGTTGTTTGCACGCGTGGGCGGTGGTATCTATACGAAAGCTGCCGATGTAGGCGCCGACCTTGTGGGCAAAGTGGAAGCCGGCATCCCTGAAGACGATCCCCGCAATCCCGCAACCATTGCCGACAATGTAGGCGATAACGTGGGCGACGTTGCCGGTATGGGGGCCGACCTTTACGAGAGTTATTGCGGTTCCATTCTTGCTACGGCGGCTCTTGGCGCAGCCGCTTTTATCCATTCGGGGGATACGCTGATGCAGTTCAAAGCCGTCATTGCCCCGATGCTGATTGCCGCTGTGGGGATTATCCTTTCTATTATAGGCATCTTCTCCGTGCGTACCAAAGAGAATGCCGGGATGAAAGACCTGCTGAATTCCCTTGCTTTCGGTACGAACCTGAGTTCGGTGCTGATAGTCGTTGCCACTTTCCTTATCCTTTGGCTGTTGAAGCTGGACAACTGGTTGTGGATATCTTGCTCGGTGGTTGTGGGGCTGGTGGTAGGCATCGTTATCGGTCGTTCCACGGAATACTATACTTCCCAATCCTACCGTCCTACCCGGAAACTGAGTGAGAGCGGCAAGACGGGGCCGGCTACTGTCATTATCTCGGGTATCGGTCTGGGTATGCTCTCTACTGCCATTCCGGTAATTGCCGTAGTGGTGGGCATCATTGCTTCCTATCTTTTTGCTTCCGGTTTCGACTTTGCCAATGTAGGTCTGGGGCTTTACGGCATCGGTATCGCTGCCGTAGGCATGCTTTCCACGTTGGGTATTACGCTGGCCACGGACGCTTACGGTCCTATCGCCGACAATGCCGGCGGCAATGCGGAAATGTCCGGTCTGGGCGAGGAGGTGCGTAAGCGTACCGATGCGCTCGATTCTTTGGGCAATACGACAGCCGCTACGGGTAAGGGCTTTGCCATCGGTTCGGCTGCATTGACGGGACTTGCCCTGCTTGCATCCTACATCGAGGAAATCCGTATCGGACTGACCGTCTGGGCACTACCGACATCTTTGTGGGCGGTGAAGCGGTGTCCGTACAAGATGCCACTTTCTTCGATTTCATGCACCACTACGATGTAACGTTGATGAATCCCAAAGTTCTTTCGGGCATGTTCCTCGGTTCGATGATGGCTTTCCTGTTCTGCGGACTGACGATGAATGCCGTAGGTCGTGCCGCTGCCCATATGGTGGATGAAGTACGCCGCCAGTTCCGCGAGATAAAGGGTATCCTTACAGGTGAGGCCGAACCCGATTATGAACGTTGTGTAGCCATCTCTACGAAAGGCGCGCAACGCGAAATGGTGGTTCCCTCGCTGATAGCAATCATTGCTCCCATCCTGACCGGACTTGTCTTCGGTGTTCCCGGTGTGTTGGGACTGCTTATCGGCGGACTTAGCAGCGGATTCGTACTTGCTATCTTTATGGCGAATGCCGGCGGTGCGTGGGACAATGCCAAGAAGTATGTCGAGGAAGGCAATTTCGGCGGCAAAGGCAGCGAAGTGCATAAAGCCACGGTTGTAGGCGATACGGTAGGTGATCCGTTTAAGGATACTTCCGGTCCGAGCCTTAATATCCTTATCAAACTGATGAGCATGGTGGCCATTGTTATGGCGGGGCTGACTGTGGCTTGGAGCCTGTTCTAAACATACGCGATTCGTTCCGTAAGACGAAATCATTCATCCGTGAGACGGATTTATTCATCTCACGGGATGATTTTTGTCGTTTTACGGGACGAATATATTTGTCTCATGGGATGGATTTATCACGATAATATCCTAATTTCTACGTCCGAAGCAGCGCTTTGTCTGTAATCACCTATATCGAACAGAACAAGGTCACCAGAAACGGCACGCTGAAATCCACAACAAATCCGTGAAATATGGAGACTACGACAAACTGCTGTCCTGCGGTACGGGTGATTATCGGGAGTGTGGTATCCATCGTTGTAGCGCCGCCGGCAGAGATGGGAGCCAGGTTGCCAAACCAGCGTACCAGTAACGGTGCTGCCAGCAGGGTAAGTATCTCGCGGCTGATATTGGCGAGTAGGGCGATAGTTCCGAGTTCGGCTCCTTTGTATTCGGTAATGAAGATACTGGAGAGTGAATAATATCCGAATCCCGAACTACGGCCAGGCAATCGGTCAGGGAACGGTGCGTCAGGATGAGGCTGACCGCTGCAGAGCCTGCCAGCGTGCCCAGTATCGTCATAATGGGCAGAAATACCAGCCGGGGATTGAGCGAACGGAAATTCTTCAATGTCTGCGGGTCGTTACCTACACTCAATCCTACACTGAACATCAGGGCGCAAAGTGCATAGAAGCTGACCTTGCTATCCATGACTGCATCAACGGGTATCAGGTGGAAAATTCCGCAAAGCGTACCCAAAACAAAGAAACCGATTATGATAAGGCTGCCTTTCATGCCGTTTTTCCTTTCTTCCTATATAAAGCTTTCCACAGCGCCCAGGCAGCAATGACACTGCCCAACGTACTGCCCAAGGTCAGTATCACGCTTCGATGCCTATGGTGTGCAATCCTTTGATGATTTGCTCGTTGCCGCCAACTTCAATGCCGAGGATGAACAGCAGCGCCCAGATTAATACCGTGATGACAGTATGAATCTTATGTAAACTTCTTTTCCGTAAGAGATAGCCCAGCAACATTCCGGTGAGCATCAGTCCGATAATCGTAAACATCTCTGTTGTATTTTAATTTGCCGGCAAAGATAGTCATATTTATTCTCTTTAAAAATCCGGTTTACTTATGAAAAGGTTTATCTTTGCGCATTCTAATGTAGTGATGTATGCTGTTACCTTATTTAAATAAAGAACTGATAGAAGCGGGATGTGACGAAGCGGGGCGCGGCTGCCTTGCCGGTGCTGTCTATGCCGCAGCCGTTATTCTTCCCAAAGATTTCAAGAACGAACTGCTGAACGATTCCAAGCAACTGACCGAAAAACAGCGGTATGCCCTGCGCGAAGTCATTGAGAAAGAAGCGTTGGCATGGGCGGTGGGGATTGTTTCTCCCGGGGAAATAGATAAGATAAATATCCTCAATGCTTCTTTTCTTGCCATGCACCGTGCTGTTGACCGGTTGCAGCTACGTCCGCAACATTTGCTTATCGACGGCAATCGTTTCAAGAAATATCGGGACATTCCGCATACCACCGTTGTGAAAGGCGACGGCAAATACCTTTCCATTGCAGCTGCTTCCATTCTTGCCAAGACTATCGCGACGATTATATGAACCGGCTGCACGAAGAGTTCCCTTATTACGACTGGAATCATAATAAGGGATATCCCACAAAGAAGCACCGTGCGGCTATTGCCGAACGGGGAACCACTCCTTATCACCGCATGACGTTCAATTTGCTGGGTACTGGGCAGTTGGAGCTTCCTTTCCTATAATCTTTGTTCCAATAAGTCTATCCGTTTGGATAGCAGGTCGATGATTCTGGTGTTGGCTTGATGAGTTCACGGAGGTCATTCAGGTCATATGCGCTGTCATTGTTGCTGTTGTTTTTGCAACTGTTGTCTGTATCCGGATTCATACTTTTGTCTATGTGGCTGAATAGACTTAACGCAGAGATACCCAGTACCTTTGCGATTTTGTCTAATCTTGTCAGTGTTAAATCCGTTTCACCATATTCAATTTTACAGTAGGCACTTGTAGAAAGATTTAGTTTTTCGCTCATTTGTTCTTGTGTCAGGTTCTTCTCCAAGCGTAGCAGCTGCAGTTGTTGTCCTGCGATTTTCTTTAGTTTTGTGTTCATTCTGATAGTATTTTGGTTAATAGTAGGTGTTTATTGGGTAAATATAATAAAATTAGTGTACATACGCAAATATTAAAATGCGCTTATCTTTGTTAACGAAAAAAAAAGTTATCTGATACGGATTGATAAGATGTGATATCATGATTAAGCAGATTGGAAACTGACTGTGAAGCGTATTTTCAGATTTAGTAAAAAGCTGTTCACAACTATCAATATTTTTTAGGCGAAAAGGGAGATTTACACATTTATTATAAACCCTGGAGCAGAAGTGCTATTTCTGTTTCACATTAAAAATTACAGGTTATGAAGAAATATTTATTGGTTTTATTGGGTCTGTTTATTTTGACTACCACTACTTACTCTCAGGAATTAACGGAGAAAGAGAAAGCAAGACAAGAAAAAGAAGCACGAAAACAAGCAAAAGAGAATGCCAAGAAAGAAGCTAAATTGAAGAAAGCAGCCAAGAAGGATGCTAAAATAGCTGATTTGCGTGCAGATTATGAAGAATTTTTGGCAGAGTGGGAGCCTATCGAAGCCAATATAGGCATTGCGGAAGTTGATACATTTTTTATACACACGAATGAATTGTTTGCTTTGCTGCAACGGGTAGAAGAGAATACCGCTTTTATAGAGATGGTTCCCGAACCTTATTTTGACGAAGAAATGGGAGTAACGGATACGATTTGGAATGCTAAAAACAAGAATACAAACGAACCCATTGCCAAGAATGATGCGCTGAAAGTATATAGTATCGCTACTCTGAATCTTACAGAGGCTGCTGCCCGCGGAGTCTCCCTTACTGCTGAAAGCGTATCGGCACTGGCATCTCTGACTTCGGACCCATTGAAAGCATTGACAATCGGAAAGAAAGTGAAACAGGCAACAAAAGCTATTAAGATGTCTGTAAATGTAATTCCATTGATTCAGCGTAATATCAAAGAGAACACGGAGAAACTGAAGTATAAGAAAGCCAACGAGGGGCAGGAAGTGAAAGAAGAATAGTTGTAAACAAGGGACAGCACGATGAAAAAGATATATTTATTGTTTGTAATGCTTACTCTTGCTTGGTGTTTTGTTGCCCAAAGTAAGGGTAAGAACGCAATGACCTTACGTCTTGTAGATATAAAGGTTACGGACGGCACTTTGGTGAATATTGCCAAAGAGCAGGAGGCCAAAGGTAATACCAAACCTATGGATATGATTCGTATCTATGAGGGGAATGTACGTGCCAAGTTGGATGAAGTGGCAAAGGCGAGCGGGCGTTTTGAGATATCCGATGAAAACGCATTGGAAGCCTCACACGGGATGCAGAGGCCAGTCTGTTTATGAAGATGTCCAGAGCGGAAAAGATAGAGTACGTATCTTCCAAGCAGAATGACTATACGCTTTCCTGTGATATAAACAGTTGCCAGTTCACCCGCAGGGCAGGTGGAGCAGGTTATTCCTGTGTACTTCGCCTGAAAGTAAGCATCAGTGATGCGCGCGATTCTACGGCGGCAGCATTGATTTCGCGTGAGTTTATCAGCGATATCAAGAAAACCGCTATCCGTCCCAACCGGGACGCCGCTTGTCAGGAAGCTCTGGCTACTTTAACGGAGCCTTTGACGGACTTCTTTTTGAATAATATCCCGGTATACGGGCTTCTCGGCTACGAAGGAGATGAATATGTCATTACCTGCGGCGAGAGCCTGAATATAAGAAAAGGAGATCAGTTCCAGGTTTCTTTGATAAAATATAGTGGTGGGGAGCGTCAGAGCGAAGTGGTTGGTGCTGTAAAGGTACAAGACTTGCGCGCTTCTACATCTGCGGTTTCTTTCACCGAGGGTAAAGACCGTATAATAGAATTGATACCTACATTGGATGCCAACAGTTTCCTGCAATGTAGACTGTTACTTTTAAAATCCCGTTGATATATGAAGAAGATATTGATTTTTTCTTTTTTCTGTTTACTGTGCTTCACGACTTCTTTTGCCCAAAAGGTAAAACCGGTGAATTATGGTGGATCGGTTAATTTAATGGAAGTAAGGGGACGTGGAGGAGATGCCGTCGTGGTACTCCGTACGTTGGGATATGGCAAGAATGATGCTTTGGCGCAGGAGGATGCGGAAGTGCGTGTAATCCGTGCTTTGCTTTATTCGGGTTTTTCCAAGGATTATCCGGCTGTGATTTCGATGACGGAGTCGGAGGCGGAAGCGAAGAGCCAGGGCAAGTTGCTTGCTTTTTTTGAGAACAAGGAGTATAAGGATTGTATAAGTTCGGTGAAGCCCATGGGAAAACTGGACAAAGTGAAAGGTGAGAAAGTAAAGAAGAAGCCTTTTGATATTGCAGTCAACTATTATGTTTTGAAGAATAAGATAGCGAATATGAACTTCGATTCGTTCGGTTTTTGATTAATATAGATGATTATGAGAATAGTTGTTTCTTTTTTAAGTCTGTTCCTACCTCTTTATCTGTTAGCCCAAAACGGTCAGGCGAGACAGCCGAATGTAATGGTGGTTCCGTTTGTAGAACCCGGAGAAGGAGAGAACGACCGGATAAAAGATGCGGTTCTGAATGATGAAGCTGTGCCGTTGGCTCTTTCCAAGATAAAGGAAGAGTTTAATTTGCGTAATTTCAAGACGATTGACTTTATGACGGAGTTCCAGCGGGTGCAGAACCGTGCTTATGCGGCCTCTGCATTGAATGCCAAATCTACCGGATTGCAGGCGTATGTGGATGGCGCACGGGCGGATATATATGTGACGGTGAAAATTTCCAAAGAAGATTTCGCCGGAGGAGCTTCCAATGTCACTCTTTTGATGGAGGCTAAAGAGCGTGAGACCGGTTTTTCGTTGGCAAACGCCAGTATTGTGAGCGACCGTTTCCGTGCGTCTAAAAAAGAGCTGACCGAATATGCCTTGGAAGGCATCTCTGAGAATTTCTTCAACCAGTTGAAACAGGCATTCCGTGATATGGTAACCAATGGCCGGGAAGTGAACATAACCCTCAATGTCGATGAAAACTGCGACTTTGATATGGAAAACGATGTTGTCGGCACAAGAGATATGACGTTGAGTGATGAACTTGACGAGTGGGTGCTTGAAAATGCTTTCAAAGGCAACGGTGAAGTCCGTTCGGGAGGCAACGGTCTGAATGTCTATATGCGTGTGCCGGTATATGACCTGATACGGGAAGACCGCGTTCCATAAAGTCGGAAACGGGCAAGCTGAGAAGGTTTGCATCAGGATTGTTGAAAGACAAAGGCTATACGGTTAGCGAGAAAGCCGCTTCCGGACAATACATACAGCTTTTAATTCAGAATTCCAGGGAATAACATTGGACTGGGTGTCCGGCAGGTATTTTATGGATAAGATACACAGCCGGACATCTGTCTTTTAATAATTATGATATGAAGAAATTCTTATTTCTATTGATTGCAGGATTTTGTACCGTTCAGCTTTCGGGACAGACAATCAACTTCTCCGTACAACCGTTGTCCGGGGAAAGCGAGTTGTCCGCAGCATCGCAAGAAATGCTTCAAAACAAGTTGAGACAAATTATCACCCGAAACAGTGCGGGAGCGGCAAACGACTATAATGTCTTTGTCATAGAACCGGTGATAACGGTTTTAGACAAGCAGTCCACTTCGGGATTGATGCGTAATACCACGCTTGTAAAGGGAGAATTGACGCTGGTTGCCAAGAACAGGATAGACGGCAGCATGTATCACAGTGCCGTTGTGTCCGTGTCCGGGCAGGCTGCAGAAGGCGCCGACCCCTATAAAGCCATGATTTCTGCTCTGCGTACAACCGATCCGGTTTACACCCGTTTTATCCGTATTGCCCGGCAGAAGATACAGGATTATTATGCCGCTAATTGTGCTACTATTCTTCAGAAAGCACAAAGCCTTTACAATTTGAAGAAATACCCGGAGGCATTGAGTTATCTTTCTGCCGTGTCGGAGAGTGTGCCTTGTTATGAGCAGGCTTCCGTGCTCCAGACGGAGTTGGCGCAGTATGTGCCCGATGTACAGCCGGATACGGTGATTATACAGAAAGTGATAGAGAAACCTGTTGAAGTGGAGAAAATAGTGGAGGTTGAAAAGATAGTGGAAAAGCCGGTTGTGGTTGAGAAGGTAGTCGAGAAACCTGTGATTGTTGAGAAAGTGGTTGAAAAGCCCGTTGCGCAGGAAACTCCGGCAGCCCGCTGCGAAATTACCCTTTCCACAAACAGGTTGCAGTTCAAGGTTTTGAAGTGCACAGGTAATGCTACCCAGCAGCGTATCACGATTTTGGCGGAAATGACCAATGTGGACACAGGCCGTAATACGGATGAGTTCTTGCGATTTACTTCCGCCTTTACGGACAGTGGTACGGAATGCAAGAACTTCGAGATACAGAACGGGGCATGGATGAAGATGCCGCCCCGTGTAACGGTACGGCGGGAGTTTTATGTAACGAACGTATTCGACAGATTCTCCCTTTTTTCTTATATAGAGTTGTTGGTAGCAGATACAAAAGTATATATTCGTAACCTGCCGGTTCAATGGCAATAAAAAGATAAAAAGCGTATGAAACGATTGATATGGATGATTTTCATCACATTGCTGGCTGCGGGTGTTGCAGCCCAGACCAAAGTGGTGGAAAGGAGTGCAAAGAAAGTTCCGGGCTGGCTGAATACGGCGGTGGAAGATTATCTGGTAGTGTCGGTTACGGCCGGTTCGTTGGCAGAGGGGCAGACGAAAGCGTTGACCGAGATAACCGAACGTATCATTCAGTCGGTAGCCAGCAATGTAACGGTGTCCAAGAAGAATACTCTTTCGGAAGTCAATGTGAATGGAAACATAGAATCTTCGGATGCTTTTACGCAGATATCCAGGATAAAGTCTGCCAATCTTCCTTTTCTGAAAGGGATTTCCCTTTCCAATGTCGAAGAAATCTATTGGGAGAAAGTCCAGGACAAAGCTACGAAAAAAGAACATTATAATTATTCGGTAAAGTATCCTTTTTCGCGTTTGGAGCAAAGGAAACTGACTGCGGAATTTGAAGCGTTGGATGCCGGACAGGTGGCCCGGTATGAAGCATTGGAGCAGAAGATAGGGGCAATCGAATCTGCCGATGAGATAAGCCGTGCCATAACGGAACTGAATACCTTGTCCGAGTATTTCTTCGATGATGTACGTTTGAGCCGGGTAAAGGGGCTGACTGCCCGTTACAGGCAGTTGTACGATGCGCTTACACTGACGGGCACTTTCCTTGAAAGCGGAAAGTATCAGTGTCAGCTTCTGTTGGATGGTAATCCTATAAAAGTGGCGGCCAAACCCAAAGTTACGTCCAACTGCGCCGGTCAAATCAGCGTCCGTCCTGCCGACGGAATGTTCCTCATTACGTACAGTGCGGAAGACTGTCTGCCGGAAGAAGAGAACTTCCTGAACATCTCACTGACAGTCGGCGGCAAGCGTTTGCAACATAAAGCTTTCCTGAACGAGGCAGGAACGGGAAGCATAGCTTTCTCTGTCGTACCGGAAGGGAAACTGGTGCTGACGGCCGATTCCGTGGCGGACAGAAAGATATTCAATATCAATATCCGTCTGACATTGAACAACAGGGGAGGCACTCCTTTCGGGTTGAAGGCGTTGGAACTTCATGTTCCTGAAATATCCGCTCCTATTATATTCGACGATATAGATGGTGTTTATAAAACCAAAGGCATCATACAGATAAAGGCATTGGCAGAGGGTGAATTTACAGTCGGAGAGAAAAAGAAGTCGCTTTTCTCCTTTGTGCAGGGTGCCATAACATTCGTCAATTCGCAAACGGGTGCCGTAGAGCGCTCCCAGTTGTCTTTACCTTATGTCACAAACTGGGAATGAGTATATTATTAACAATTAAAAAGAAATGATTATGAAAAGAAGTTTTGCGTTTTTTGCGCTTGTCTGCGCTATATTGTTCGGTTGTGCGGCAACTGCCGGTGCACAGTCCAAAGTTCTGAAAAAGGATGTCAAGAAAAGGGTGAAAGAGTTGACCAAAGAGGGATGGAAGCCATTGGCAAGTTCTTCTACGCTGGAGTATGCTTTTTCCAAGTACCGCACGTATCTGGAGGAAGATCCGGAAAACCGCATCGAGCTGATAGGTATTGCCATCGGCAAGAATGTAAAAATAGGCAGAGAGAATGCCATAATGAACGGCATTACCAGTTATGCTTCCAGAGCCAAAGCACAGGTTGTAGGCAAGATGAAAGGGTTGATGTCTTCCGAGGCGTCTTCTACTCCGGAAGAGGAGATTGACAAGTTCGGCGCGGCTTATGAATCGGGTGTCAATACAAAGATTGCCGGTCTTGTGAAGCAGCACCTTGTATTGGTGAAAGAAAACAAGGACGGCAGCAAGGAGTTCAATGTATATATGTCTATCGATGAGGCCAAAGCAAAGAAAGCCAGGGAAGAGGCTGCGTTGGCGGCTAAAAAACAGGCGGCTTTGGGTGTACTCTCCCAGCAAGTGGAGGAGTTTATCGGCGAACCGGTAGAGGCTGAGTAATCTATATGGATTTATAAAGGTTGTTCCTGTGGCACAGTGCTCCGGGTGCAACCTTTTTCGGTTATTTAAAACGATGCGACCATGAAGAAAACAATATCTTTTATTGCAGGGCTTTTATTGGCTCTTACGGGAATGGCTCAGGAGAACAAGGGCGGCATATCCGGTTTTATGAAAGAGGAGCTGGAAGACTTCGATAAATTTATGGATGATGCCGATAAAGACTTCATCAACTTCATGCGTGAGCCCTGGAAGGAGTTTGAAGCGGAGAAGCCGGTTTTGAAGCGGGTGAAGCCCGAACCGGTGAAGCCGGTTGTATACGATGAAAAGACTGCGCCGAAGAGTGAAAAGCCGGTTTGCCTGACGATTGAGGAAATACTCGATATGACAACTTCGGAAGGGAAACAGAAGCCGGTAGTACAGCTTAATGAGGTGGACAGAATTGTCTTTGACAAACCTGAAGTGATAGTTCGGAAGAAGAAAGACCCGAAAGTCATCATTATCGAAGAGAAACCTGCGGACAAGCCGGCGGTGCAGCCGGAAAAGAAACCGGTGGTCGAGGTTGTCGAGGCCGAACCGGAAGCAGAACCTGCTCCTGTTGTTGAAGCAGACCGACGTCCGGAGTCGGCGGCAGAACCCCGGTTACCGGTCTCCTCAACTCCAACATCCCCATTGTACAGGGGCGAATCGGGACGCAGCAAGATAGCGTATGGCGGTCTGGCTTTTTATTTGAATAACAGCCTGAACCGTAAATGCAGCCTGAACGGACTTAATGAGAATGCCATTGCAGATGCCTACGAGGCTTTATGCAACTCCGATTACAAGCCGTTATTGGCAGATTGTGCGCAGATACGGAAAGATTTGCAGCTGAACGATTGGGGAGTTTTTACATTGGTGAGGCAGGTAGCCGATACTTATTGCGGTACGGCCAATGAAAGCATTGTAATGCAACAGTTCCTGCTCAATGAAATGGGTTACAAGGCACGCATGGCAAGAAAAGCCACGGAAGATAAAATGATGTTGTTCGTTGCTACGGATTGTTCTATCTATGCGCATCCTTATATAACCTTAAACGGTCAGAACTACTATAATCTCAGCGGCAATAATGAACAATGCCAGTTTTACATGTGTCAGAAAGACTCTCCCAAGGCAAAGAACAGTGTAGGAATGCAATTGAAAGAGGCTCCGTTGTTTCCGGGTACAGTTGTCAGCTCCACTCACCAGGCAAAGGGAAGCGCTGCCAGGGTAACGGTGGATGTTCCGAAGGCTTTGATGGATTTCTATAAGGATTATCCCAGTGCGATTACAGCGTCTACTTCAATGCTCCGGTCAATGCTGCCATGGAAAACCGGATATTATCTTCATTGGCTCCTTTGGTGCAGGGGCGGAATGAGGCGGATGCGGCAAACATTCTGATAAATTTCGTGCAGACCGCTTTCCAATATCAGACAGACGGCCAACAGTTCGGATACGAGAAGCCGTTCTTTGTCGAAGAACTGTTCTACTATCCCTATTCCGATTGCGAGGACCGTGCGATGCTGTTCTCTTATCTGGTGCGGAAACTCTTGGGGCTTGATGTCGTATTGCTGGATTACCCGGAACACATCGCCACTGCTGTCCGCTTCAATGGCAATGTTTCCGGTGATTATCTCATGGTGAACGGCCGGAAATATATAGTTTGCGATCCCACCTATATCGGTGCTTCTATCGGTATGACGATGCCCAGGTATAAAACGGTGTCTGCAAAGGTGTTGAAATACTGATGTCTGTAGCCTACACGTATTTTCAGAACCATTTGATCTTTCTGAACCATATAAAGGTCACGGCCGATAATATTGCGGACAGCAGCACAATGAACACAAACGCATGTGGAAATCCTTCCAGGTGTATATCCACGTTCATACCGTAGAAACTGGCTATCAACGTAGGTATCATCAGGGTAATGGAAAGGCTTGTCATGCGTTTCATGATAGCATTCACGTTGTTGGAAATGATGGAAGCGAAAGCGTCCATTGTCCCTGTAAGGATGTCGCTGTAGATGTTTACCGTGTTGTACGCCTGTTTCAGTTCGATAACAACATCCTCCAGCAGTTCCAAATCAAGATAGTCCGTGTCTTGGAAGATGTTTTTCAACCGTCCTATCATGACTTCGTTGCCGCGGATGGAAGTGTTGAAGTACACCAGCGTCTTTTGCAGTTTCATCAGCTGGAGAAGGTCTTCGTTACGGATGCTCTTTTCCAGTTCCTTTTCGGCGGTGGCCACATCGTTATTGATTTGTTTCAGATATTTCAGGAACCATACGGCGGAGGAGTATATGATTCGTAAAATCAGTGTCAGCTTATTGTTGACAACAATCCCTTTGCGGCGGGTATGCTGTATGAAGTCCGGTATCAGTTCGGTGTGATGATAACATACGGAAACGATGATATCGTTGTTTGTAATGATGCCGATGGGCACAGTGATAAACGGGATGCCGTGCTGGTTGCTCTGCATCGGAATGCGCAGAATGGTCAGCAGCCAGTTGCCTTCGGTCTCCGTACGCGGACGTTCGTCCGTATCGGCTATGTCTTCAAGGAATGATTCGGGAACTTTCAGTTCTTGGGTAAGGAATTGGAAATCGTTGTCGTCCGGGCACCTCCACGTTTTACCAGCAGTTACGGTTTCCATTCGGCTTTTTCTACGAAGCCGTTTTCGCTTGTAGAGTATTACTTTCTCATTGTTTTGCCTCCTTTCTTTAGTCCGAACAGAGGCATTGCGACCAACGTCTCCGCTCGCTTTAATTGTAAACACTATTGCACGTTCGTGGGTTTGAATCGTCCATAATTTCAGTTGATTTTATTTAAAAGCCATGCAAAAGTATGAAAATCATATTGGATTTCATGCGTTGGCATGGCTTTTTTAGGATTTCTTGTTGTTTATGGAAAGCGCTCCTTTGTGCAAATGTTATTTTTACTTTCCGAATGACATAGTTTGGCCGCTATTTTGTACCTTTGCAATTGGAAAAACGGATTGTAAATCAATTCCCTTCTTCCATATAAGTAGAGATTGTACAATTAAAAAACTAATAATTATGAGCAAGAAAGCCCTTTTAATGATTCTTGATGGCTGGGGTATCGGCGATCAAGGTAAAGATGATGTGATTTTCAATACGCCTACTCCCTATTGGGACAGCCTGTTGGCCACTTATCCGCACTCGGAGTTGCAGGCAAGCGGCGAGAATGTCGGTTTGCCCGACGGACAGATGGGTAACTCGGAAGTAGGTCACCTCAATATCGGTGCAGGACGCATCGTATACCAGGACTTGGTAAAGATTAACCGTGCTTGTGCCGACGGCAGCATCCTGAAGAACAAGGAAATCGTTTCCGCTTTCTCTTACGCGAAAGAGCACGGTAAGAACATCCATTTTATGGGACTCACCAGCAATGGCGGTGTACACAGTTCTTTCGACCATCTGTTCAAGCTTTGCGATATTTCAAAGGAATACGGCATCGAGAATACATTTATCCACTGCTTTATGGACGGTCGCGACACCGACCCGAAGAGCGGTAAAGGTTTCATCGAGCAGTTGACGGCACATTGCGAAAAGTCAGCCGGTAAGATTGCTTCCATCGTAGGCCGTTTCTATGCCATGGACCGCGACAAACGTTGGGAACGTGTGAAAGTGGCTTATGACCTGTTGGTAAACGGAGAAGGTAAGGTTGCTTCCGACATGGTCCAGGCCATGCAGGAGTCTTACGATGAGGGCGTAACCGATGAGTTCATCAAACCGATTGTAAACGCGAACTTCGACGGTACTATCAAGGAAGGTGACGTAGTTATCTTCTTCAACTATCGTAACGACCGTGCCAAGGAACTGACTATCGTGCTTACTCAGCAGGATATGCCCGAGCAGGGAATGCACACTATTCCCGGTTTGCAGTATTATTGCATGACTCCGTACGATGCTTCCTTCAAGGGTGTGCACATTCTCTTCGATAAGGAAAACGTACAGAATACCTTGGGCGAATACCTGGCAGCCAACGGCAAGACCCAGCTCCATATTGCCGAAACGGAGAAGTACGCTCACGTGACATTCTTCTTCAACGGCGGTCGCGAAACTCCGTACGATGCGGAAGAACGTATCCTTGTTCCGTCTCCGAAGGTGGCTACGTATGACCTGAAGCCGGAAATGAGCGCTTACGAAGTAAAAGATAAACTGGTTGAGGCCATCAATACCAAGAAGTTCGATTTCATCGTAGTGAATTATGCGAACGGCGATATGGTGGGTCACACCGGTATCTACGAAGCCATTGAGAAAGCCGTAAAAGCTATCGACGAATGCGTGAAAGATACGGTGGAAGCTGCCAAAGCCAACGATTACGAGGTAATCATCATTGCCGACCACGGTAATGCCGACCATGCCCTGAACGAGGACGGTACGCCGAATACGGCCCACTCTTTGAATCCCGTTCCGTTTGTTTATGTCACGGCCGATAAGAATGCTAAGGTAGAAAACGGTGTATTGGCGGATGTAGCTCCTTCCATCCTGCATATTCTGGGTATGAAGCAACCTGCTGAAATGACTGGTAAAGACTTGATTATAAGTTGATAATTGAGAATTAAAAATTAAGAAATGATAGCAAGGGATAATGTTATCCATGCTAAGTCGTATGCGTTTGCTATTCGAATAGTACGCATACAAGTTTTTAGCGGATGCTCAGAAAGAATTCATATTGTCTTAGAAGAAGTGGATGAAACAATCTTTAAACAGGTGAACATTTATTTTTTAATTCTCAATTTTTAATTTTCAATTTACTAATGTTACAGATAGATGATGTTGTAGTTTCTTTTGATGTACTGCGCGAGAAGTTCCTTTGCAATCTGGATGTTTGCAAAGGAGAATGTTGCATTGAAGGGGATGCCGGTGCTCCGGTGGAATTTGAGGAGGTAGAGAAACTGGAAGAGGTGCTGCCTGTGATTTGGGATGAACTTTCTCCGGAAGCGCGTGCCGTGATAGATGCACAAGGAGTGGTGTACACGGATGAAGAGGGCGATTTGGTAACGTCTATCGTTAATAACAAGGACTGTGTATTTACTTGCTATGACGGGAAAGGCTGTTGCTATTGTGCCATAGAAAAAGCGTATAGAGAAGGTAAGACGGACTTTTACAAACCCGTTTCCTGCCATCTTTATCCTATCCGCATAGGCGATTACGGGCCTTATAAGGCGGTGAACTATCACCGTTGGGATGTTTGTAAGGCGGCTGTCCTGTTGGGGCGGAAAGAGGATGTTCCGGTATATAAGTTCTTAAAGGAACCTTTGATACGTAAATTCGGCGAAGATTGGTATGCCGAGCTGGAACTGGCAGCCGAGGAGATGAAGAAGCAGGGAATGATATAAGAAAAGCTCCGGTCAACAGGTGTTTCCTGTCCGTCCGGAGCTTCTTCGTTGTAAGATGTGAGGTTGGTAAATAAAAAATTGAGGATTGAGAATTAAGAATTAAGAATTAAGAATTAAAATGATAGCATGTCTATTTTTCAATTCTTAATTCTCAATTTTTAATATCCTGATTATGCATCGATATTTGCATAGGTTGCGTTCTTTTCGATGAAATCGCGGCGCGGGCTACGTCTTCACCCATCAGCATGGAGAAGTATAGTCGGCTTCGGCTGCATTCTCAAGATGCACTTGCTTCAGCATGCGGTTTTCCGGATTCATGGTTGTCTCCCACAATTGTTCCGGATTCATTTCACCCAAACCTTTGTAGCGCTGGGTGTGGACTGCATTTTCCGAACCGCCGCCGTAAGTATCGATAAACTTCTGGCGCTGTTGGTCTGTCCAGCAGTATTCTTTCACCTTGCCTTTGGTGCAGAGATAGAGCGGGGGAGTGGCAATGTACAGATACCCTTGCTGTATCACCTGCGGGAAATAGCGGAAGAAGAGCGTCATAATCAGCGTGTCGATGTGAGAACCATCGACGTCGGCATCGGTCATGATGATTACTTTCTTGTAACGCAACTTGTCTATATTGGCTTCCTTGCTGTCCTCTCCGTCTACACCGAAGCGGATGCCCAAAGCCTGAATGATATTGTTTACTTCATCGCTTTCGAATGCTTTGTGCCACATGGCCTTCTCTACATTCAGAATCTTACCGCGAAGCGGCAGGATAGCTTGGAAAGTACGGTTACGTCCTTGTTTGGCAGAACCGCCTGCAGAGTCACCCTCGACGAGGAACAATTCGCATTCTTCCGGGTCTTTGCTGGAGCAGTCGGCCAGTTTGCCCGGCATGCCGCCACCGGACATCGGTGACTTGCGTTGTACGGATTCGCGCGCCTTGCGTGCAGCCACGCGTGCCTGTGCTGCCAATATCACCTTGTCTACAATCATTTTGGCCTCTTTGGGATGCTCTTCCAGGTAATAGGAGAGTGCTTCGCCTACAGCCTGGTCCACAGCTCCCATAACCTCGTTGTTACCGAGCTTTGTCTTGGTCTGTCCTTCAAACTGCGGTTCGGCCACCTTGATGGAGATAACTGCGGTCAGACCTTCGCGGAAGTCATCGCCGGAAATCTCTACTTTTGCCTTTTCCAGCATCTTGTTGTCTTCGGCATATTTCTTCAAGGTGCGGGTCAGCGCACGGCGGAAGCCGGCCAGGTGCGTACCGCCTCGATGGTATTGATATTGTTTACATAAGAGTGGATATTTTCGTTGTAGGAAGTATTGTACATGATGGCTACTTCTACCGGAGTACCTTGCTTTTCGGTGTTGATGTAGATGACATCGTTCACCAGATGTTCGCGGGAAGAATCTATATAGCGTACAAACTCCTTCAAGCCCTCTACGGAATAGAAAACTTCTTGCTTGCAGCTTCCGTCTTCTTCTTTTACGCGGAGGTCGGTCAGCGTAATTTTGATGCCGGCGTTCAGATAGGCCAGTTCGCGCATGCGGGTTGCCAGAATATCGTAACTGTAGACCGTTTCAGTAAAGATGTAGCATCCGGCCAGAACTGTTGGCGCGTACCGGTGATTGCGGTAGTGCCGACTTCCTTTACCGAATATAGCGGATGGCCGCATTCGTATTCTTGCTGGTAGATTTTTCCGTTGCGGAAAACCTGCGTCGTCATGTGCGTGGACAATGCGTTTACACAAGATACACCGACGCCGTGCAAACCACCGGAAACTTTGTAGGAACCCTTGTCGAATTTACCGCCGGCATGCAGCACGGTCATGACAACTTCGAGAGCGGATTTCTGTTCTTTTTCGTGAAAGTCTACCGGAATACCGCGTCCGTTGTCTTGTACGGTGATAGAGTTATCTTCATTGATGGTAACTTCGATGTGGTCGCAATAACCGGCGAGCGCTTCGTCGATGGAGTTGTCTACAACCTCGTAAACCAAGTGATGGAGTCCCTTGGAACTAATGTCGCCGATGTACATGGCAGGACGCTTACGTACAGCCTCTAAACCTTCCAGTACCTGGATGTTACTGGCCGAGTAATTGCTTTCGCCGTTTATCTTTTCTTCTTCAGTCATAATCTAATTTCTCTTATTGTAATAACAAAGCAAAAATAGTGAAAATCCTTGATATATCATGCCGGCGGCTTGATAAATTTGGGCTGTTTACAGCTTTTTAGCACCGTGAGGATTTGTTTGTTTTGAGGGTATTGCCCGGAAATGATACAAACGCAGAAAAGTCCGAACTAAAAAGTTCGGACTCCCATATCTTTTGTGTAACTTATCAGCTTAACCGAGTTTGTTGATATAAACTGCCAACTTTGACTTCAGGTTGTTAGCCTTGTTCTTGTGGATTACGTTAGTCTTAGCCAACTTATCCAACATCTTTGTGATACCAGGATACATTGCTATTGCTTCAGCTTTATCCGTAGTAGCACGAAGCTTACGAACAGCATTTCTCATGGTTTTGCCATAATATCTGTTGTGAAGTCTTCTTGTCTCTTCTTGTCTGATTCTTTTCAGTGATGATTTGTGATTTGCCATCTCGACTAATCTTTTTTAATTCGTTTATCTTTTTAATTGTAGCCCGTGGGGGAATCGAACCCCCCTTTCAAGAATGAAAATCTTGCGTCCTAACCGATAGACGAACGGGCCATCCTTGTTGAGCGTTTCCGCTCTTTGCAACCGTTTTTCCTTTCGTTTGCGGTTGCAAAGGTAGAAACTATTTTTGAATTGGCAAACATTTCTGATAAAAATTTTGCAGAAATTCTTCTGTGTTTTCTCTTGTATATGGTTTTATATATTGATAATCAGGTATATAATGATGTTTTAAATTTTCTGTATTTGCTTCATTTTTTTTATTCCTCTTCTTTAAGTTCCGTAGTTTCGCGCTTTTTTTGTAGCTTTGTTAGCCGGATTGAAACTTGATTAAAGGACGGAAATGTTACAGAAAACGCAAGGAATCGTATTGCATTCTTTGAAGTATAAGGATACTTCTATTATTGTAGACATCTATACCGAGGTGTCCGGACGGGCTTCTTTCCTGGTTCCGGTGTCCCGTTCGCGCAAGGCTGCGGTGAAGTCGGTACTGTTCCAACCTCTGTCTTTGGTGGAGCTGGAAGCGGATTTCCGTCCGAATACTGCTATATATAAGGTGAAAGAGGCAAAGTCTTTCTATCCTTTTACTTCGATTCCTTACGACCCTTATAAATCTGCCATCGCTTTGTTTCTGTCCGAATTCTTATATCGTGCGCTGCGCGAGGAGGCGGAAAACCGTCCTTTATTCGCTTATTTGCAGCATTCCATTGTCTGGTTGGATGAATGCGGCAGTGGCTTTGCCAATTTTCATCTGGTCTTTTTGATGCGTTTGTCGCGTTTTCTCGGATTGTATCCGAACTTGGAAGATTATCACGGCGGCGATTATTTTGATTTGCAGAATGCCTGCTTTACCCCGTTGCGTCCGCAATTGCATTCCGACTATATAGCGCCGGAAGAGGCGGCACGTCTCACAAGGCTGATGCGCATGAACTACGAAACGATGCATCTCTTTGCCATGAGCCGCATAGAGCGTGCCCGTTGTCTGACGATTATGAACGAGTATTACCGTTTGCATCTGCCGGATTTTCCCGTACTAAAGTCTTTGGAAGTCTTGAAAGAGTTGTTTGATTGAGCTCCGTTTCAAAGGGCATTCCGTTTCCTTACGTGTTTCCTGGAGTTTCCTGTAGAGAAACGCGCGTTTCCCTTAAGGGAAATTTCAGTTTCCTTAAAGGGAAATTCTCGTTTCTATGAAAGGGAACGGGCGTTTCTTCCAGGGGAAACGGGCGTGTCATAGGCATGGAAACAATAAAAGCCGTACTTCAAACTGCTCTCCAACCGGAGGGGAGCTTGAAGTACGGCTCTGTACGTATTGGGTTGGGCAGAACGCTTATCCCAGCAATTCCTTTACTTTGGCCGAGATAGCACGTCCTTCGGCAAGCCCGGCAAGTTTCTTGCTGCTACGCCCATTACCTTGCCCATATCCTTACCGCTGGTAGCGCCTGTTTCGGCGATGATTTCCTTCAAGCAGCTTCCAGTTCTTCGGGAGACATCTGCTTGGGCAGGTATGCTTCCATAACCTTTACTTGCGCCAGTTCTGCATCGGCAAGGTCCTGGCGGCCTTGCTGCACGTAGATTTCGGCGGCGTCCTTGCCTTGCTTTGTCAGCTTCTGAATGATTTTCAGGGCATCGGCATCGGTCAGGGTATCATTGGCTCCCGGAGCGGTCTTGGCTTCGAGGAATACTTTCTTGATATTTCTCAGGGTTTCCAAAGCTACTTTGTCTTTGGCTCTCATTGCGTTTTTAATGTCTTCGCTGACTCTTTCAAATAAATCCATATTGTTCTTTATTGTTTTACTGTTTACAATGTACTGTTTCCGGCTGAAGTCCGGAACGCAGTCGGTTTAGAAAGTGATTATGCCGTTGCCGCCGCTTTCCGCTTCCTGCGCTTCTTCGGTGGCGAGTATGCCGGCTTCTTCCGCCTTGACCTTGATTGCCGCCAGGGTACTCTTGTCGCGCTGGTAGGTAGGAGAGTTCTCCACCATGCTGATGATGTCGGCGTTGTCCAGGTCTCGGGGTTGAAGATATAGATATGCCGGCGGCGCAGACGCTGATACTTGGTATTGGCATCCTTTCCGTAGTAGGTTTCGCGGCGTGAGCGTCTTTGCTCTTCCTCTTCCTCCAGTTCGGCAAGGCGCTTCTGCTCTTCTGCGGTACGCTGGGTGATGCGGTCGTCCATCTCTTTCATATGGATGTCCTGGATGCCGAAGCCGGTGGCAAGCAGGGTAATCTTGACTTTTTGCTCCAGTTTGTCGTCCACGGCCATACCGAACTTGGTTTCAAAGTCGCGGCTGAAGCGGTTCATGAACTCTTTCACTTCGTCCATTTCGCTCATCATCAATTTGTATTGCGAGCTGTACGAGATGTTGAGCAGCACTTTCTTGGAGTTGAAGATATCGTTGTTGTTGAGCAACGGAGAGTGCTGGGCGTTCTGGATGGCCATGCTCACGCGGTTGTCTCCCTCACCGTAGCCGGTACTCATGATGGCCACGCCGCCGTCTTTCAGCACGGTTTTCACATCGTTGAAGTCGAGGTTGACCTTTCCGTGCAGGGTAATGATTTCGGCAATGCTCTTGGCGGCTACCGAGAGGGTGTCGTCGGCTTTGTCGAAAGCATCGTCTACGGAGAGTTCGCTATATATTTCGCTCAGTTTTTCGTTGTTGATAACCAGCAGGGCATCTACATGCTTGCTGATTTCCTCCACGCCGTCCAGTGCTTGGTCTATCTTCTTGTCGCCCTCCCAGCGGAACGGGATAGTGACGATGCCGATAGTCAGGATGTCCATTTCTTTGGCGGTCTGTGCAATGATAGGCGCTGCACCTGTACCTGTGCCACCGCCCATTCCGGCAGTGATGAATACCATTTTAGTACCGTCGTTCAGCATGGCTTGATGTCTTCGATGCTCTCTTCGGCTGCCTTGCGGGCACGGGCAGGACGGTTTCCGGCTCCCAGACCCTCTTTGCCAAGTTGCAGCTTCACAGGAACGGGGGAGTCTTTCAACGCCTGGTTGTCTGTGTTGCACAGCACGAACGTTACATCATGTATGCCTTCCCGGTACATGTGGTTTACGGCATTGCCGCCACCGCCACCCACACCGATAACTTTGATGATTTTCGGTGAATCGGTCGGAAAATCGAATTGTGCTATATCATCCATGATTATAGAGTTTTTAATTATTTCATATCATCGTCCGAGAATATCTCATTGGAGATTTTGTTGAAGGTCTTTTCAAACCAGCTGGGACCTTTCTTTTTCTTCTCCTTTTCTTTCTTCTCCCGCTCTTTGCGTTCTTTCTCCCTGCGCTCCTTTTCCTCTTTCTCGCGTTGCGCTTTGGCGGCACGGGCTGCGGCTTCCTGTTCTTTCAGGGCTTCGTCGTTACCGAACATGTCAGCGGGGGTGGACGCAGGGTTGCCGGCTGGTTGTGCCGGTTTCACCTCCTGCAGGCAGCAGTTTTCGTTGCCTGCGGCAAGAAGGCCGAGCAAGGTATTCTGCATACCATCCTTGGCCAGTACGTCACTGAATCCGTGAACGGTGTCATGCACGAAGCGCATCGTCTTTACTTTCTCTATTTTGCTTTGTTTGCGGAAAGCTTCCTCGATATTCTTCAGGTTTGCTCCGCCTCCGGTGAATACGACTCCGGAGAATAGCTTATCCTCATAACCGGAGAGCTGCAACTGGTTCCATACGTTGGCAAGGATTTCTTCGGAGCGTGCTCCGATGATGTTGTTCAGCGTGGCCAGCTCAATGGCGCGTCCGTCTTCCAGTGCACATACGGCGGGTGTCTCGCTCTCTTCCTCTTCTTCGTAGAGGGCGTTGCCGTATTGCAGTTTCAGCTTTTCGGCATCCTGCTCTTCCATCTGCAGGGACGTGATGTCACGGGTAATGGTGTTGCCACCCAGCGGCAATACGCTCAGGTAGCGGAGAATATTGTTCTTGTAGACCGAAATGGTGGTGGTATCGGCGCCGAAGTCTACCAGTGCACAGCCCGAACGCATCTCGTTTTCCGTTAAAACGGCATTTGCCAACGCTATCGGAGCGATAAGCAGGTCGGCTATCTCTACCTTTGCCTGCTCGAAGCTGTGTTCCAGGTTCTTCTTGAGTGAGGCGCGTGCCACGATGTTGAGGAACTGTCCTGTGATGTGCTGGCCTGCCACGCCCACCGGGTCGGCTTGCAGGGTATTGTCTATCTTGTATTCTTGGGGGGCCACATCCAGTACACTCATGTCTGCCAACGGCACTTCAAGGTTCTCGTCACAGATAGAGTCTACCAGCTCTTGCGAGATGATGCCTTCTTCGTCCAGTGTACGACTCACCGCGTTTTTTACTGTGCGCAATGACTGTCCGCCGATGCCTACATATACTTTGGCAATGGAGTTGTTGAGCTGGTTTTCCAGCTTGTTGGTGATGGAAGTCAATGCCTGTGCTGTCTTGTCGATGTTGTAGATGACCCCCTTGTGGATAAACGAGGACGCATCTTCGCGTGCATAGGCCAACACCTGAATGCTTCCGTCACTGTTCTTCTTCCTGCGATACCGGAAATCTTGGAAGAACTCAACTCAATAGCGGCGATGAAATCTGTTGTTGCCATAACTGTTTTATTTACTATTTTACTATTTACTGTCTACTATTTGCTGCGCGGTAACTATTCTCTTTTCGTGCAGATAATCTGGTTACCAAACTCAACACTGATACGGGAATATTTGTTCCAGCCTACCTTGTTCAATCCTTTTTCGTAGAATACCTTTACCCGTTTCAGTTTCCGTTCGAAGTCGTCCAGCTTACCGAGGTAGATGACATGGTCGCCTACACGCGGTACCAGCTCTATGTTTTTGTCGGGCAATACATGAATCTGCTCGATTTGCGCGTTCCAGAACGAATTCTTTTGCAAAAATACACCAAACTTATATAAATCCCTCATGGCAAACGACTTTTCTACGTTTCCGGTCACAATGGCACGGTGCGCAACGCACTTTGCATCGGGCGGCATTACCGTGCCCTTATTGTCCAGATAGTAGTTCTCGCCGTTGGCGCTCATTATCCTCAGGATAGGGATGCGCTGGGTTACTTCGATACAGAGTTTGCCGCTCGGCGTCTTGTAACATTCCACTTCGTCGATGAGCGGATGCTTGGAGAGCGCCTGCTCCAACGTTTTGGTGCGGATACGGTCCAAGTGCTTGCCTATGGGACTGACGCCTTTCTTTTCCAGCATGGCGGCTACTTCCTTTTTCGTGATGAAGCCGGCATATACCGTGTCTTTGATAACCAGCTCCACATCACGGCACACTTGACCTGCCGGCTTCCGGTTGAAAGCGGTAACGGCCACTATCAGGTAGGCAAGGACGAGCAACAGGACGATAGAAAGTAGAATCCTTTTAATCATAGGCTTATTTGCTGTTTACTGTTTTACGGTTTACGCTTTGCTGCGCTGTTCGAGCAGCCGGGCTATGGAAGGTACATAGTTGTCCAGGTCTCCGGCTCCCAGCACTATCAGCACTTCAACCGGTTTCTTCGAGAGCAGGTCGGGAATGTCTTCCTTCCTGCATATGCACTTTTCGATGCCCGGGCGCAGGTTGTCGTATATGAGTTGGCTGCTGACACCGGGAATGGGTTGTTCGCGGGCAGGGTATATCTCTGTCAGAATCACTTCGTCCAGTAGCGAGAGGCTGTCTGCAAAGTCTTTGTAGAAGTCTCTGGTACGGGTATAGAGATGGGGTTGGAAGATAGCCGTTATCTTCTTGTCCCGGTAAAGTTCGCGGATAGACTTCACGCTTTGCGCGATTTCGGCGGGATGATGGGCGTAGTCGCTGAGGAATACGAGTCTGTCCGTCTTTATCTTGAAGTCGAAACGGCGGTCTACGCCGCGGAAACTGGCCATTCCCTGTCTGATTTCCTCATCGGTGACCCCGTTCAGGTGTGCAAGCGCCATGGCTGCCACGCCGTTCTCTATGTTGATGCCGATAGGTACACCGAGCCGGATATCGTTGATGCGGGTGTCCGGAGCAATGAAGTCGATGACGATTTCACCGTTTCCGATGCGGATGTTCTCGGCATGGAAGTCTCCTTCGTCGCGGGAGTAGGTATAAGTTCTTACGCCCGGCTGTACATCCGGCTGCAAGGCAAGCCCCTTCCGGATAATCAGTGCCCCTCCCGGTTGGATAAGGGTGGTATAGTGGCGGAAGCTTTCAAGATAAGCCTCGCGCGTACCGTATATGTCCAAATGGTCGGGGTCGGTAGAGGTGATAACGCTCATATAGGGAGAAAGCCAGTGGAACGAACGGTCGAACTCGTCGGCTTCGATTACGGTGTACGGACTGGCCGGAGATAAGAGCAGGTTTGTTCCGTAGTTCTTGGAGATGCCTCCGAGAAAAGCCGTGCAGCCCACATGCGACTGGTGGAAGAGATGCGCCGCCATTGTACTTGTGGTGGTCTTGCCATGCGTACCGGCAACGCAGAGTCCTTTGCTGCTGCGGGTAATCGTGCCCAATACCTGGGAACGTTTATGTATCTCGAAACCATTCTCCCGGAAATAGGCCAGTTCGGCATGCTCCTGAGGAATGGCAGGGGTGTACACCACCAGTGTGCTTTCCTTGTCCTTGCAATTTTCAGGGATGAGACCGGTGTTTTCCTCATAATGTATTTGTGCACCTTCTGCAATGAGATGCCCGGTCAGTTCGCTTGGCGTACGGTCATATCCCGCCACGAACTTGCCTTTGGATAGAAAATAGCGTATCAGTGCGCTCATGCCGATGCCGCCGGCACCGACGAAATAAACGGATTTTATGGTTTCTATATTCATGTACTTGTCATTTAATAAGTTTCAGCACCTCTTTGGCGATGACGGTTGCCGAGTCGGGCAATGCCAATCGGGCGATGTTGTTGCTCAATTCTTTCAGTTTATCACTGTCTTTTACCGTATCCAGTGCTGCGGGCAGGAGTCTCTCTTCGGCTTCCGCGTCCTTTACGTAGATGGCGGCGTCTTTATCGACGAGCGCCAGTGCGTTCTTGGTCTGGTGGTCTTCTGCCACATTGGGCGAGGGGACAAGGATTACAGGCTTGTGAAGCAGGCAGAATTCCGAAATGGAGCCGGCGCCGCACGGGAGATTACCAAATCGGCAGCCGCATAGGCCTTCGCCATGTCTTTGATGAAATCCGTCACATACAGGTTGGGTATGGCATTGATGTGCGGGTGGTGTACGGCTTCACCGGTTGCCGCGGTGATGGCGTCCCTTACCTGGTCGATGTATATTCTGCCGGTCTGCCAGATGAACTGTATGTCGGGGTTCTGCCGGATGACGTCAAGGCCGGCGGTCAGGGTGCGGTTAATGGTGCGTGCCCCGAGGCTGCCGCCCAGTATCAGGATGGTCTTTTTGGACGGGTTCAGGCTGAAGTAGCTTACGGCTTCTTCGTGCGCAACGGCATGTCCGAGCAAGTTCTGGCGGACGGGGTTGCCGGTCATGATAATCTTCTCTGCAGGGAAGAACTTTTCCATGCCTTCGTAGGCAACGCATATCTTGCAGGCTTTCTTGGCAAGCAGCTTGTTGGTGACACCTGCATAGGAGTTCTGCTCTTGTATCAGGGTAGGCACTCCCATCATTCCCGCCGTTTTCAGGGTAGGGCCGCTGGCATAGCCGCCCACGCCTACTGCCACCTGCGGACGGAATTGCTTGATGATGCTGCGCGCTTTCCATTGGCTGCGTGCCAGTTTCACCAATACGGCAAAGTTCTTCCACAAATGCTTGCGGTCGAAGCCCGCCACGGGCAGGCCGATAATCTTGTAGCCGGCATCGGGTACACACTGCATTTCCATGCGTCCTTCTGCACCTACGAACAGGATTTCCGCATCAGGACGCAATTCCTTAATCGCGTTGGCAATGGATACGGCCGGGAAAATGTGTCCGCCCGTGCCGCCACCGCTGATGATAATGCGCGGCTTGTTGTTCTTTGTTTCCATATCTGAGTTTATCTACTTGCTACTACTGATAATTAATCTTATTCAAATTCGGCATCGCTGTTCAGCATCTTGGCTGTCGGCTCGGCAGCGCTTTGCGCTTCGCTGTAGGTGCTTTCGTTCCCGTTGCCGGTTTCCACCTGCATGGTGATTTGGGCATCGTGCGCTCTCTGTTCTTCCAGCTTGGCGGTGTACCGGCTCACACTCAGTATCATGCCGATATAGGCGCAGTTTATCAACGTCGAAGTACCTCCTTTGCTGATAAGCGGCAGCGGTTGCCCGGTTACGGGAGCCAGTCCCACGGCCACCATCATGTTGAAGATGGCCTGCGACACCAGCAGCAGGCTATGCCGATGATGAGGAAGGCGGGGAAGGTGCGGTCGCATTTCTTTGCGATACGTCCTACACGTATCAACAGACAGATGTAGAGGAATACGACTATGACTCCTCCTACCAGTCCGAGTTCCTCGATGATAATGGCAAAGATGAAGTCGGAGAATGCCTGGCTCAGGAAGTCACGCTGTACGGAGTTGCCCGGTCCCTTGCCGATGACATTGCTGGTGGCGACGGCGATACGTGCGTGGGCTATCTGGGCGTCTTTGTCTATATCGAATTTTGCGGCAGGCACTACCTCGTCACTCGTAAACTTCTCGATACGGGCACGCCACGTGTCGAACCGGTGCAGGAAAGGTATGTCGCTGTTCTTTGTCATCAGCAGGAAAGTTACGGCAACAATGCCTACCGATGCCAGGCTGCCGGTCAGCATCAACAGTCGTTTTGCAGAGACACGCCCTATGAACATCATCAGAAAGACTACCCCGAACAGCAATGCCGCCGTGGATAAGTTCTCCGGAGCAATGAGCAGGCAGATAACTCCGGTTATTATCATAATCCGCTTGAAAGCCTTCGGGTTGGCGCCGTCCTCATCCTGCCCTTTGGACAGGATGAAAGCCGTGACTATGATAACCGCCATTTTGGCTATCTCCGAGGGCTGGAACTGTATGCCCATGAACGTCATCCAGCGCGCCGCCCCGTTGATACGTTCCATCATCATGACCAGTATCAGCAGTATTGCGGAAGCCGGCAACAGGAAGACAGGGAATACCTGAAACCATTTGTAGGGGATGTTGTGCATGAGGACCACAATCACAGCGCCTACCATCAGGATAATGCTGTGCTGGGTGATGGGCCCCCAATGGTCGCCGCTCTTATAGGTAAGCGTACTGGCAGCACTGAACACCTCTGTAATGGAGATGAGGCAGAGGAAGAGGAAAATAATCCAGATTACTTTGTCTCCTTTGAATATGCTTTTAATAAATCCATTTATAACTCTCTTACGTATTTCTTGAATTGGTTGCCCCGGTCTTCATAGCTCTTGAATAGGTCGAAGGAAGCGCAACAGGGACTCAATAATACTGTTTCGCCTTTCCGGGCTAATTTGAAAGCGGCGTCTACCGCGTCTTTCATGCCAGTCTGCACATCGGCTACCGGCAGACCGAGGCGGTCGAAAAAGCCGTGCAGCTTTTCATTGTGCAGTCCCAGGTAGACCAGCGCGGAGCATTTGCTACGTACCAAATCTTCTATTTCGGTATAGTCATTCCCCTTGTCTTTGCCGCCGAGGATAAGCACGGTCTTGGTTGTCATGCTTTGCAGGGCGTACCAGCAGGAATTGACATTGGTCGCTTTGGAATCGTTGATGAATTGGACGCCGCGTACGGTCGCTACCTTTTCCAGACGGTGTTCTACACCTTTGAAGTCGGACAAGGCTTTGCGGATATCTTCTTTGCGGATACCTGCAAGGTTAGCGGAAATGCCGGCAGCCAATGAGTTATACAGGTTATGGGTTCCTCGCAGGGCAAGTTCTTCCTGCTCCATATTGAAAGCAATCGGTTCGTTGATTTCCACTTCACCGTCTTCCACATAAGCGATGGCGCCGTCTTCCTTTACGGCGGCGAAAGGATAGGGATGGGCTTTTAAACCGTGCTTTTCCAGCTCTCTGCGGATGATGGGGTCGTCGTTCCAGTAGATGAAAGCATCTTCCGGAGTCTGGTTTTGCGTGATGCGGAATTTGGCATCCACATACTTCTGCATGCAGTGATCGTATCTGTCCAGATGGTCAGGGGTAATGTTCATCAGGACGGCGATATTGGCGCGGAACTTATACATATTGTCCAGTTGGAAAGAGCTGAGTTCGATAACATAATAGTCGTGCTTCTCCATGGCCACCTGCAAGGCAAGGCTGTTGCCGATGTTGCCTGCCAGCCCTACATTCAGTCCCGCACTCTTGAAGATGTGGTAAATGAGCGAGGTGGTGGTAGTCTTGCCGTTAGAACCGGTGATGCAAATCATTTTGGCGTTTGTATAACGTCCGGCGAACTCTATCTCGGAGATGATGGAGATGCTTTTTCTTTCAATTTCAGAATCAGCGGAGCGTCGTTGGGGATGCCGGGACTTTTTACCACTTCATCGGCATTCAGTATCAGCTCTTCCGTGTGCTGTCCTTCCTCCCAGGTAATGCCATGCTTGTTCAGCAGTTCCTTGTATTTGTCTTTAATGGCAGACATGTCGGATACGAACGTGTCGAAACCTTTCACCTTGGCAAGTACGGCAGCTCCCGCGCCGCTTTCGCCTGCTCCTAAAACTACAATTCTACTCATATACTATTATAATTAAGAATGGAGAATGATGAATGAAGAATCCGGCTGCATATTGTGATGCGCTGTATCGGTAACTCTTCATTTTTCATTTCATAATTCTTCATTGGGTTGTTATCTTATCTTTAACGTTATAATTGTTATTGCTGCCAGTACGATGGTTACGATCCAGAAGCGGACGGTAATCTTCGATTCATGGAACAATTGTGCCGGTTGGGTAAATACCACTTTGCAGCCGGGCTCTATCAGATTCATGCCGGTGCGGAAGTGGTCGTGTATCGGCGTCCGTTTGAAGAGACGCTGTTTTACCCCTTTCCGTTTGCCGGCTTTGTAGTATACCCGTTGCAGAATTACCGACAGGTTCTCTACAAGGAATATGCCGCATAGGATAGGTATCAGCAGCTCTTTATGGATGATAATGGCGTATACGGCAATGATGCCGCCGATGGTCAGACTGCCTGTATCGCCCATGAATACCTGTGCCGGGTAGCATTGTACCAGAGGAAGCCGATAAGTGCACCGATGAAAGCGCAGATAAAGATTACCAGCTCTTCCGAACCCGGTATGTACATGATGTTCAGATAACCGGCATATTCGATATGGCTGGATACGTATGCCAGTATGCCCAGTGTCAGACCGATAATGGCGGAGTTGCCCGCTGCCATGCCGTCCATGCCGTCATTCAGGTTGGCGCCGTTGGAAACGGCGGTTACTACGAATATGGTGACGAGCACAAACAGTATCCAGCCCGCCGTTTGTGCGTGTTCTCCCATGAAGGACACGAGGTCGGCATAGTCAAGGTTGTTGCTCTTGAAGAAGATGGTAGTCTGTGTAGCCTTGATTTCTTTGGCGGCATGTACTACTCGATGCCTTGTCCCGGTTTCTCTACCTCGATGTTTTCACGGATAACGACCTGCGGACTGAGATACAGGGTAAGCCCTACAATGAGTCCCAAGCCTACCTGGCCGATAATCTTGAACTTACCGTGCAGGCCTTCCTTGTCTTTCTTGAATATCTTGATGTAATCGTCGGCAAATCCTAATGAACCTAACCACACAGTGGTGATAAGCATCAGAATCATATAGATATTATTCAGCTTGCCCAGCAACAGGCAGGGAATCAGAATGGCAAAGATAATGATAACTCCGCCCATGCTCGGTACGCCCACCTTGTTTACGCCGAACGGGTCGATGTTGGCATCCCGTTGCGTCTCGGTAATCTGTTTGCGTTTCAGCAGGTCGATGAACTTGTCACCCCAGATGCTCGAAATGAGCAATGCCAGGATGATAGCCATCAATGCCCTGAAAGATGTATAGCCGAACATACCCGCACCGGGGAAGTCGTATTTATCTAACCATTGGAATAAGTAGTATAACATAATTTCTTACTTTATCACTTTAAAACATTATCGCCTTTAGTTCCTCTTTGTCATCGAAATGATGCTTCACTCCTTTATCTCCTGATAATTTTCATGTCCTTTACCGGCTACGAGAATGACATCTCCCGGTTGCGCCAGCATGCAGGCGGTCTTTATGGCTTCTTTTCTATCGGCGATACTGATTGTCTTCTGCAAATCGTCCTTATCCAACCCTGCCAGCATATCGTTGATGATGTCTTGCGGCTCTTCAAAGCGGGGATTGTCGGAAGTGATGATGACACGGTCGCTCAAACGGGCGGACTCTTTAGCCATGATAGGACGTTTCCCTTTATCACGGTTGCCGCCTGCGCCGACTACGGTAATCACTTTGCCTTTGCCTTCCAGTACGCCGTGGATGGCATTCAGCACATTCACCAAGCATCCGGAGTATGGGCATAATCCACAATGGCGGTAATGCCCTTCGGAGAGCGGATAGAGTCGAATCTGCCTGCTACAGGGTGTAAAGTGCTGAGGGCAACGAGCACATCTTCTTCTTTCTTTCCCAACAGTACGGCTGCGCCGAATACGGCAAGAAGGTTGGAAGCATTGAACTTGCCGATAAAGCGTACGGCCAGCTCATGGTTGTTGAAGTCGAGCAGCATGCCTTCAAAATGAGACTCCAATACTTTTCCCTTGAAATCGCTGAGGCTTCTCAATGAATACGTATATACGCGCGAACGTGTGTTCTGGGTCATGACCAGTCCGTTCTTGTCGTCCAGATTGGTCAGGCTGAACGCGTTCTTAGGCATGTCGTCGAAGAACTTCTTTTTTGCTTTGAGGTAGTTTTCGACAGTCTTGTGATAATCCAGGTGGTCGCGCGTAAGATTGGTGAAGATGCCGCCGGCAAACTTCAAACCGCTGATACGCTGCTGTGCGATAGAGTGGGAGCTGACTTCCATGAATGCGTATTTGCATCCGGAGTCTGCCATCTCACCCAGCAGGCGGTTAAGGGTAATCGGGTCGGGGGTGGTATGCTCGGTCGGCACGGGCCGGTCGTCAATGTAGTTGCATACCGTGGAAATCAGTCCGACTTTATATCCGAAATAACGGAATGTATTATACAATAAGGTGGCAATGGTTGTTTTGCCATTAGTGCCGGTTACGCCCACCAGCTCCATTTTGGAAGTGGGATCACCGTAGAAAGTGGTGGCAACCTTACCCACCGCATTCTCGCTGTCTTTTACTTGGATATATGTAACATCAGGATTTGTTTCTTCCGGCATGTCTTCGCACAGTACGGCTATAGCGCCTTTTTCAATGGCGGTAGGGATATATGCGTGACCGTCGGTCTGCGTACCGCGCATTGCCATAAACAAATGTCCGGCCGCAACTAAACGGGAGTCGATATTCACTCCTGTTATATCTTTCTCCGTACTGCCGATAATTTGTACCGGTTGTATCGCTTTTAATAGTTCGCTTAATTTCATTCCTTATTATATAATAATGTATATTCTTATATTAACGTAATGTCAAGGCTATTGTCTGTCCTTTTATCAATCGGCTTCCGCCTGCGATGGACTGGTTTCTTACCTTGCCGATGCCGTTGAGGCGTACTCTAAGTCCTTTGCTTTCCAGCAGATAAACAGCATCCTTGGCCCCCATTCCCACTACGCTGGGAACTATGCCGTCAGAAACTTCTGATTTTGCAGGATAACGGCGGACGGGGCAGCCTGGCTGTGTCCCCACAACTCTCTCTCGTTTTCTACCTCAAACTGTTTCTGCACCGGAACATCCAATGTGTTGAGCACGCATAATGCCTCGTTCATCTCCCCGGCTTTTACCGCAGGAATTACATTGGTGGTACTGTCTATCGCACTGCGTATATCGAACCGCAGATTCTTGGCATATACCCTTTCTGCAATCTTGCTGAATACGCTACCCGCCATCAAGCCACCCGATGCCGGAAGTCCAGGCTTCTGTATGGAAACGATGCAACTGTATTTGGGAGCCTCTGCCGGGAAGTATCCGCAGAAACTGACGAGATAATTCACCCGTCCCGCCTTATAACCGGCGGCACCTTGCGAAATCTGCGCCGTACCCGTCTTGCCGGCTACGGCAAACTGTTTGCTTCCGGCGGTTGGCCAACCTTCGGCAACTACTTTGCGTAGAATCTCCCGTATCTGTGTCAGCGTATTGTCCGAGCAAATCTTCGGATTGATAACTTCCGTAGGAAAGTCACGGACAACCTCACCGTCTTTCACTGCCGCTTTTACGAATTTAGGGCGCACCATTGTACCGTTGTTGGCAATGGCATTATAGAAAGTCAGTATGTTCAGTGGCGGTACCTGCGTTTCATATCCTATACTCATCCAGGGTAACGTGGTCTTGGCAAAATACCGTTCTTTCGGACCGCGGATGTTAGGTTTGCCCTCTCCGGCTATTTGCAGGTGGAGCGGGCGGTCTATACCGATGCGCTTCAATCCGTCTACGAACTTCTGCGGGTTGTCGCTGTAGTGCTTGTCGATAAGATATGAGACGCGATATTGGATGATACTTCCAGAATACGTGTCACATCAATCTTGCCATATCCGCCCCGATGCCAGTTATGGTCTTTCATCGGGCGGCCGTGCATCATCATGATGCCGTTGCCTGTGTCGACTTCCGTATGGGGAGTAATCTTTCCGTCTTCAAGGGCTACCATGATAGAGGCTGTCTTGAATGTGGACCCCGGCTCCAGCATATCGCTGATGGCGTTATTACGCATTTCGTAATAGTTGCCGTCGCCCGCTTTCATCATGTTGACAATGGCTTTTACTTCTCCGTCTGCACTTCCATCAATACGGCAACACCCACACTGGCGTTTATCTCTTTCAGCTTGTCTATCAGTGCTTTCTCGCAAATATCCTGCATACCCACGTCGATGGTGGAAATGATGTCGCAACCGTCTACGGGAGCAATGTCCACTATGTTCAGGTATTTGTTCATCACCTTCTGGCGATGGGTGATACCGTCGCGTCCTTTCAGCAGCGTATCAAAGGCAAGCTCGATACCGTTTTTGGCTCCTTGCGCTGTATCGGCGTAGAGGTCGCCGAGTGTACGTGCCGCCAGAGAACCGAAAGGTTCTTACGCTGGTTGAAAGGCTGTTCATGGAAGCCTCCTTTGTATTTGTTTAGTTTGAATACCGGCAGCCTTTTAACTTCTTTGTATTGGATATAGGAGATACGTTTCGGGTAAATCAGGTAATTGCGGCTACCCTTTTTACGTCCTCTTAACAGATGTCTTTTAAATTCGGCGGCACTTTTATCGGGGAATATCTGGTGCAATCCTTCGCAGATTTCTCCCAGATGATTCATAAGCATGGTGTCTTTCTTCTCTCCACCGCTTTGAAGTCCATGTAAATACGGTACTCCGGTAGGGAGCTCGCCATTAATTTACCGTCCGATGAAAG